>Ga0116228_10001848_pt1 | contig 17896 bp, 17 predicted proteins | sample S1TSphfallax_2_FD_89694 | JGI IMG/M metagenome (GOLD analysis project Ga0116228, IMG submission 89694) | Host-associated microbial communities from peat moss isolated from Minnesota, USA - S1T2_Fc - Sphagnum fallax MG | ecosystem: Host-associated > Plants > Peat moss > Unclassified | place... | reverse complement strand
TAATATACTCAAAATATACACCAATTAATGTAACCATTATATTGAGGCTATTTATGTTAATAATATTACTTGAATACACATGGAATATGGTTGTTCATATACATTCAAAATATACATTTATAATTATTAGTACACCCAATTATATTCCTTAAAATTCACAAAATACACCTTTGTATATTCATAGGGTTGCAACTAAATTGGTGACATTTGCAACTAATGGGATATAAATTGTTCTATTTGGTTGAAAACCAAACTAAACATTGTTCACATGGAAGGATGAACACCAAAATAGTTGCAAATTAATTGCAATGTAGTTGCAAATATGACCAAAATAAGAAATAGTTGCAAAAATGTCCAAATGTTGTTGCAAATAACTAATAGTCGCATGTAGTCGTAAGTAGAATGGTTACATTTTGGCCAATTTCTACGAGTGTCCGATATCAAGACATAAGTCTTTATCATTGGGTGATTTATTTTTTGATTATTAATACTGAATTTTATGTATATAATATCTCTTACATTCCATGGTCAAGTTGAACTATAATTCAATTCACAAATGGACCCAAGCCAAGCTTCAAAAGGAATATTTTTAGCAACTCAACTACAAGTAGCCCTTCATAAACCTTCTAATGAATCCCATTATTTGCACACAAAGGGGGGAAAGTTTCATATATGTTTAAATAGTTAAACCCCAAATGTGTGTATGCTTATATTTATTTTTGGTCCTTCTAGATTAATGGATATATACACAATGTATTCCATCCTTGGCCTCTATTTGATCTATCGATTTCATTGATCTACACTTTATAACATTTTCAGAATGATCAACCCCAAGCTTCACACATGGAACCATATTCAAGTTCAAAACGTTTATCTTCAATAGACAAAAGACAAGTGGGTCTTTCCTTTTGAATGTCCATTGTAACCAATAGTTGGCCCCAACTATAAGCTAAAATTGTTAAATATACTTAGCCTAAGTGCGATTAGGGTAAAATGCTTTAGGTTAAGGCTTAAATGCTCAAGGTTTAATGACAAACTTTTCATGTGAATGAAGTAACCAAACCCTAACCCATACCATGTTCATCGATGGATTTTTATTCAAACATTCTAATGCCATTGCGTTATGGTCATTGCCGACTACATGGCTCCTCTTGGGAATATTTGAATATCTTCTAAAGGATTATAGAAATCTTGCAATGCCCCATAGTCATTTTGTGATTATTAAATTGACTTTTAACACCTATAGTTAGCACCAAGAATAGGGCCAAATGTGGATGATGTTGAACGTGTTTATGAATTTTAAAACTTGTTCGAGTTTTTCCAATGCCCTTATGGTTGGTACCAAATAAAAGAGCTATTGAGTCCAATTGAAGTTCTTTGAAATTTTGACAATGACATTGAGGAATATCTCTAAGCCAACATACAATTCATCGACATTTAGATCACTCCAACCTTTACATTTAATGACGACTATAGATAATAGTTCCTTCCACGTTAAAATATTGGATTATTTAATTTTATTCATTGTAGTATATATGTGAGCAATTAAGACTCTTCACACCCTATGGTCAGTGTTGACTATAGGGAATATGTTTTGCATTAAAAAATGTTGAAAGATATATTTTTTGCATTCTAGTATATTTATAAGCCAATTTACAATTTTGTAGCCTTTAAATCACTCCAACCCCTACTATCGATGACGATTATAAAGACTAGTTACTTACATATTGAAATATTGAAACATTATATATTTGCAATTCATGTCTATCTCTGGGCCTTTTGAACACTTTCTTGAACTCTAGAAGATTTGAAGCTTTATGGCTGATGCCAATTATAGGGGATAAGTCTTCACATGTTGAATATTGAATTAATATTTTTCCATTTTGGTATATTTTAAAACCAAGTTGCAGTCCATAGGTCCTTAAATCATTCGAACCCCTACGGTCAGTGATGATTATAAAAACCAATTACTTACATATTAAAATATTGAAATATTATATATTAGCAATTTAGGTTTATATTTGGGCTTAAATTGCACTTCCTTGGACTCTAAAATATTTAAAATCCTATGGTCGGCACCAATTATAGGGCCTGATATATCTTCAAATATTAAATATTGGAATTAATATTTTTTCATCCTAGTATATCTTTGAACCAAGTTGCAGTTCATAGGCACATAGATCACTTTGACCCCTATAGTCAATGATGACTATAAATAATAGTACTTAAAATATGAAAATATTTGACTATTGTATTTTTTCAATTCTAATATATCTTTGAGCCTCATATGCACTTCCTTGCCTTTTAGAACATTTCAAGCCCTATAAATGTTGCCGATTATTTCTTGAAATATTGAATATTGGCATTTAATGTTTTGCCATTTTGGTCTATTCTGAACCAAGTTGCACTTCATCTGCCTTTAGATCATTACAACAACTCTAGTCAGGGACAACTATATAGGTCACGCCATATGGTTTGGACTAACCATAGAAAATATATCTTAAAAATTGTAATATAATATTTTTCCATGGTTCTTTATCTCTTGCTAAATTTGTAGGTCATTTGCTCTGTGATCATTCTAATCCCTATGGTTGGACCATAGGAAATTAGGGACCAATAAGATATTTATAATTTTTCGTTTATCTGTATGCATAGACAATTAGTACTTTCTACTGAATTCATTGATCAATAATTGCATCTTGAGGATTCTTGTTTGATTTGTGAAATTAATTTCTTTGATTATTCTACAAGGGGAAAGTAGCTACCAAAGAACCATAAAGGTTATTCAACAACATAATAAGTTGAATATTGGAGAGGTTTTGGACAAGTACAAAATACTCCCAAAGAACGAGGCCATGATGAGTATTCCCTTTATGTCGACTTCTTTTTATGTCGATTGTTAGGCCAACATTGAAAATTGATGTGCTAAAAATGGAGCAAGTTTTCTTTCACGACGCATTGCAAAGGAGAAAAGGCATTCTACATCTTTTCAAAAAACTCTAAAAGTGAAGAAGAGCTTGTCAGCACTTACGTGCCTTCTTGGAGCATTCTATGGACTTGCAAGAATGTCAAATTTGATAAGTTTTTGCTTGAAGATCCAAATCTTTCCTGGCTATGTGGAAAGATGTTCCATGTCTGGGACAGGAATCACCGCCTTCAAACATGGCGGCCTTACATTGATTTGAATCATCCTAATGAGGAGGAGTGGCACATCTTTGTTGAAGCTTTTGTTTTGGATACCACAAATGGCCTGGTTGAGCTCCTCACAGCCATTATTGATTTTAATAAGTAGGATTTCAATCCCCCTACTTGATTTTGTTTGCATGATAAACATAGAATTCCATCATTTTGCTTTATTTCAAATAATCATTTTATTGTTTGTAGGTCCATTGAGATGGACCATGTGAAGCTTTCATTGGTTCATGACTTTTTTCACATTCAATCCATCGGTATGATTCCCTTGAATTAGTTCAAGGAGGTTATTTTCAATGAGTAATATAAAAAATGCAAGAATAAAATTAAAAAGACCTAATACAACCTCATCTAAAAGGCATTTTTTGAATATATGTATAAAGTAACCTTTCAAAATCTCATCTAAAACCATTTTCTTTTCTATAACAATTTCATTGTTCTCTTAATTTTAATCTTATTTTTGTAAAAAGAACAAGCAACAATTATTAACATTGCCCACATCTATACTATGTGGAGGTCCTAGACCCTACTTTTTGTGACTCAAAAAGTGTTGTTCTCATTAAGTAGTAAGGCCATGGAGACCATCCAAAAGGAGCACATGACAACATTTCACAAGAGACTGCTTGTTTGTGACGCATCACTTGGACTAAAATTTCTTCAACAAGTACAAGTTCATTACAATATGAATCCAGTTCTTGAAATGATGATGAAGAAGCTACAATTTCTTGTCTCCTCTCAAGTGAGCAACGAGGAGAAGGTTTTTTGGCCCAAATAATGGAATCAATCCCCAATCCTGAGGGAAGTTCAAAAGTTCCCAAAGGTTAGCGTATCAGATGCCATCTTTGAGAAATGGTTGTAGAAGCAACCTTTTAGTACCAAGTACTCATGATTGAACCTCTTTCGATTACATTTCTTCAAATTTGAATGTTTATTTTTGTCCATTTCAATCGACTTTGATGTTCAATAATGTTCTTTTGTACTTACATTGCAGCTGGAAGTAGAAGCATGAAAACTTTTTAATAACATAATGACAAACTTAAGGGTTTTCATCCTTGAATTTGTTACAGTACATAGCCTCGAGGATTTTATAAGTCATTGGAGGCTTGAATTGTGGGAAAGTGTCTTTTTTTGTGAATTCAAGCAAAAAGGTGCAATATTTAATAACAAAACTTTGAACCAACAAACTAGTGGTGAAAAGGCACTCAAGTGTGTGGTCTACATGTAATATACCTAATTTGTGCTTCTATTCCCCTCATTTATTTATGCCATTGAATTCCCATAGTGAGCTCAATTAGTGCCTACATGTATTTTTCACATGTACTCATAGCCAACCAAACTATTTGGACTCTTCCTTTGCTTTTGAAGATCTAGTGTGATCCTAAAGCTAAAAGCAACATGTTTAGGAAGGACCTCTTTAAGGATTGGGGTCATGCCCATCTTCCATATTGTGGCTGGTACTTGGATTGCGCTATGACATCAACATATAATCAGAGCGTGAATTCAATGAAAAGTTTGGTGAAACCAATTTGGAGAAAACTACTTCAATAGATTTGAACTTAAAGGGTGTCAAATAGAACAAAAGTGCAAAGAGAGTAAGAAAGTTGAAGACGCAATTAGCCAAACCTTCTAGTGAAAATCTAGATACCGAGGACTTCACTGAAACAATGGCTAGTGGAAAGGAGGGTGCCACACAAGATTTCACAGTTAAGACATTGACAATTCATAAACACCTCCATAACATGAGCTTAGATTTAAGCTTGGAGGACTGTCAAGGTCCCACTCATGAAGCACTTGATCTTTCCACTAATTTTTTAATTCAATTATCAATTTCAACATTTCACCTCTCCCAGCCCAATCTTAGTGCAAAGGCATCGTCTAGTCTTTGGCCTTCTCAATACCAAGAGTTGAATGGATCGTTAACAAAGGTACTTTTTTGATGAATTTTTCATATAAATTTCCCATTTGTGTAAGTCTACATCATGATCTCCATCACTATCGTTGCCAATGTAGATTATGGATGCCAACTCTTTTTATTGTCAATGTACAAGATTCTAGATATGGGATGCCAATTTTGTTCATTACTGAAGTCCCATCCAATTTATCAGTTCCTCTTGTGTCTAAACACAATATTGATGTCCTCTTTTGGAATCGACACATAGATAACTATGTGTATGGAGTATTTGGTTTTGCAAACAAGTACTTATGTCCCAACGGTGTGGTTGTTGTATTCCATGATGATGATCCTCATGTGCTCAAGGAAATCAAATCCTACTTGGAAGGAAATGGATATGAAATTTGGTCAAAATGGGTGGTAATTAACATTCTGCCACAAATGAATTGTGAACTACGAAGGAAAATGGTAAGCTTCTATCTACTTTCTTTTCAAAGTCATGTTGATTCAAAACATCCATTATCCATATCTAACGTTGGTAATTTTATATTCGCAAATTTGATTGAACTAGGCCACTCTTTTCGTTTGCCACGTGGGTGGTTTTAAGTTTCAAAAAATTCACCCATACATGGTGAGGCTAGGGTTGTCATTGGTGGAGGACAATATCTTGTACAATAGGATTAACATTGATTCAATGCAAAAATCTTCAAAAGGAATTCCATTAAAAGGAGGACAAAAAATCCATGTCTCCACACTAATGGTTCTAATCTAAGCATGTTCTTCTAAAAGTTCTTTGGTTGTTGGCATGAACTCTTCCACATGTAGCTTGTTTGAATTTGTTGGGAACCTTGTTTTCAATTCTATTTTTTTTGCATTATCTCCCATTATTATGGTATGCCATTTTCTTCGAAGCAAATTGTATTCATGCCTATTAATCTTTTGGTCATCATGTTCTTATGTTTGAACCAAACAACGATGTTTATGAGGAGGTTGTCAAACCCCTTCTAGAGGAAGTTAGACCTCAAGTCGATCTTGCAATGTTTACTTGCGACCCCTTGGATTCCCCATTCAAGAAAAGGTTGAGAGTGAATCTCGATTATGAATACGTTTAGGTTTATTATAATTCAGTTGCTTGTTTAGTTGTTTGTATCTTTTTTTAGGTCTCACATTTCACACTAACATTTTATGTGTTTTGCAAAAATACCCAACCATTTCCATCTCCATTTGTTCCATTCTATGCTTGGAATGACTTTTTCCCTAGTCCATTTTCCCACATATCATTACCTAAATATGCAAAAGGCATCGCTCGACAAATGGCCACCTACTCCATGCCTCCATCTTTTAGTAACAAAAGGAAGTATGGTAGTTATGTACTAAGATTCATTGATGATGAAGCAATTGAGAATTTGGACTAGATGTTTCACTGGAATATAATTGATTGAATGATTTTTTTCTTCAACTCTTTCTCTTGCTTCTTGAATTTTGTATTCAACTCTATTTTGAATTATCATGGTTAAATTTCTTTTGTATGCTACTTACATCATTTTTTCCATAAACATAATTGCTTCATCTAAGGACAAAGCTCTCCATTCATAGTCCTTGCATTGCAAAAATTCATCGCAAATTTTGTTTCCATATTCAATTGAAATATTTTCACAAATATTGTTTACATTTATATGTCCTAGTGCAATTTCTATAATCTAAAATTATCATTTTGTGATGAATATCATTCAAAAACATGCATATTTTGAAATGTCCAATTGGGAAGAATGGTGACAACGTAATTTCGTTTCTTCAAATGTGGTCTATTTTATGCACCAAATTAATATTTCCATCAAATCAATTATCTAATCAATTTGGATTACCACATTTCACTATTCCATATTTTTTTCCATTTGCAATTCAATGGATTTTTTTATCCATAGTTTGTTCCTAGAAACAGTCCCCCTACAGTTGACACCGACAATAGGGCAGGGTGCATAAACCCTAATTCACATTTAGGTGATGGCGATTAAGAAAATTGCAAACAAACATGAATTGTCTAAATTCTAACATGGAATATATATAGCTTTTAGGATATTAATTAAAATTTTCCTTCTTGTACTATTAAATCATTGTCGTTCTAAATTAGAATTCTTGGATGTCAATGCTTGACAAATTTGAATATTAAAAGATTTAGCACATCATCTATTTGTCTTTAAACTCTTGGATGTCCCTCTCTATCATGACGAGGATTTTCTCTTCATCTTTTTCATTAAATGATCTGGCATCTTCGATTTCTTCATCGCCTAAAACATTTAAGACAACACCATTTGTCATGGTCTCTTCCTTGTGTGTTGCATTGTATTTTCAACCCTTCCTTTCTTTGGAATGAAGAAGATTGAAATTGTTTGCAAACTATTTCGTTAGGTCTTTGATTACGATTGTCATTCTTTCTTCACTATCTCTAGTAGGGGCACATCATTTTTTTGAGGGCTTTTTGGTGGAGTAAATAAATTTTCACTCTTTGTTTCTTCAGACATCTTTCTTGACCTCTTTTTCCCCCTACAATATTGAACTTGATTGTTGCTTGCTTTCTATCCTCATGCATTCTTTGTACAAAACTTTGCAAATTGAAAGAATTTTATTCAACCTTTTTATTAAAAGTGAGTATTTCTATTGGGAGTTTACACACTACCATTGCTTTTAAGGGTGTTCAGGTCGTTGTAATCAACAATTCATTTTCATTATTGTTATTTGTTTTTTTGAACCCATGCACATGAATATTCAACAAAATATAATGCTACCATATACATTGATAAGGAATGTTTTGCTAAGGTGGATGGTTGCAAGGTATATTGTTTTCTATGAGCATGATCGTTGGCATGTGAGATCACCAAACATGATATTTTAAATTTATGCAAGATGTTTCTGAATTTGCCACTTGGTGCCAATTCATCTCCTTGGGGTTGGGATAATATCAAAAATTACAATTGAATCCATTTTATTTAAATATATTGTCCATTCATTACATTTGGTTTCTACACCTAGAAAATCTTAATTTCGTTTCACACTTTTCTTGGTTTGGTGGTGATCTAATTATTTGTTGATTCACACTCGGTTTGAAGACATTGTTTTTTCCATGTTGTTTATTGAACATTTTCAAATTATTTCAAGAAATGGGATACTTACAATTTTGCTGATGGTTCTCACTTGTAAGTGTGCTTGCAATGACAAACATATGACGGTGACCCACATTTCTCTTAATGCCGCAATTCAACATTGACTCCACTATTTGACCCACAAAATTCCTTATTCAAACTTTCTAAGTTTGTTCGTTCTTCAAATGTTTACAATGGTGTTTTTGGCTCTTTTTCTTCCTCTAATGTGGTTCTTTTTTCCTCCTCTTATGGGGTTTTTCCTTTCTGTTATATTAAATTTTCTTGGTTTGCATTGTATTTTAAAATAAACAACTCATCCTTGTCATTGTATGGATCATTTCCATTTTTAGGCCCATTTTTTGCATGAGGCTTCCACCAATGAATATTGATTCGCTCTGTTTGTCCCCAACATACATTTTTCTTGGCGTAATAAATGGGTCTAGTAGTTGTAGTTTGTCGATTTGGCTAGCCATGGATTGTCGTCAAGAACTTGTTGCAAGTTGTTCACGAAAATTAAGTTGAACATCCATATCACTATGGCATAAACTTTGCATGTTATTTCTTGATGCCCAATATCCCACTCTAACATTATAGCCTTCATCTATCATTTTCATTTATCTCTAATCCATTCTTATATATAGATCCAAGTCTTGAAGGATTCTTGTAAGCATTCTTACAACTCCAAAACTATATTTGAAATGAAAAATTACAATGAATTTTTTTTGCAGCCACATGCCTCTTTTTCATTATATACAATTGTTCAGGAAGTTTGGGCCCGTTTTGTTTTTACATTTATTAATGTCACTCTTATTGTTTTTTATGTAAACATTTATGTTGGTCAATTATTAACGTTCCATTATTTGATTAATTACTATTTTAATCTTCAATCATAGCAGATATTTTCTTGTTGATATTTAATCATTGCAAAATGTTTCTGAATGTCTGGCTTAGTGTCAGTTCTTTTCTTTGAGTTTGGAAGTTATGCTGATAGATTTTTAGATCTTTAACTCTAAACACATTTACATTTTTTTCATTTCAAGGATTCCAATTACAAATGCATACACAAAACATTTGATTCATTCAATGGCATAATAACTACATGTGTATTAACTACCACAAAAGTAATTATTTGCTTCACAATTAATGCTTTGATGTGATTGTTTGTTTCAACGATCACTATGGATTTGTTTAATGTTCAATGTCAACCCTCATTTTATTTTTTTCTAAAGTTAATGTTTTGTTCTCAATTCACATAATTTGAATAAATTTTGTTTATTAGGTTTTTTGAACCACAATGTAATGGAAATGATTATATTTTGGTTGTTCAATCAATTGTTGACATGTCTTTTTTTTCAATTGTCGTACACGTTTTGTCGTTTTGAGGCCAGCCCTATGATTTAACAATTCACTGGCTATTTGAACACTTTGTTCCTTAGTTTAGGTGGCACCTAGGCTTGCCACATTAGAGTTACAAACAATCGTTTTTGGGGCTTCATGAACTTTGTTGAGAACAAATTGCCAAGTGTTACCAAATCCTATGTTGACAAATCACTCAAGAAGCTTGTAAAAAATGTTTTGGAACCAACTTATTTAAACTAAAACATTATTTGAAGAAATCCATGGCATGTGTAAACATCGCCAAATTGTAATATTCCATATATTCCTTAGAAATGTGTGAAGTTTATTTCATCAATGTAATATTGTTTTTGTCTATCTTCGCATATGATGCACTCCCAAGTCCCGGGTTGAACCCACTTGAGGGTTCCACTATGTAGAGTTGCGGAAAGTTGGGACTTGGAAGGCGCTCCCGACTTCCAACACTATAGAGGGGTAGAGGGGTGTGCTAGAAGTCCCGGGATTAGACTAGGAAGAGGGACTAGATTATCAAGCTTGAATCTGCATCCAAGAACCAACCACAAGAGGGTTAGTTCACATTCGGGACACCTTTTGGTGTTGGGACAAGCCACGGGCACTTTGACACACAAGACTCACCACGGCCTGGACTCAAGGGAAGCCACCACCTTCCCCCATATAGTATTCTCTACAACGCTCTGCGGGGGCTATATCCAAATGGCTCTTTTTCCCAGGACTCCCAAGTTGGAGTCCCGAAATTGTCCCGGTTGGAGTCCCGGGACTTTGAGCGCTCATAACTCCCGACTGCAAAGTCTGATCGTGACAAGGTCTGAACCAAAGTTGTAACCCTCGTCGAGATCTTTTCAACGCCATGTCGCACTCTCAATTCAAAGGTTGGGACGAGGTCGATTCCCGACTTTTAGTGGTCAGGAGTCAAACTGGCAGTTTGACTCCCGGCCCTTCTTTTGCCCATAACTTGGGCTGCAGATGTCCAAATGGCCAATGCGAGGCCATTTTCGATATCTAAGCTTCAAGACCTTTCCAATGACACTAAGAACACCCCAATGCGAGGTGTTTTGGCCTGTGATGTCGAACTCTAAACATTCGGGAGTCCCGGAGGACTCCAAATCTCCAACTTTGGGAGTGGGAGTTTCATCCTCCCACTTCACCCAAAGTAGGGTTGCGACAGCATAGGCCCATTGCCATGCCAACCATTCAACTATTTTGTCAATTACCCTTTTCCATTTTGTTCCCCATGTTCTGATTTTGAGCAAATGCTAGAGGGTGCCTAATTTGGTATCCATTTATTGGATATTCCAAGGTTTTTTTTCATTCCATATATTCTATCCAGTATGTTTGATATTAATGTGTATTCAATCATTGATTCCAAAATGTTTGGTGTGACATTTGGTGTCAATTTTCTTATTTCCACTGTAAAATAAAGGATGCAACTAAATAGAAAAGGTGGAGTAAATGCAAATTAAAGTATAGATTGGGGAAAATTAGTAGTAGACAGGGAAAATGTAATTTGACTGTACAAGTTGCATGAATGGTGCTAGATGCAAGAGGTTGAGAATGTGAACGAAAATAACAAATAGTTTGAAATGTTATAAATAATGTAAAGTTTTAGTGGCTAATTGGTTTTGTGTCAATCTTTAATGGGCACATTCCTTTTTGTGGTGAATGGGTAATGTATGGATCCACACATACTTCATGGTGGATCAATAGGCTTATAGTAGGGTATTGTCTCAATTTCTAACAGGCACATGTCTCTCATTGATGAATGGGTAGTATACAGATTGGCACATACCTATTGGTGGGTCAACATGTTTGTATACCACTGAATTGGATTCAATTCTAAATTCTAAATGGTTTAGATGTTGTATAAATTCATATTAAAAAAATATGTAGTATAATTTGAAATATTTCCCAATGTTTCAAATGTTGTATTTTTCAAGATAAAACCAACATGATATTATTCCACCTTTTATGAGTGAGATAGTGGCTCATCCATGATTTCTTATAAATTTGGCATCCATTTTTTATAAAAGTTCATCCATTTTTATCATAAAAAAATCATTTATCCATGGCCACGCGACAAAATATTCCTCCACATCATTGAATATTCCATCCCATGTGTCAAAAAAAATTGCATTGATGTCAACAAAATATTCCTAAAAAGATTCACTTGGGCTCACTTGTTGGTGTTCACACTCGCAGGCTCACAAGATAACATTCTTGACTTTTGACCATTGCCTACAATGGGATCTTGAAAAATGATAAAAAAATTTCAATAGAGTTGTTCCTTGTCAAAAATACAGAGTTTTCTCCCCCTTCATTTGAATTCCTATGATCTCATCACTTGTCATCATGCATGTGCAAGTTGTGTTGTGAATGGGGAATTTACAAAGCCATGAACCAACTCATTGTATTTTGGGAACAGGAGGGCAAAACCATAGGGTTGAGCTGGGATTCACAATTTAGGAATAATAGTGGATTTTGTTTGATGTTGGTTTCTTTCCCACCACATGTGAGTAAAGTTTATAAGGCTATATGTTGAAGCCCATTCGAGAAGTTTTAAGTATACACATATACATACATACATGTATTGTACTTATCATTACTAATCAACATTTTTAGTTGTTAGGAAAAAGGTCCACAACACCAATTTGGAAAAGTTAAAATCAAAATTTTATTTTTTTGGTGAGTTTTTGCAGAAATGTGAGATAAATATCATTATTTATTGCAAGATACTTTTTTAAAGAAAAGAATCACCATATTTTAAAATGTTTTAAAAAGATTTTGTCATTTGCTATAAACTTTTTGTTTTGGAATAAATTTTTGCCACCTATATGGACAATTTGGACAATTTATAATAAAAGTATCATTATTTAAAGAACAAACTTTTTTTGGAAGCTTGCAATCAATGCTAAAATCATTAAACTAAAAAGTCCCTAGTTAGAATCAATGTTGCATTAATATTCTATTATTTGGATAGATACAAAATATTTGTAATGAGCAATGTCTGGTGTAAAAAGTGGTTGACAATGTTCGACCACTTGGTTTATGGTATAAAGTTTGATTGTTTTGACCTTTCACATATGCAAAATGATATAAAAAGATTATTATTTTTTATATCTCAAATATATGTTGTTGGCTTATACTTTCTCAAGAGAGGTGTTGGTTTTGAATTTGGCTTTGGACAACAAAACATGTAAGAACAAACTAATTAAATTTTGTTTCTAGAACATGTAGAACATGAAAAACCATGTAGCTGTTCAGTTTAGAGCCACACAAGGATAAAAAAGACAAGCTTGAAAGTTTGCTGACAAAACTTGTAAAGCACTATTTAACATCTTGTGTTTTTTACAATTTAAAAAGTTTTCAGCATCTTGTAGCCAATTAATGCTAAATGTTTTTTTGGGACAATTGTTAATGATGCTAATGTAGAAAATTGAAGGGAAAAAAAAAAAAAACCAAAAATTGTACTGAAGTGTGATGTGGCAAAATGTTCTCCAAAAAGGATGAAATTAAAAAGGAATCTTGAAAATTTGTCAAGTTTATCCTAAATGGTGAAATTTTGTTGTATTCCTTTTAATTTTTGAGGTCTTAATTTTGCAAAAAAATTCCAGAAAAATAAAATCACTGGTCAAAATTGTATTATTATTCCACCTGCCCTTTTGAGAGTTGATTATTATTTAGGTCCGAACATTTTAGTTCAATATGGTAGAGTTCAATAGTTAATACCTGAAAATCAAGGGTGTAGTATGTTGGTAAAATAATCAAAATCAACCTTGGGTCAAACATCCAAACTAGAATAAAGAAGTCTTGCTTAAGTTAATCTAGATTTCAAAAGGTCAAGGGATTCTAAGGGTCCAAGGTCCAACGAAATAGAGCAATCCCATTGGATGAGAACCATTAATTGGAGCCATGGCCTTTAGATGAGGGTCCAAGACCAAAACATGGCAAATTGAGGCTAAACTTACATGCCACCATTTTGGAGGGAAATTTAATTTTGCCAATTTAACTCTCGTTTAAGATTATTAGGCTGCTTTAGATGGGGGTACAAGGTCCAAATTCTTAGGACCAATTTGGACTCATTTGAAGCAAATTGAATCCTTGAGTTGGGCTCTAACATGCATCTTGGTTCTTCAAATCATGAGCTCTCTGTTTCAGCTTTTTTTTCTTCTGGGTTTGAACCAATTGATTTATGAACTCTATGTCATATTAGAGTTTAATGTCCATATGTTTGATAGTCAGAATTTTAGATCAATATCCTTGATGAAAATTTAATATAGGTATGAAAAGTAAATAAAAATAAAAATCACTCTTGTCATATATACCAAATAACCATTTTATTGAGAGTTGAATTCTTCTTCTTCTCAACTTCAACATTCCCTACGATCCCCTTTTTGAGAGAAGTAGCATTTTGGCCCGCCCCATGATTCACAATCTATTTTCACATCCAGCTATACAATTTTAGAATCCGGGGAAACATTTGGCAACACCTCATCTTTCTTTTAATAAAAATGGTTATATGGCTACAAGGCAAATTAGTGATTAGTCTACCATTTTGTTATGTTAGACAAAATCCCCAATGGAAAACTCTAGACTCGGTAGAATGTTTTACACTAATGCTATGTGGTGTGTTGGTAAAAAATTATGTTAATCCGCTTTTTTACAATGGGAGGCTCATCAACAAACTACCTAAACATCCTTGATGTAATTCCTACTTCTGTTTTTCAAACTACCTATCCTGTACTGAAAGTGCTATGTATCTCCTCTTGAAGAGGACTTGATCTAAAGCTACAAATAGAGGGAAGCACCCCATTCAGGGAGGGGTTTTAAGCTACATACAGTGGTGCACTGTGGTTTGATGCATGGGCATAAGCACAAGTACTTGATGAGCTTATAGAACTCATGTACCATACACCACAAAGTTGCCAGATTGTGCTTGCCACTGATCACAAAATACTCACTCCCACTACACACTGCCACAGTTGGCAGTTGTCCTCAAAACATCCCAATCAACATCAACAGGGCCCTAACACCAGAATCACCTCCATGACACTGCATTTTTTTGTATTCACTGGAATGCTATCTGCTCAACTGTGGAGGTTGATGGAACTTCAGTGTAACCAGAAGTGGACGATTTGCGCCCCAGCTGCTGCCGGATTGCATGCAAGTTCGCACGTGCCGGTGTGCGCTTCATTAACTCCACACCCGCCATCATGGGTCCATCACCCCACTGAGAGATAGACAAATCATAGATGTGAGCAGATAGGAATTTCTAGAAGGCTTTCTCTGAGGAGAGGAGAGGGTGTTTCCTCCCATAACACAACTACCTTCACCACAGGCTAGGATCTATAAACTGTTTGTGGATGGCTAACTCCTCAAAAGCAAACACAGAGAGGACACCCATGAACGAAACACTCTTCAACAAGGGCACAATAGCACATCAGCAAAAGAGTACACACAGGAGGCACTGTTGCATGACTTTTCCTGAAAAATTATGCATGCAATACATATTTTTTCAAGCATGTAGGAAATGGTTAGAAGAAAATCACTGACCTTGAGGCACTTGCCAACAGTCAAGTTGCAGACAGGGTACTCATGAGGGCAGCAATGGTAGTGGTCATCACAGCAGGTGGCTGAGTCAAGGGAACAGCAACCCCATCCCAGGCACATCTTTCCAATAGGGAATGTGCAGCAACAAGTATGAGAAGCTGGGCATGTGCGCCAGTTATCACAAACCTGCCAAAAGTTTATAACCAAGACAAGCATCACTATAAGAAGAAGAAGACAAACAGTTATATAACAATCATGAAGCCACCCAAAAAATCCACTTCGTGTCATGGAATTACTCCTGCGAAAAAAGGTGCTAGAACGGAAGCAGGAAGGAGGCAACCAAATCAGGACCAAGCTATGCTGCAAACCCATTAGACAGATAAGGAGGAAGAGCACGAACCACTTCAGTCTGTGGTGGGGATGGTGGAGTGGGACCAGGATTAGGAGGGTTAGGACTTGTCTTTATGGCATAAGAAGGCTCAATGTTGATACCACACAAACCAAAACTGTTGGCTTCAATATTCCGTTGCATACGCAGATAACCCCTCTCACCCCAATAGCTACCCCATGAGTTCTTAACAATCCAATAGTCCAATCCATGCTCAGTACCATATCCAACTACCAGCACTCCATGATCAAGGTCAGTGCCGCATTCTCCAGTAAATACACCCTGCTTTCCAAACAATCCCAAACCCCACCCCAACCTGCAGTTGGTCAGACATGCACAGCACAAAAAATAACCCATCAAAGCAATAAGAAGAACAAAATAAAAGTAGCATACAGTAGTACATGATATCAGCAAACCCTGCACACCAAAAGTTGAACACTCCATAATAGTGAAAGTTGCAAAAAAAAACTCCAACAACATGGAGGATCATTGGTATCTTGTTTTACTCACCTTAGAATACAACTGAAAGTCGCGACCACCAGCCTCAATTGCAATACTTACAGGTTGGTTAGCAACTGCCTTCTTCAAAGCATCATCATCATTTGCAGGAACATCCTCATAACCATCGATGGTGACAACATGTGCATTTTTCTGGAACACCCGAGTGACCATAGTATAAACTCTGTCAGCAAAGAGAGAAATACTGTGCTCCCTTCTCAACTGGAAGAAAATCACTCTAAGAACCCAGAGATCCACAAACAAAATTACAAACTCTTGCTAAACTGTAATATATCCAGATTTATGAAGCCTGCAGTGCTGGCTCCGTTGCTGTCTTCTGCTCAAATCTAACATGCATTAGTTCCTGTAGATGAGTAAGAGCAACTTGAGCTTCAATTAGGGTTTTCATGAGACTCATGGGCTGGGCATCAATCAAGCATGCCCAGCCTGTGATTGATGACAGAAGGAAGGAAGGAAGGAAGGAAGGGGATGATGATGATGATGCTTACTACCTTTGCCTCATCACAGTAGCCATCAGAACTGGAGTATGGGTAATCTGTTTCTGTATCAATACCACCATTCACAACAATGAACTCAAAGGCATAGTCCATGAAGCCACCATCACATCCCTGATTGTAGTTGCGGTCACAGTCAATCAGCTCCTGCACAGAGAGCGATAGAAGTTGACCAGTCTTGATTGCATTGATACCTTCCATTGCCCCTATGGTTGCAAATGCCCAGCAGCTCCCTGCAAGCCATAAACCCCAAGTCACTCCCATCATCAGCTCCTCATAAGAAGGAGAGGAGGAGATCTTCTTCTTCCCAATCGTTGTTGTGGGTGCCTGAAGAATTGGAGAATCAAGCAAACCCCAATGTGTCCTGGTTTCTTGCATCTAGAAATTATGGAATGGGTTCAAAGACAATGCCCAAGAGAGAGATAGATCATGAAGAAGAAGAAGCAGAAGTTTTTTTCTTACCGCATGAGCCTTGGTTCTTGACGGAGGACACAGCGCCTTTCTTGCGCCAGTCAATGGAACCCGGAGCTTCGACATCGGCATAGCGAAAAGGGGTACTGGCTGCTGCTGATCTTCTTTTCAATCTCCGATTCTTGTCGATCTTTGTGCCCGTGTACTTGGCGCGGAACTCCTGGTTAGACATGTCCGCGAACTGATTGAGTCCCAACGAGTAGGTCGAGTTCTTCTTCTCGTTATGCCCGTTCACGTACAGCAAATTGTCCTTGAAGACGCGAAAGCGGTGCTCCTTCTCTCCTTCTAACACGCTTCCCCCGTAGTCCTTCCCGTGCATGCGGAGCCAGCTCTCGAACAGCGCAAACATGCGTGACTCGGAGCTCAGATCCTCAGGCCCAAATCCAAGGATCATGGAAGAGGAAGAATTAGACCGCTCAAGCTCAACATGATCAGCAGCTCCCACCAAACATGTCACAACAGCCAGCACCAAAAACACCACAGCTGCGACCATCCCCATCGCGAGAACCTCAAATCTCAACCCACACTCTCTCCCCTCCCAAGTTCTACCCAGGACGAAGACACTCTAGCTAGGGTAACATCACTGCATTCGGACCTCCCCCCCCCAAAACCAAAACCGAAACAGAAGCCCTTCAGCTGCAGCAGGGGAGTCTTCTTCTTCAGAGCCCTCGTTCTCCCTGCACAAGCGACCGTTTTACAAACTACAAAAACTGAACAAATACCTTGTGAGACTATCTTGCAGCTACCAGTGTCAGGAGCAGGACTCCCCAACACCGGAAACAAGCGAGTAGACCGCAGAAAGAGGAGCTCCCCCAAAAAAAGCTGGCGATCGCAACACAGCAACACTCTGTACACTCTCTCTCTCTCTCTCTCTCTCTCT
>Ga0116228_10001846_pt1 | contig 17901 bp, 6 predicted proteins | sample S1TSphfallax_2_FD_89694 | JGI IMG/M metagenome (GOLD analysis project Ga0116228, IMG submission 89694) | Host-associated microbial communities from peat moss isolated from Minnesota, USA - S1T2_Fc - Sphagnum fallax MG | ecosystem: Host-associated > Plants > Peat moss > Unclassified | place: USA... | reverse complement strand
TATTTTCACCATTAAATTTTATTTCAAAATATAATAAATAATTTATTCACATAAAATATTTAAAAATGGATCATGTATCAAGTATATTTCTAAAAAATATATTAAAATTTTATATATACATATACATGTATAAATATTAATCGAAACCAAATCATTACATGCCATAATTCTTTATGTTTGTTTGTATTCGTATGAAATGACTAATAGTCATTTTTGAATCATTGTAAAGTAATTTTATGACCACATTGTCTATGTAATGACACATCAATTTATCTACATCATTTGCATAATCATTTTTTTATTATATTTGAAATGACTTTATCTAGGTTACATTTTTAAAGGATATTTTGGACATCCATGTCATTTTGTGGTCATTGTTGTAACCACCATTGCAACTACACCTACGACTACAGAAAGTTATTTATATAAAATATATATTTGTGTATATAATAAAATTATGTATGTTTATAAAATAATATATTATTATATTAATATTCAAATCTATTTTCGAATATTTATTTTTGAATTAATTAATTAATTTCTGATTATTTACATATCATATACATATGATATGTACACAAATTATATAATACATGAATCACATAATCATATATACAACCGTATAAAATAATATTTTATCATAAAATTACCTATAGTCAATGTAGTCAACATAGTGAAAACAAGCATTGATCCTTAGGCCTCCTTGAATTAGGCCATCAACCTACCACATCACATGTGACACAATGTTGTCACATAAAAACTTTGTCATGCTCCAACATTTGAATGTATAAAAATACAAATTAAAAAATTTAATTTCTTTTTCAAATACTTAATCAAAGAACATATGAATATGAATTATTAAATTTTGGAGCATAATTTACATATGTGGACCATATAAAATTCAAGTAACAATTTTTTACATAGAAATTCACTTTTGAATTTTTAAAATTTTACCATATCTGTTATGTTTCAATACATGATAATTTTTAATAAATATATGTATAAATATTATGTATCATATGTACATAATATATACATATTATAATATGTGTATACATTTATATAAATATATTCAATATTTATACTTTACATACGAATATTTAATTTTCATTATATCATTTAATTTAATAATCATATATTAATTCCAATTTTATATTTCTTTTCATTAAATTTTTAATTAATTAATAGAATTGATATTTATAAAATTTATTTACCAATTAATTTTATTATATTTATTATAATCCAAACACTTAACATAACATTATAATTGTACTAGTTTTTCATTATTTCAATTTTTTATAATTCTAAATCTATTAAAATCTACATATTTAATACAATATATACACATACATATGCAATGTTATATGTATATAAATATTTACTGAAATATTTTTGAGATATATACATAATACAAAAAATATTTTGTAACAAAATTAAAATTTGATATTTTGTAAATTTATGAATCCTAAACCCATAGATAAATTTGGTAAAACTTTGTTAAATTTGGTTTAAATAGCATGGAATAGCTTGAATTATGTTTTTTTGTTATTAAAATAGGATATTTAGATTACACTTAGTTAGACTAAAGTTAAAGTTCTTTAATTTTGGTTTGAAATCAAGCTAAATCAGGTTATTATGGGTAAAATAGGATCAATGTTTTAATATTTTGATAAAATTGGCTAAAACTTGGTTAAGCTTGGTTAAATGAAGATTTTTTTTTCTAAATTAAATGATTTTGGCTAAATTTGGTCAAACCTAGCAAAAACTTATTTAAATTTGGTTATGTATTTGGCTAAATTTTAATAAATTAGGCTAAACGTGGATACATTTTTAAAATTAGGTTAAACTTCAATACTAAAATTAAATGTGGTTTAAATTGGTGAAATCAAGTTACATGAAAGCACTTAGGCTAAACATGGTCAATTAAACTTAGCAAAATTGAGTTAACTAATCTAAATTTTGCTAAACTTAGCCAAATTTAAATGTTGTTAAAATTGGTTACATTTAGCTAAACTAAACTAAATTAGCTTACATATGTTAAAATATGTTATATTAAGTTAAAATATACGATTATTTATAATAAATTAGGTTATTTAAAATAACTATATAGGCTACTTAGGGTGAACTAGCCTTTAAGTGGGTTAATTTAAGATTAGATTAAGTTAAAATTGATTAATTTAATTTAAATTATGTTTAGATTAATTCATAATAAACTACATTAATATATATTAAACTAGGGATTATTTAAATTAAATTAAACTAAGGTAAAGTAAGCTAAGTTAAGCTTCCAATACAAATTTGACCATGTTGATATGTATTTTAATGTATGTTTTTTAAACTTGCTACAACCTGGTCAAGTATTTACTTTATTATGGTTACATTAGTCATGTAGTCATATTTGTAGTCACAAACTCATAATTGTGACTATATTCGTCAAAATGACTACAATTCAAATCCACTTACAACTACATGACTATTTTGGGCAATAGCCGCAACATGTCTTAGTCATAGAAACCACATTTTGGTGTAGTGTAAACTTAACCTAGGGTAACGTAACATAGTTAGTTAATTAGTAATTGTTAATTAATATGTAATTGTCAATACATGTGACTATGTTGCAACTAGATTACAACTAAAAACATATTTGATGTCTTTTATCTTTGGTTTCAAATTTGAAAACTATATAAGCAAGTGCACTAAAACATTGAAAACACACAAAGAACATTAAAAACCAAGTGCCATTTGGGATGAACGAATCAAATAGGCTTGACCTTTAAAGGTTAAATTTGGAATAAAATAGGATTTAAAAACCTAACCTACTTCCTAGCCTAGGTCTACTTAACTACCTACCTAGCTTAAACCTACCTACCTAACATAGGTAGGTAGGGCTAAGTAGATAAGTAAATAGGCCAATTGACCTATGTGGACTATATTAGGCTTAAGTACCCTACACATCCCTAAGCTACCTATAAATTATCACGTCTTTTTTTAATTTGATAAAAGATTTATCTATAAATTGCCACATGTCAGCTCATAATTTGATCAAAAATTAACCTACAAACTACCACTTGTACCCCTTAAATTTGTCAAAATATACACTTTACTAATATAATTTAAGTTTCCCTAGGTTAATAAACATGCCACATGTCACATTGACATATTTTGTTCAATGTACACATGGCACAATGTAAGGTCCAATCAATTTAGTTGCATGCTAGGCGCATGGCAATCACATGGACCATATGTTTCAAATATGGATGAAACCATATGTGTTGACTTTGATTTCAACTATTGTTTGCAACTAAAAACGCATGTGCCTTGTTCAAGGCAACTAGGGGATTTTTAGTTGCATATGACGCAAACAACTAGAAAATAGTTGCATAGGCCAATTGCAAAATGCCATTTTTCTTCTAATGCCATTTGCCCACCTACCTACTTCCCATAACCTACCTACCTATCTCCTACCTATCATCTTATAATTTGCCTACAACATCTTACTTCATAGTTTTGTAATGATATGAAAAAAAACATGTGAAAAAAAACTTGACAAAAATTGGACACCTTTTGATGGTGTAGTCCATTGGTAAGGATTTGATTTATCATTGTGAAAGTGAGAGGCTGAATTCCTCTATCTTCAACCCTTGAAGTATCATTGCACCATCCACACCAAAGCAAACTAGCTTGCTAGCCAATCCACATCATACAATCCCCCAAAAGTAGTGGTAGAATTGACCAACATAGTGGTGAGGTTATCAAACCCACCTTGTTTAGTGACATGTTGCAAATTTCAACCACATAAACATGGATGGAAATCCAACTCTAATTATTGATCATTGTGACCTCATCATAATTCATAGGAAAAAAATTGGTCTTTTGAACTACATGTTTCATAGTTGCCAAAACCATATTATGCATACAATTTGCCATTCACCATGTAAAGGAAACATTCTAGTGCATCTTGGGCACCTTTTCAACCTTCATAAATGTAAATAATCTTTCCATGCATTCATAATCTATCATTGGCCCACCCTATTTCAATAAATGAAACATGGTAACAAATTGTAGGCATTTTTTTTTCCTTCAAGCCTTCTTTACATCAATATCAAAATATAATGGTCAATAATAAAACCACTTAAGGGTAAGTTCACAATAAAATGAACCACACCTACATGACTGTCCTTTGTTCAGAAAGTAGTTTGTGAAATTTAACACCATGTGGCAACATTTGGGGTGTCATAATATATTATTTTCTAGGGATGTGCATATTTGAATATATCCCACCTCTAACTTTTGAATAATTTCACAATTTTTTTGCATATTATGTTAGAATATAACCTAAGCAAGATATTAAAAAAAAAATTATTTCATTTCATTTTACAAAGTAGGAGATTGGAGTATGTTTGTGGAAATAAATGTAATGTACTTATGTATTCAAAAACACAAATATATTCCGAAACTAATTTAAATGATTTCTAATTTTTATGAAAGTTGAAAGTATATTGAACCATGTCATTTCATATACTTTGAACCATCTTTGGATACCATGCGACTAATTTGAAAATTTTCATCTCAAAAAATGAGTTTTTTAGCAAGGATGTGATAAATGTGTGGTAAATTGAAAATTTGACAAGTAATCACATTCACATAGAAGATGACAAACATACCTAGTGTGCCACATTTTAATATTCATTAAAATTGATTGTTTTAAAAACTAATGAACCCTTAAAGTTAATGTAATCAAAATGAGACAATGGCTACTATAAATATACCCATAGATCCTTCAATATAAATAATGAAATTTATTATATTTAAAAAAATATTAAATAAAGTAAATTTTTTAAATATAATAATTATAGACCTCAAAAACCAAAATTGATACCAAAATTAAATATACCATATCTTTGGAACAATTATATTGTATATATTATAATACAAGACCCAAAAGTGCCCAAAAAGGGGTTGCCATAATGTGATTTCACCTTGAAAAGATAAGACTTTTGAAATTCAATTCCTATTGAATCAACATAGTTGATTATTGTGTACCAATAAGCCTAGCTAAGTTTGGTGCTCACACATGCTAGGAATCATTATCCTTGTGGTTCTTTCTTAGTAATGTTAGTGTGATAGAAATTGCACAAGGGATCATACAAAGAGTACGTTTGATGTTAAAGATCGCATTTGTTTGATTTGTGTGAAAGAAAATCATCATGGTGAAGGCAAAGAAGAAGATGAAGAGGGAGGTCCATTCTGAATTTCCTCCATGGGATCATGTGGAATACAAAGATTAGATGGATGAATGTTTTAGAACTATCAAAAAGTTAATCAACAAAGGGCTCAACCCTAGGGGACATATCTCCTCGCATATTGTGTTTAATGCAAACATATTTGAGGTTTTTGGACCATGCTTTGATGGATACATATTTACCAATCCACATTTCTACCTTGACACCAAGAGGCATCTCATGCAACTTTACTAGTATTTTCACAATACAAACCATGTTGTCAATAATGAGTTCATGATTTGGCTTGTGAAGGGGTACATTGCATAGGAAAAGGGTGAAAATGTAAATTGGGTGAAGGTAGTAGCTTCAATAGCCCAAGAAAAGGCTCAAAGAAAAGAAGTGAAAATAATGAAAAGTGGATCTAGGGAGTTGTTTGGGAAGAATGGGGGCAAGGGATCTACCAAATTGGAATGCAAGTTTTCAAACTCACCACTTTTTGCCTTAAATATGGATGCATCACATAACCAAAATGTGGTGTGTTTGTATGTTATTTCAAATAGAACAATGACAAAAGTAAGTGAAATGCATGTTCTTGTGCAAGAATTCACAGAGCAATGCAATTGAAAATTTCACATGTAAAGGTTAAGAGAACCAAGCTCTTTGAGAAACTCATAAGGTTAAATATCAATATGGAGGATTGGAAGGTGGTAACATTTGATGCACAAAACTTAGTAGCTTGAAATGAATCCCAATAAAAGAAGTTGCTTCAAGCAAAGGTATGACATGAATCCTAGGGTTGTTCACTTTTTTTTGTTATTTTAATCTTTAAGTTTTTTTTCAAAACGCATTTGTCATTGTTTGCAATTTAGGGATTGATTTAGGGGTTAGTCTAGGGCCAAAAAAATCATAGCCTAGGGAACTTGGGAAAAAATCCTAGCGTTAAAAGATGAAAAAAATTTAGTTGTCCATAGATAGTTTAAAGAAATGAAAATGAATAGTGGGAGCTTGTTTTGGCCTCAACCCATTTTTCATCTTAAAGAGCATGCACTATCTTACAAACCAATTTTGGTTGTCAAGCCTTGTGGATTTTGTTTTTAGGGTTTTCATTGTATTGACATAACAATTACTTCTTGTAAACATGTGTACCACCCATTTTGTTTGGAATTTTTTTTGAAAAACAATAACAAATGCCTTTTATGTGTGGGCATTTTTTACACCTAGATTGGATGAAAAGTTCGGGATTTTCTAATGAGGATGATGCCATGAAATAGCTGGAAATTAACATGGGGATTGAAAATTTATGGGAGGAGATGAAGCAATCTCTATTGGAAGCAACCCCAATTGATGTTCTTCCAAATAAGTTTAATCAATAACCATGTTTTCTTTTTTTTTACTAAACTAATGTTGAACTAATAAAAAGTATAATGCCCAAGTCCTTGGTAATAGTAATGACAACTATCATGATCATGTTTAATTAATCTCGTAACAATAGTAAGCAAATTTTTTGTTATATATGTCATAAGCACCATTGATGTTAGGAGTCATACCTACATTAGTTGCAAATAACACTTATGCTATGGAGAAGCATGAATAAATCAATTATTCCTAGAATTATAATAGGAAGTGGTTTGGGGGTAGTAGTTGGGGGTCCATTCACGATTGGGATATTGAAAAGGAGTGTCTAATCTAAAAATGATTACAAAGGACAACTTTGGATTTTTGTTTATCTTACATTATTATAATTATAGTGGATTGTTGTATGTTAATAGATAAAATGATGTCTTTTTAAATTAATAAAATGATTTGGATACTATGTAAATGTCATTTTGAGTCTTGTAAACTAAAGTAATCAAATGTTTAAACTGCAATTTTTTAAAAAGAATCAAAAGGAATGCATAAGTCATACAATTGATGTCAAAAAATTTGTACAACAAAAACATGTTCATTAGATGAATTTGATGAAAAACCAAATCATACAAAAATTTCAAAATCTTGAAATTTTGAAGGAAAGGGTTGTAAGGCAAAGGATTCACTTTTTTGACCATTTGATAAAAAATATATGTTCATGGGTTCAAAATGTATAGCTATAAATGCAAGTCACATGTGAAGGAAATAATCTTGCCAAAAAACATGTTTGGTTGTCCATTGAAACCCGTTTTAAGACTTTCTAGGATTTTTTGCATTTTTGGCATTAAACCAAAATATTCATACACAATTATGTATGAATGTGAAAAATCACCATTAACACATGAATTATCTTATATTGGACTATTCAATTTTTCTCATTTAAGTTTGTTTCATGTAAATGTATTTGTAAAAAGTAGTTTAAAAAAGTCCTTAAGTCCTTTTTTTCTTTTTTTGGTACCCCAACCATGAATGGACCTTTGGGTGATGTGGAAAAGCATTGGATTAAAATGGAAAAGTAGTTCATTCCTAAAAATAATGGTATAAAATAACACTTAGGTGATAGATAAGCACTTGGTTGATGGAAAAGTAGTCAACTGGTTGTTGGAAATGCATTAGAATAATGGTTTTATGTAGCACTTGAATGATCGACAAACATTTGGTTGTTGGAAAAATAGTTATAATGGTTTAAGGTAGTAGTTGGGTGACATGGAAAACACTTCATTGATGGAAAAGTAGTTGGTTCTTGGAAATGAAGTAAAGTAATGGTTTAAGGTAACACTTAGGTCATAGACAAGCATTTGGTTGATGGATAAGCAATAGGAAGTGGTTTTTTGTTTAATCACAAGCAATTAAGTTGATGGTTCCAATGAATAAACATTTTGTTTGTAATAGGATACAAGAGGCTAAGTGCAATGTTATGTTGTTGAAATTTTAATTACATATGGGAATAGTTAATTTTTTTAAAATATGCATAGAGTACTTGTGAAGTCATTTATTTCATTTTTATATGAGTTTGGCTATTTGAAATCAAATTTGTATAGGGCTTGTAGATACTTTGAACATTTTAAATGTCATATTATTTGAAGCACATGAAATTTGAAATTCAAAAAACTAATACACATTTATAATGCATATGTATTTCAATGTGTGCAATTGACATTTTTGAAATAGGATTGGGTTCCACATCCTTTAGTGATTAGCTTGTGGCAAGAAGGCTTGATCTACATGTGGCTAATAATATTAGTCCTCTTCCTTTAGTGTCAAATAATGAAACTACTTGATTGGCTCCAACAAAAAGTCCAAAAATGACTAAAACTTTGAGTAATGAAGTTAAATTGCCTTTGAAGTTGCATTTGGAGAAGTTCACCATGGATGAAAAAGAACAACTTCTTTCAAATGACAAAATTTTGCCTACCTTTAAGCCTTTAAGTGACTTCATTAACACTATAAATAAAAATCAAGTTGAACTTGATGTGTAACCTACATTGAACAATAAAAATTGTTAAGCACAGGTTCGTGGTTTATGCAAATATTTTTTTAGTTAACAATGTAATATTACATTTTCATCATTAAATTTTTTCACTCATAACTAGTTGTGATATATGTGTTAAGGACACAAAGGACCACAAGAACAATTGTTTAACACGGTTCACAAACTTATTCACAATGTTTAATAGATATTAAAATTTTTATTAAGATAATAAATGATTTTAATCATTTTTAAAAATATATTTGCATCTTTTAATACATTATGATGCATTTGATTTTGGCACAAATATATTATAACAACACATCATATTAGATTTTTAAAATGTATTTTATTTAGAATTGGACTCATTTGGCTTTTGACCTACCATAATATGCAAAAACATTGTGAAAATGTTTCATAACAATGACATGGTTGAAGTTCAAACATGGGACCTTTAAAAAAGGTACAATGTGACAACAATGTGCCCCCCCCAATATTGTGCTTTCACCCAAAAAAATCTTATATTTAACCAAGTTAGTTGCCTTCCAAGTGGCATATTTCAACTTCTTTCTTATTGTTTTTACCTCCAAATTTCAAATGCATTCCCAATCTATTTTGGGGTCCAAATTGAAATTTTCATCATGTAAAATGTAGAGGTATATAATGTTGTCACTTGAGTTTAGGAGGCCTCCCAAGTAATGACTAGCCAAGAATTGAATGTCCACATTGTTTCAAAAAATGTGGAAGGTGTAGCTAAGCCTCTAAGATATTATTTCCAAAAATGAAAGGGCATCACTATGTCATTAAAATAATTGTTAAATGCAAAAAATAATAATTTTATCCCACCGAGGATATTTCAATCGAAGTGAAATTAACTCCAAATGTTGATCCTTATACTTTAGTTCATTTAACTTATTTGAACTACATATTTTTGAACTCAATGGACTTGATCCAAAGTACAAATGTGAACCATTTTGTTGGTGAACCATAGATCTTTGTTCCTAAAGGATCATACACAGAAGTCGACATTCCCCACCATAGTAGTCTAGGAAGGATGGGAACCAATGAAAAGGTGACACCCAATTCAAAAGCTAGTTGGCAACACCTTAAAGGCACAACCAAACATGTTAAACAAATTTCCACAAAAAACCAAGTTGAAAAATTTGGTCCAACATTTTTTATTCTTACTAAGACAACTAAATAATTTGTTGTGGCCCTAAGAACCATTAAGTTCATATATTATAATTTTGATGGTTTAGGTTACAAATATGGATGACATTATGCCCAAATTTAAAAAGTTGGTGAATTCAATCTTATTTATGGTGCATAAATTTTGATTTTCTTAGGTTTTGCAAATGGCTTTTATGAACTTGATGGAACTTTTGATAGTCAAGGTCAAACTAGAGCTCACCATTTTTGGGAGCATCCAAAGATCATTTTTTGAAAAAGTTCATATTAATATAAATGGGCAACATCTTTTGAAACTAAAATCTTTTGTGAAAATAAATCTTGTTTCATGGAATATCTTGTGATTTAGTTTGAACTATTTTTGCAAGTTTTTATTAATGATTTTTAAATGTTAAATGCATTAAAAGTTCAGTTGATATTGGGCTTTGTATTGCATGCATTGAATTTTCTCAAAGGTATTAAACTTATATGTTGGATCCCCACCTATCTTTTTGGACAATATGTAAATCACCAATGAATTGCAATGAATAGTCACCAATTAATTTTTGGAAGAAATCAAGGATCCTAGCACGATCATTTAGTGACTTGTAGTTGCACAAATTTCCCCATTTAAGTTGGGATAACCGAGTGTGCAGGTGGGAAGTTAAGAGATTAAATGGAGCCAAAATTTTAATTTATAGATATAATTGTACAAGCTTGTAGTAATGTAATGCTACAGATGCACATTATTACAATTGAGAAAAACAAAAACATATACTTGCAATTTTGGTTGCATTGTTGAGAATGGAAGTCACATCAAGTTATTTGATTTTTCATTACCCTTTACATAGTCCAATGATCTTTAAGTACAATTTATAAACCCCAATGATCAAATTTAAGCAGATTTGGATTTATAGATATTTTATAATATTCATGGTCACCATCCTCGTGTTATCAGCTAACCACCATTTTATGTTTGCCATCTTAAAATTCCTCCTTAATTGAATCTTTTCAAAAAGAAAATTTATTAACAAATCCTACAATACACTTTTAATATAACATTAATGAGCTCATATGTGGCATAATTTCCCTTCACAACATGTGTAATAGGTGCCATAAATTTTTTTGAAGCCAATATTAGATGTGAAAACAAAAATGCAACAAGCTTATCATCACAAAAGGTGTAAGAATGACTCCTTGCATTCAACTTTTCATACCAAAATTCACACACAACTACATTTCCTTCCATCCATTCATTACCAACTCCATCCATTAAGGAAGTAACCACAACATGAAGACCTTTATCAACCAACATTAGCGTAAATGGTTCATTTCCTAAAGTAGGCACAACTACTGACGCACTCCCAACTCCTTGAAGGACTCAAATGTGAGTCCAAATGAAAGACAGAGGAAGGGGGAGGAGTCGCGGCACGCTCCTTAGTTCACAACACTTCGAGGGGGTAGAGGGGCGTGTTGGAGCTTCGGGATGGGACTAGGAAGAGTTGACAAGCTTCACTCACTCACACGGGCCTCCACATAACCCACATAAGGTGGTTAGTGCATAGTTGGAGCACCAAAGGTGCTAGGACGAATCACGGGCAACACGGACACACAAGACTCACCACAGCCCGGACTTGGGGGAAGCCACCACCTTCCCCCTTATAGTATACTTTGCACCTCTCCACGGGGCCTACATCCAAATGACTTTTCTCTCCCGGGACTTTGGAGTGGGAGTCCCGAAATCGCGCCAACCGGGACTCCCGCAACTTTGGAGCCCCATAACTTTACGAGCAGACCTCTGATTGAGGTGCAGTCTCAAGCATAGTTGTAGCTCTCGTCAAGAGCTTTTTAACGGTATGTCGCACGTTGTTTTTAACCAAGTAAATCGGGTCGATTCCCAACTTTTTCTGGTCGGGAGTCAAATTGGCAATTTGATTCCTGGCCCTTCTTTTGGCCATAACTTGTGTTTTAGATGTCCAAATGAACAATGCGAGCACATTTTGAATATCTATGTTACAAGACCTTTTCCAATGATATAAAAAACGTTATAAGCCATTGAGTTTTGACCCCTAAAATCGCTCTCTAAAGTTTTGGGAGTCCATTGGGGCTCCATCTCCCAAGGTGGGAATTGCCCTAGGAGTGTGAGTGTTCACTCCCTCACACTCCCTCACACTTTTTTACATTCTCAGGAGTATGCGACGTGACTCCCGGGCTTCCTTTTGGCCCGCACCCTTGCAATGCCTTTGCCTTGACTCCCGGGCTTCCTCTTGGCCCGCAACCTTATAACCTTGCAACCCCTTTGCCTTGGTCGTGAGTTGAAAACTAGGGTTGCAAAAACTACATTATCATTTGGAAATAGGTTTTTTGCAATCCACTCACCCCCAATACTGATTTCAATATCTTCATCAAAGTTGTACATCATGCCCTTCACCTTTCCATTATTCTTGGGCCTTAATTGGGTTAAAGTCCATTTGAAAACATGTTCCTTATCCACACAATCACCTTCAACCATCCCATCAATGCAAATAACACAAAAACAAAATAATTATTAATATTGACACATGCTGGGATCTTTATTTGATAGAGAGTATACTTGGTGTTTGGAATGGCCAATAACCCTAAACGAAAGGTAGATTAACCTAGGTAGGTAGGTGGTACCTATTAATAAATGCATATACCTAAGTAACATGTAGGGTATAGTCTACTAAGCTTTATAGGTACCTACTAAGTTTATGTTTATATTTACCTAATAAGTTATCTATGTTTACATGTTATTTAGTAGTTACGTAGGTACCTACTAGCCTATTAATAAACTTAGCCTAGGCATACTAGATAGGTAGCCTAACCTATTATGTAGGTCTAGGCTTAGGCTATGTACTTACCTAGTAGGCCTAGTCTACTTACTTACTTAGTAAAATAAACTATCTATCTATTAGGCCTAGGTTACGTACCTATAATAGGCCTAGGTTAATAGGCTACCTATATGGTTAATAGGTCTACCTAGTAAGCCTAGGTCACCTAGGATACCTACCTAGAAGGCTTACACTATTTAGTACACTACTTAGTAATCTTAAATTACATCCTAAGTAGCCTACTAAGTAGGTATAGTTAGGCTACCTAATTAGGTTATTGCAAATAACATACTAGCTTATTACATTTTGGAAAAAAAAGTTTTTACAATTGGCCTTGTAATTCAATTCTTGAGTTACATTGGACACTTGCAACCCACTGTATTTATACATTGTGATTGCTTATGAACAATCACATGAGTTGTAGAATTGCCACTCACCGTATATATGATGCAACTCATTGCAACTCAATTACAACAATGTTAAAACAAATTAGTTTTAACTACCATGCAATTCCATTATAGCTCCACCCATGATGTCATGCTAAAGTTATTAATTGTCATCCATTTATTAAAATTTAACACACGACACATTTAATTATAATATAAACAACTTGTTAAATGATTAAGGATATTGATAATAGAATGAAGGTCTTTAAACTATGCATGGATGTCAAATTTGGGGCAAGTTGGAGAAATAATCTATGCACATGGCAATGAGGTTATTATTGTCCTTTTGACTTGGTTGGGTTCCATACTAGATTCAACATGATTACTTGGAGATGATTACACACACTAAAAGAAAAACATGTATTTTCGACTATCTTTGCGACTAAATTTTAGTCGCAAGAAACATGTTGCAACTAAAATCCCTTTAATTACCTAAGAAAAGTTGCATGTGATAAATGAGTTGCAAATGACAAAAGGTATTGTATAAAAGAACAAATAAACAAATAGATTTCATCCTTTGACTCCATTGTATATGTATTGTCACATGTAACTAAGATGCAACTATTTTAATCACAATTGACGGCAAATGATATGTTGCCACATGTCTTAATATTTGATTATTTAAATTATTATTATTATTATTTTGAAATAATCTAGGATGTTCAATTCAAATACTTGAATGATCTAATATTATGACACATGTCCCAATGTGAATATGCCAAGTGACATAAAAGAATAATTTAATAAAAATATTAATATTAGGTTGGTGGGTACTTAGGTAGGTACATAAATAGGTGCTTACAAACCTAGCCTACATACCAACCCACCTATTTAAGTGAAAAATAAGTAGGTAGGTTTTACCTTTTTAGATTAAATACCTACTCATATGGGTAGGTATTTAGGTAGGTAGGTACATAGGTCGACCTAGGTGGGTAAGTCAAACTAGGTACTTACCTAGCTAGGTAAATAAGTAAGCTGTGAAAGTAAGTACTTTAGATATGTGCATAATTTGTTTTTTTATTTTGGGTTGACCCTTTTGATTGGCTCATCCCATGCAAACAAATTCTTACACCCCCTTGTTTATATAATGTTTAAAATAGGAACAAAGAACAAACAATATGGGATAAGTTTTGAAATTGCAACTTCCTCACAAACTAAGTTGTAATTCCAAAACTTTCTTCATGCCTTACTTTCTTAGTTTTTAGATCTCTAAACAATTCAAATACTTGATAATTAGATAATCATTTAATTAATAATGATTAAATTTACATATATTTAAATTATAAAATATACATTAAAAATATTCAATGTTCATTATCAATTACTTAAATAAATAATAACTTCTTAATATTTAACAAACTAGCTATCTAGTTACTCACAAGTTATTAATACATAATTCATAAATAATTAAATAACTAAAATATTTTAAAATATTTTATTACTTTTTAGAATTTGATCGAATTATATATAATATAATTAATGTAAAACTAATTTCATGACTATAATTTAAAGATTAAAGATTTTTAATATTTATGTTAAAATTATAAATAATGAATTAACAATCAATATTAGAAAAATAGATTTTTACAAGAATTTCAGAATATATATTATTTAACTAATTACATTACTTATTGTATAATTACATTTATTGTTGTAAAAAAATTATAGATCAAGTAATTTTTTTCTTTTGGTAATTATTAACTATAAATACAATAATTTGTTAAACATAACATTCATTTTCATAATTACTGTAAAATTACTATAAAATATTGTTCATACATGATGAATCACAGAATTTTTAATAATAATAATAATATTATTATATAATTTGTGAAATTAAAATCAGTAAAATAATCATTTTAACTACACTATAATTTTTCCAAATTTTTAATTCAGGTTTGAAGTTATAAATTACAGAGTGTGAATAATTATGTTCAATTAGAAAATAATTATGCACATACTAATTAATTCTTATCTGAAGTAATTACAATGATTTTAAAGTAATGTCACATTAAATACATAAACTAATTTCTTTTAATATAAGAATATAAATTAGATAATATACAAATCTATGTTATAACATATCTATAATTATTTAATGTAATTTATATTTAATAAACATAATCATTATAATTACTTATAAAAATGATTTATTCTGGATAACACTAGTAGAAAAAATCCTTAAAACTCAATCAATAAGTTTTTGAGTTAAAATATAAATTTAAGATTCCAAAATAATAATTCACAATTCAAATATCAATTTTTAGATCAAATAAGCCTTTTTGAATAAAAAATTCAAAGTTCAAATATTAATCTTGAGATTCATTATATGAACAATATATATATATGTATAATTTTTATACATATATTAAAATACACCCTTATGTCATTGTATAGTACATATATTAAAATATACCCTTATGTCATTGTATAGGACGAAACTAATTTGGTGACTATTATGACTAATGGGACATATCAACCTATTAATGGATGAAATTAAATGTTAAATTGATTGAACCAATAGGATGAAATTTCTAATAGTTGCATCATAGTTGTGAGAATGACCAAAATAGTTGAAATTTGGTCTTTTAGTTGCAAATATTCTCAAATCTAATTGCAAATGACTACAAGTCATATGTAGTTGTAAATGGAGTGATTACATTTTGGTTGATTTCTATTAGTGACTGTTATTGATTGATGCAAACAACATTGCATTATCAAGGACTTTTGTAAACATTAATGGGACTATTTGGGACTGAATTGTGGACATCATTGAATAATGAAGGAATTTTGGGAACCTCATTGGATTTTTATAAATAACAATACCCATAGACACCATGTGTAGCATTTTCTATGGAGCAAAATGGACTCCTATGCTCATGCCCACAATATTCTAATGAACTTTTACATATATTTGTCCATATTGTGTATATTACATTAAAGAAGACCATGGTTGCCTATACACAATTAAGGGTTTTTTTAACAACACATATGGTCATGGATAATGAATGACATATCTATCCACAAAACTAGCATTGACATAGACTTGCAAGAACCACTGCATAATCCATGCATCTCCAAAAATTGCTAACTTAAGATTCACAAAGTATTGACTTGACAAAAATATGGATAGAAATTTATGAATATTGATACAAGCTTTAATTATTCATGTACAAGTTTCATGTACAAAGATATATGTATTTCAAACAAAGTTTTTATGCACAATGTTCTAGAAATTATAAAATGTACCTTTAGGAAACTGTGATGCATAGTGTTTGGGAAGAACCTTTATTGGCCTTCGTGCTTTCAACGAACATTCAAACATGGCTACAATCATTATTAGAAATTTTGGGTTTTGCAACTGTCGTTTGCAACTAAAATTTAATTGCATGCAACACATGCAACTACAAATTTGTGTAATTGCCTAAGACGTGTTGCACATGACATTCAGTTACATGCGACATTACGTATGCAACATGTATATACGGTGTTAATATACATGTTCATACATACATACTAATCCAAATGTAATTACAATTTATGTGCAACTCTCTTTGCAAATAATCAAAATATGACACATGTTTAAAAATTAAACAACTATTTTGTGGATATATGTCACTATTTAACTTTTTTGTGTTTCCAAAATTAAAAATTCATTGGATTAATTTCAATCATTAAATTTTCTACCACTTAGAAGATGACACATGGCACTCCATGGAACGTTCATTGACCACTTGATAGGTGTTCATTTTAAACACTAATTATGTGGTGACACTTGACAATCAAAGCCCACCTATTTAAATTTTTAAAATATTAATTAATGACATCTAAATCATCCAATTTATGGCTAATAAGATGTTGACACATGGTGCCTAGGTAGGTAGGTAATAATTAAACCCTATTAAGTAAGTAGGTTTACTTAGGTATATAAGTAGGTTGAACAATAGCTAGGCTTAGATTATATAAGTATGTTTAAAATAATTAAATTGCATCAAAAAGTTTAACCATTTCATAAAGGTCAAGGTTTTTTCGTTCACTCATCCCCAATGGCACTTAGAATTTTTATATTATAAAGCTATTGCTCCTAGGTTTATACTGAACCAAATAGAATTGGAAGCCAAAAGATATGGGTTAAAACATTTCATTACAAACCTCATGAACCAATTTAGTTACAAATTAGATGGAACTATTGTATTACAGTATACCAGCCAGGGAAGGGCTCTTTTGCTTTTGGTGTTAGAAAAAAACTTGAAGCCCTCCCCTTGGCGCATCTAACACACTAAAAATCGTTGAAAACGGATTAGAAATGAAAAAGTTATGGGCCCCCAAAGTAAAGGGGTTCAAAATTCCAAAAAAAAACCATTGAACACTATAAAGGCATGTTTTTAAACACCCAGAAAGTTCATTTTATGTTGTTTTGTTGCTATTAGAATTCCAATGTGATTTGTAGGACTTCAAGTGGCGCTCCTATAGCATTTTAAATTGTTTAAAATGAATATTGAATAAGGAAGTTATGAGGTTTGAAAGTAGGAGGGGTCCAAAGAAAGGAAATAAAAAACAAAACGTTTTATAACTTGGAAAGCTTATTTTTCTTATTTTTCTTCTTGTTAGTTTTTCATTACTCCTTTTCTTTAGCACTTCAAAGATGATTATAGGATATTTTTAAAAATTATGATTATTTAATGAAATTTTAATTTTAATATTATTATCTAGCTTAAATTAATAACTATCTTAGGATGTTTATATACTTGTAGGTTAATTGATGTAGCCTATTTTCATTAATATTTTAACATAAATAATAGAATTTAAATATGTAATACCTATTGAATATATATATA
>Ga0116228_10001844_pt1 | contig 17904 bp, 14 predicted proteins | sample S1TSphfallax_2_FD_89694 | JGI IMG/M metagenome (GOLD analysis project Ga0116228, IMG submission 89694) | Host-associated microbial communities from peat moss isolated from Minnesota, USA - S1T2_Fc - Sphagnum fallax MG | ecosystem: Host-associated > Plants > Peat moss > Unclassified | place... | reverse complement strand
GTTACAATGAGGGACAATGGATTGATATGTAAATAATGCAAGTGAGGTAACACACATAACATAGGGACACTAATGACATTGTGCAAGGATATGAGAATCCATCTCAAAAGGGACCAACTACCTACATTCAACACAAAGAAGGCAAAATAGTGCTACAAAGACACAAAGGAAATAACCCAATTTATGCAAATAGACACATTCTCCACAACAAAGGAAAGATAGCATTCATGAATGGTAAGTAGGCAACATGCCTATCACCACCAATCCACTACCCATACCACATAAGAAAAATCTTCAAAAATACTAAAATAAGATTCAAACTTGAATATGATCAAGTAGTTCACACATATATGAGAATAGAAAATAATAACAATAATAACAAGGGGTGTGTCACACTTGGGGCCTTGCCATTTACAATTTTTTTTTTGAAAATAATTTTCAATTGGGACCTAACTTAGGCACTTTCCTTTTTTTTTTCTTTTCATTTCTTCTTCAAGTTTACATCCAAAAAACTACCACATCCTTCCATAGTCTGTCCCCCCCCCCTTACAGGCCTTCCTTCCCAACAGAGTGCAAATCTATTTCCCGGGGCTGTAATCATGCTTCACGCGAGCACGATGAGTGTGTCTGCAGAGGCGGCGACGGAGTGCGAGACCATCGATGGCGGCGAGAATATGCACGACAATCTTTCATGAGCAACCGTAATTGGCGTCCGTACACCGAGCGGTGAAAGGTCAGGAGCATTTCAATTCTTGCAACATGAGATCTGAATGAAACCTGACCTGATGGATTCTTCAATTTTCCATGCACGTTCTCTGGTGTAGCCTGTTTTTGTTTGTTTTCTTCTTTCTTTTTTCTTTTTTCTTTCCCCTCCATCGCTACGCATATTTTCTCTTCAAGCTTGAGCCGCTGCTGGTCTTCGCCTTCCACATTTAAGGAAGCCGTGTTGAGAAGTGTCCCCACAAGCGGAGGCAGTAGCTGATTTTAACGACCGAAGAGACAAATGCATTACGATGATGCAATTCACTGGCATAATTTCTTCTGCAATCTTTACGTCATTTTGTGATCTCTAATCGCCTGTGGAGGTTGCGTTTTTCGTGGCAGAAAATTGAGACAGGATGGAGGATCCTGAGAAGAATGCTGTTGACCCGACGGTCAGACCAACTATGGAGTCCCGGATGTTCGACGCGCTTGAACGGGACTTTCAACAGGTCTATAATATCTCTTTAGCACAAATAGAAATTAGAAATTGGCGAAAGAATGAAAGAAGTACGATAAAGAGTGCTTGACAAGAGTGCTTGACGTTCACTTAAGAAAAAGAATAAGCAAAAGGAAGAGGAATGCTTCAAGCACGTCTGACCTAAATTCCCGGGCAAGAACTGTTCAAACATTTTGAGGTTTTTCCAAAGGAGCTAGGAAATGTCTCATGGAAAAGGAATGATACCGAGATAATTGTCCAGTCTAGTGGGCACAGTCTTTATTTCACCTAAACAGATTGATTTGTAATGGAGATTAGGCTTAGGGTCACTGGAGATGTTGCCTGTTTCAACAGTTGGTCTCGATGTCTCCTTTGTAATAGTAAGGATTGCAGGAACAAAGTAATCCACTTTCCTGTGTTACACTTGCAGCACCTTGAAAGTGTGCATTTGTACACCCGTATACTCATTGCAGAACAAACTGAGCATTTGGTGAGGATTGAGGGATAGCACTAAGTGCTATAACAATATAGTCTTCCCCTCCAGATTCTGGTAGGTTTTTCTTTAGTCATTCTCTGTCTAGTAATGATCTGGGGCATATTGGTTACAGGTGTTGTCGGAACTCGAAGGAGACATAACCCTAAATCGGTTCCGTGAAGAGTATGAGAAGCTGCACCGTGCACTCAAAAAATCTCATGGTGAAGAAGAATTCCCAACTTTTCTTCTGTGATTCGGAATTATTGTCATTTCAGGATTACAGTTCATCTTCTCTTCTGCCCAAAATCCATGGTGTCTGCAAGCTTTTTCCTGGCATAATAATTGCATGGACAAACATTTGGAAATCATGGTGTTAAGATCTTTTGAACTGCTTCTCCAGTTTTCCCATGCTCTCTGAAAAAACCTTCTGTTTTGTTTATGCTAGACCCATTGGTAGCAGAAGAAATGAAATTGCATGTTTATTTTAATGAAAACTCAGCTTCTGGCTGCTGCGGACCAAAAGTGTGGAATGAATTGAGGATCAGGCTCTGATGTATGCAGAGAGTGAGAAAAGGCTGATAAAAAAATGTCGAGAACTCAATGGAGAGATTCAAAAGAATGTAAAGAAGGTGACAAGTACCATGAAAATGAACCAAGACGATGCAAACACCATTGCTGCTTTAAAACTGGAACTCGACAAAGCCTGGCGGATGGTGGATGCATCTCAAGAAAAAGAGGCCAAAGCCAAAGACAACATTCAGTCAGTTACTTCACAAGCAAGCTAACTCATGTCAACTCACATTTGCATTATTGTCATGCCCCTTCACTATATTTGTGTCAGAAAAGTTCAAGTGCCACTTTGAGGACAGTGGACACCTAATTCATTTGGAAGTTGGTCTTGTGAGTTGTGATGTGCTCTCTGTTACAGGAAATCTATGGAACTTCATGTATGGTGTGCACAAGCAATTAAGCCAATTCATGAGATGATGGGTTGGTGCAGGGCTCTGAAGCTAGAAATTGCAGAATTGGGTGGTGTTGTGGACCAAAGTGCTGCAATTACAGCAGTCCAAGATGCACAGGTAGTTTATTTAACCATGCAACTTCTTCACAGACCAAAGAAACAGAAATGTCAAAATCATAGTCCTACTCTTGATGTGCAAAAGATAAGTGTGGACACAGTTTTTGTGTGCTTCAAACTTGTAAATCCAGCTTGAAGCTTTAAGGATGTGCTCAATTGCATTGAGAGTGCATCAACTGCATGATCCAAACTGTGTCATTCCAGTTTATTTTTTAGAGCTTCATCCATCATCTTTGCATACAAACTCTTTCTAATATTTTTCAGTGAGTTCTTTCAGGTGGAAAACTTGGAGAAAGATAAGGAAAAGACTGCACATCTGTTGGATGGACAGAAGGCCCAAATTGAAACCCTGAAGAAAGAGCTTGAGGAATGGGCAGAGAAATGGAGGCAATATGAGCAGAAGGAATTTGACATGGAGAGAGAACTCAGTGCTACAAAAGACCAGCTTGCTTCAAAGCGCTCTGAATGCGAGCGGTACATATTTTGTCTATTTGATACCATCTTCTTGTTGATGATTGCAGAATGCATTCAGATCATGGGAAACTATGGCCCAGAAGAATTAGAGAAAGTCTGGAATGTTAAACTGGATCATTCCACAGAACTTGATCAATCACAAGTCATAGTCGGGTTGAAATTTGAAGTGGGCAGTCTTTTGATATGGATGCATGAAGTAGGTGAAGCCTTTTCCTTATATCATCAGATGACGGAATTTGTGGCAGGGAGGCAAAGAGAAAAGATCGCCTGGATCGGGAATTGAGAGCCCTGAAAAATGAGTCAGTGGCACGGGATATTGAGATACAGAACCACCAAGTCCAGATTGAAGCAGGCCATGCTCAAATCTCCCAGTTGAATGAGGTTGTGAAAGAGGCAAAACTGGCAGCAGAAAAAGCTGCAAAGGAGCTTCAATTCACACACTTCCGGGTACCATGGTCCTTTGTAACAACTATTTCTTTTTTTGGTATATATGTCAGTCCATCACATAGCATATCATAGAGATCCAAATTGGAGGAGAGTGGAATGTGTAGGTGTGTGTGTTTCTAAGTCTCAATAATCAGAGCTTCTATCAAAATTTCTGTCTCTTAAATGTTGCAGTGATGACTGAGAGTCCTCACTTTTTTGAGGTAGCAATCTAGACTTGCTTTTGATAGGGTCAAAATAAGGGGACAAGGTCTGAGAGGGAACAAGGTCTAGTTTTACAGTTACAACCTGGAAATGGCCTTTGGTTCTCTATTAGATAAACTGATGGAGGGGAGAAATGCAGATGGAGAAGCTGAATGCAGATATGGAGGAGCAAATTAGTAACAATACACAGCTATTGGCAGAAAATAGCCAAAAGCAAGTGGAGCTAAAAATGAAAGATGATGAGATAGAGGTCCAAAAGCAGGAAACCATGCGCATCAACAAGGTAAGAAATACATGAATTGGCTTCTGTAAAGACCTAGGGATGACATCTTTCAGATTTTCATCATAATCAGGGCCTAAATGTCCTTATCCTTGACTTAAATTTCTCAAGCCAGAAGAATATGTGATAAAGGTTTGTAGTGACATTGACGTACAGAATTTATGAAGAATATGTGCACTATTCTATTTTCACTTCTAGTTCTACTCTGTTGATCAATTAAGCTAGTGGAGAAGGGTCACAAACCATGCACCCTTCTCCATGAGGAGTAGACTCCATTGGCAGAGATTATAAGCAATTGTCCTTCATGAACGAAGGTTTGTTAAATGTCATGCAGTTTTTTCAATAGACTCAAAAAGAGTGCATGCTGGTGGTTTCGTTCTTTCTCAAAGTTTGGCTTCACCTGGACTATGACATGAATTCAGCCCTGGTGTTAAATTCTTTTCAGTCTTTCATTGAAGCTTAAACCTCTGAGGTGCAGATTTCAAAGTTGTATTGGATTGGCTGTGCTGGTCTTGTTTTGGTGTTTTCCCACACTATTGACTGAAGATTGTGATGTTTACTAGTTGCGAGAATCAACACTGCATAAACTGAAGGCAGCAAATTTTCTGGGGGAGGATCTTGAGAAAGAGCGTGACCTCAAGATAGAGCAATGCTCGAAGGTTGAAAGGGAACTTGAAGAGCAGAAAAGATTGGTGGACCAACAAAGACGGCGAGTGGAGGAGGTAGTTCGAGAAAAAGACATGTTGAACAAAGCCAAGACTGTGGTAAGATACATTGCTGGCCCATTTCCTGCACTTTAAAGCCAGGGACTAGTGGATACACCTGGAGCAGGTGAAAACCAAGAGACAAGCTAGGAGAATTAGGAATCTCATGTGCAAAGATCTTGAACCTTTAGTACAGGAGGTCTGGAAGATTCTGTTATATCTTAGGAAGGATCCACAATTGAATAAGATATAGGTGAAGCAATTTCAGGCAGAGCTAGACTGACAATGAACTGTGCACCAAAGTTCAGTAACGATGCAGATATCATCCTATTTCTTTTCTGTGGTGTGCTCAAAGGGTATGTTCAGGGTGCAAGAGCCCCGACCATTAAGCTATATGGGCCTCTCTATGCCTTAGGCTTAGATGCTTGTTTCACTAACGATGTCTCTTGAGTGCTAGTCAACATCATCACTGAGTTGTCCTGTTACTTCCAAAATTATGACAAACTCAGGATCAAGATTTTCATACAATTTGTTTGCCTGAAAGTTTGAGTGGATTGTTAGATATACGTGACACCATCAGGAGCTGATCCTAGATGTTAGAGAAGTTGAGTAGTTGTGGCAGCTAGTCATGACCATTCAAAATGTAGGTGATGATCTGCTACGTTGTGACTGGTATGAGGGTATAACTGAATTTTTCCTCAATCTCTGTTATCTCCATCACCTTTCCCAGAATGCTATTGTTGACTACAAAACATGTTTTTCAACCTTGATGCACTGAAAGTTGGGTGTTGCTTGGAATAAGGCGGAAGCAGAGACAAAGCGGCAAATGGAATCTGTGAAGACTGGACTTGTGTTGATAAAAAATCTGGAGGTGGAACTTAATCTATACAAGGAGGCGGCAGTAAAGCAAGATAGAGCCCTTCTTTCCATAGAGAAGCAGAGTCAGAAATATGGAGCAGAGGCAGCAGCATATGCAACAAAACTCACACATGTAAGTTCAGTCTTATGTGCAACTGTGTTTTGATTTGCTTTTAAATTGAGAAGTGTGACAACAAATATATAATGATGTACTTAGCTGATCAACAGAGGTGACTGAAAACCCAGGAAACTTCACCAGCTTGACAGATTAATAGCCGGTGCTTTTCTGAGATTACTGAGATTTTCAGTGCAAAATGGGGAACTCTTTTCAGTTGTCAAATATAGGAATTGCACCACACAAATTGGGACTGGTGAATTTTTTTTAATCAGTTGGTGGACTCACTTTCTGAAAAGCCCAACTAGTAAACTCTAAGCTCCAGCTTTGATATGGTCATTTTCTGACATCATTTTCCTTTACTCATTTGGTACATTGTCTTGACAGTCCCTAAACCTGCAGAGTAGCTTCCATGAGTTGAATGTGCCTATGGCATAAGTAACTGAGACATGTGAAGCAGGAGCATGAGAACTTGAAGATATTCTCAATTGAAACTGCTGAGATGACTGGCCTATAATTTTTTTCTTGCAGGCTTATGATGAGGTTCGGAACCGGGAAATTGAACTCTCAGAACAGCAAAGGAAGATTGAGGAAGGTGAGGCCAAAATGAGACAGCACCTTAATCTCTATGAGGCTGTTCGCACAGAACGCAATCTCTACAGTAAAAATTTGGTGGAATCTCAAGATGAAACTGATGAAATGAAGCGAAAGTTCAAAGTAATGAATCATTTAGTGGAGCAGTTGAAGGAGGAGCTTATCTCTAAAGACAATGCCCTCATCAAAGAGCATTTTGACTACCTCAAGGTTTTTCCTGTGTTTCCCAATTCTGTAAAACTACTGGCAACTTTGGTACTTCCAGGCATTTGGCACATCTTGTGAAACAGAGAAAGCACCAAGGTTTTCATGTTGGAAGCTGGGATAAACATGGAAATGTTTTCCAGTATTTGTGAAATTGCATGGAGTGGGTGATGGGTGCAGTTGGAGAAAGAGAGGGAGCAACTGAAGATGGAGGTTAGCAAGGGGGTGGTGAAAATAAAAAACACAGATATGGCCATAGCACAACACTTGACAAATATAGTGAATTTAAATCGTATAATAGGTGAGGCAGATGCTGAGAAGATGCAACTCAAGAAAGACCTTGAAACCACCAAGAGTGAGCGGGATGTACTCGGTATACAAGTAAAGCTATTTCTTCTATTCACACTATGAAGTCTCCAGCACTCATTTGCAGATGCAAACTTTGGAGTTTGACAAATGGAACTGTGACAATTGATAGGTTATGACAATACTGTTAAATGTGCAGGTTGTACGAAGGAACCAAGAGGTAAAGTTATTATATGAGAAAATGAGGATTCAAGCCTCCACACTTGTGAAGGGGCAAGCACAGTACAAAGACAGATTAAATGAAGTGCGTATATTGAAGGTCAAGATAGCTGATATCAAGCGTGAGCATGCCATTCTTTCATACAATGCCAAAGACATCAGTGTATTGAAACGTGAAATCCACAGTCTGAACAAAGAACTCATTCAGGAGAAAACAAAGGTACAAGATCTCAGCTTGTTTGATTTAACTTATAATTATTTTGTTGAGTTTACTATGGAGACAGAAATGATGGTGCCATTTATGGTGCATATTTGGCAAGTCATGTGAGGTGACTATGGAAGTCATAAGCATTGTTCCCAATATTCTTTCAGCAAATCTTGTTGGCTAACTAGGGAATCGTTTGGTGAGAGAAATGGACATGCTCATTTGATAAATGATTTGTTGTGTTTGCATAGAGTCTAATACCCATTGTTTACTCTAGACCAGTGTTCATTGGGGTAAGTATTTTTGCAGCATATACCTGTGGCCAAATACCATGGTATATGTATAGGGTTACCCAGATTGTAAATGGTTCCTTCCACCCAATGAAAATCATACCCAGTTGATAAATATTTTTCTGTTAGCTGATTGGTATATTTTTTAGATTCACCTTTACTCCAGGATGGGTGATTGTGTTGAATTGGGTAAAATAAGGGTATGCACAAAAATAATTGGTTACTTTATATTCATTTCACATTTTGTAATGCACTTAGTTATGATGGCTTCGGTTGAATTATGGTAATTGATCAGTGAATTTGTTTCGCTTTTTTCATTTCATTTCATTTCTCTTCTTTGCATTAATTGCCTTCATCAAGAGGAAAAACTTAGATTGTGGTACTATTTGCTATCATAAGAATTCATCAAATGTAACTAAAAAATGCCAAAACCATTTCTTCCAATCTTTGTTAATTTTTCTTCTAGGATGTTTTTAACGTTGTGTGCTCATGGTTGCTACATTAGTTGCACAACTAATTGTTTTTCTGCACTTTGCCAGTATGTGATACTTGTATACTATGTATAGATATTCAATTAAACTCTACCTCTTATCTTGCATTTACCCATTTAATGCAAGTCTCGTAAATTCTGGGTAAATGGTAAATTTTTACCCTTGCCCTTACCTTGTGGTTAGGCTAAATGTTGGCCATTTACCTAACACTTACTCAGATTGATAATTTTGCTATGGTTATATACCTTTAGAACTTGCTAGGCCAAAGTGTCGGCCTCAGTACAAGAGGAAGTGTTTTGTGAAAACTAACAATGCAAATAAAGGTAAGTAGTGTGCAGCCACTTGACATTCAAATTTCTTGAAGTAAAAAACCTTGTCAAGAAAACTGACCAATCCCAAAAAGTAAGTTTGTAGATAATCCTCTGTAGGTACTAGAAAGTTAATGTAGTAGTTTCCAACTTTGAATGTGGTTGGTAAATAACAGGGGTTGCTACTTATCAATCCAGAATCCATGCTTTGGTTGTACCCTGTTGAGAAAGTGTGCTCAAGAAGTGATCTACCTACCCATTCCCTAGCTTCACACATTTGATTTGAAAATTAGGTGCTTAAGATGCCAGTTGGGTTATTTGATGATCCAGTTTTTTGGATATTTTGTGGTTAGATTGACACTAAAATGATCAATCATTGGTTCAGGAATTAGTGGATCATGGAAATGACGGAGACTGCAATGGCATTGGTAATGAAAGATCTTGAGATAAATGCAGGTCAGAGCACTTTCAGAGGAGCTTGAAAACCCACTCAATGTGCACAGATGGCGCAAACTTGAGGGATCTGATCCAGTTGCATATGACATGATCCTCAAAATCCAAATACTTCAAAAGCGACTTATTCTCAAAACAGAGCAAGTAAATTGTCTCCTTGCCACAGTCCCAAGCCCTTTTCATTTTCACCTGCACTTTGCCCAAAATTCAAGCTCATTTTGTCAAAAATTTACAAAATTCACTAAATTTACGGAATGGGTTGCATATTTTTCTTTGTTGAATGACTGTAGTGATCACAATAGGAACTAGACATTGGGTTCTGGCAAGTGAGCAATGGATTGATACATACTGTAGCAAACTAAAGGAGTCATACCTTTAATTATACTACTATTTTCTAACTTTGTACTAATTGTTTTAGCCTATTTTGGAAAATAACTTGGAGAATAGGTTGAAATGCACCAAAATATCGGCAACGTTTCAAAGTTTGGAATTCAAAAGGCTGGAATTTCAACAACTTAAGATGATGCATGAAATGGACCATGTGTGGGTGCAATTTTGAGCAGGTTATGGAAAAGGATATGATGATACAAGAGAAGGAGAAGTTGTATGTGGAGCTACGGAATATATTGAAAGGGCAACCAGGCCCAGAGGTGGCAGAGCAACTCACAACCCATGTTCGCCTTCTCAATGAGAAGACTCGCCAACTCAAAGCCATGGCCTCTGAACTCAACATGTTCCAAGTCATATTTCTAATCTGCACTCGTAACTTATTTTATATATATCCCCTTGAAACGTTCCCCAATTATTGTACTGTTTTGCAACCTGCCATCCAGATTTTTTTCATACTTGTACTTTTCCATCCTATTCAGTAGCACAATCTTAGTGAAACCATGATTAACTTAGCTTCAATGCTTTTGTGGTGCATACTAGCATTGGGGCAGTTATTCTTCCTGATTTTTGTGGATTGAAAACTTGTGTGAACCATGAATTTCAACAGAAATTTTGCAGTAGAGGTGGAGTTTTGTTTATAAACCTTAGACTTGCCAATCCTGAAAACACATGAATATTTTTGGGTATAGTTAGTTAGTTAGTGTGTCAAGGCATAGAATTGAACATTGGGATTGAGAAGCAAACCAAAGCAACGTGGAGTTGGTTTGCAAAATTCACAATCATTCTTGGTGCTTGTTGTGGCACAATCTGCACCTTCGGTGGCAGGCAAACCCAAAGCCCCATATATGCTTAAAACATTTGTTAGATTTGAGAGTATATAACTAGGGGCCAAATGGACATCCTTTTATTAACAAGTTTTGTGGCTCGGTCGTATCCTTCTTGGTAACCATCAAAATGCACCCATCAAACTATACATGGACAGGGGTGGGGGGAAAGGTTGAAAATCTTCAATTCTCTTATTACTTTTATATCTTGGATTTTGTATTTTTTGAGTTGATCCTTTTAGTATTCATATTTATATACACTTTGAGATAGTTAAAATGTAATGTCTGGTTAGAGATGGTTGCGATGCTTGTTATAACGGTTAGACAAACTCATTTTATGTGTAAATTGTATAAATAATTATGAAGTCCCGTTGGACATCATTCATCATTTTAGTTATGAATATATCATCATGAGGTGAGCTAAACTTGAACTCCTTGAAGCCTTACAGTTGATAGAAAAACCAATAAAACAAGTGTTCAATGGTTGCAATTGATTTTCTCAATGCAATTGAATCAAGGAGTGGTTGTTTCAGAGGTGAATCATGAATAGTGACGTTTTTTAAAGATTCAATAGATTATGGGAAAACCACTAAAATTACAAATTGACTCCAATGGCTACTATAAGCACCCACCAAGTTCAACTAAACTTGATTGTGAATTTTGGTTCAAAGAGAACTATGATTTGTTTTTGCTTGAACTACATATTTTGAAACCTTGAAGTCACAAAGACAACTTGATGGCCTTACCATATGGGACACAACACCATACTTGGTGCAAAACCCTATGTTTAATTTTATATGTTTGTAATTAATATAATATCCAAATTATAAACTTCGAGCTCCAAAACAAATTGTTATAACATATATATGCATTGAATTGGATAAGGTTACAATTGTAATTGGGAAAATGACACAGTTAAATGGTGTCAAAACCTAATTAAGTTATAATACAACCTCAAATGTTATGTCAATGGAGAGATAAAGTTCCAAATCTTGCAACTATTGGGATCATCTCATTTATATGGAATAGCTAGACAAAGTACTAGGACAACATTATAAAACATGTCCTTAAAAAAAGATGTAGATCTTCACTTTTTAATATCAAAAGACATTGACTTGAATGATTGATGTTTGGAATGCAGATACAACTCAAAGAGTACAAAGCTGAAAATGATCGTTTATTGGAAGAACTAGACATGAACAAAACAAAATACTTTGATTTAAAACGGCAAGAGCAAATGAGGAACATGAATGAAACCGAAAATTTATCTCATCAACAAACTCAAGGACCACATTCCCTACCAAATAGGAAACTAGGTGGTGGATTCAATGCAACTACACATTGATGAATTGTTCTTGACATCAAGAACACCTTCACAATATTGCCTTTAAAGCCACAAAATGAATCAAGGAGTGAAGTTATTCCATTTTCATTGTTAATGGGTAAGGATTCAAAGGGGGTATGTGCTTTAAAGAGGATGAAAATGCCACAAATCGAGATGTGAATGATTATGTCAATATGTTGTCGACCTTGAAACTTCCAAGCTTGAATGGGTTGTTATCATATGCTTTATGTTAGATCAAAAGATGAATGAAACAAAGATAAATAAGTACAATTATTTTTCAAACACATAATGTTTTGAGGAAAATGCAAATTGTGATAACACCTATCACATGAAAAGAAACGAGGCATGAACAAAATGCATTCACATATAACAAAATTGTAACTACATAACAACTAGGAAGACATATTTTGTAATTTACTACAAAACACATACAAAACAAATTAAAGTTCATAACATTGGAATCATATATGCAAGAACATTATTAAGGTATTTATTTTACATCTACACAATAACTTTCAATACTAACATTTGATACTCGTAACAAATCATATGTGATCATACCACAATTAAATCAAATTAGTTTATGTGGTTCACAATGAACACTATCCAACAATAATTAATTTTTAGAAAATACCATAACAACATAATTGAATAACAACTATATTTACAACAAAAGAAAGTTATAGCAAGTTCATCCAAAGGTTAAGTTTCAAATGTAATCAACATTTTATTTCAACCTCAAGTTTAACTTTTATATACCAAGAATCTTTCTATATTTGTATAATTTTTCTATATCAATGTATGGGCAAAGATATTAGCAATCCATTTTTTTTAATTAACATACATAAGGTCAATTTCACTTGCAAGGACCTTGTTTCTTGCAAAGTGGAAATGCACCTTAATGTGTTTTATCTTGGCATGAATATTGGTTTATAGTAAGTCATATGCATTTCATTGCCTTCATACAAAGCTTTTAAACATGATGTAAATTTGTTTCAAGTTTCAGTTTTGTGCAACAAGTGAAATGTAAAAACAATTATGCAATTAGACAAAAACATTCAAGCCCATGTTTGTCAAAGCAATTTTCCATCCAGTTTGTTGTTTAGATTACTTAGCTTGGTCACCTTCCTATGATCTCCAAGGCCACACATTAGAGTTCTATAATTCAAAACTCCACCTCCTCCCATGATTTAGGAATGAATAAACTTTAATGATTTAATTATCAATACTTTAATCTTATGAAAATGTTTAAAAAGTTGTAGAATGGTATTCCTTCTTTCACAATTCTTTAAACAAATATTTGTGTTTAAGTTATGAAACAAAAAATGTGGAACCAAAGTGCATTAACTAAATTGAGATTGGGTAGTTAATTACACACTCACGAATACTTATGTTTTATATGAAGACAATAAAAATTATTAGACCTATGCAAGAAACAATCACTCATATAAAAAATAATAATTCTTACAACATCATCTTGTGTGAAAATTTCTAATTTCAAATAACGACAACATGCACATAATTTTTTAAATAATGTTTAAGAATGTGTAAATGAAAAAAATTAAGTCAATTATCAAGATTAGAGTCAATTTTATCATTTCAAACTTTTAAGGATCTTTTAATTTAATTTGTATGTTAATTTGTCAATCTTAAGTGTTGGTCATCTTTATCTTTAGAATAAGATGTAGTTTGTTTACCTTTTTTGGACTTATAGGGAAAACCATCAAAACCTTCAAGAATAGTAGGGATAATATGAAAAATATATGTCTAGAAAATAAATAAATAAATAAAATTGAATGAAAGGTGTACATTTCCAATAGGTTTTGAAAATTGCTCACTCAAACTATATACTAAAATGAACTTTCATGATCTAAAATTGAAATTTTAGTTAGATGTAACTTGAGATGTGACACTTTGTTGAAATTGAAATTTATTAATTTCATAGCTAAGCTGAAAAGCTAATGTAGCTTGGAATGGAAGGGAATTTACTGTTGTTTTGAACAACGATCAATTTAGAACATTAATTTCAAAGTCATACTACCATTGATATTTAACAAAGTTCTTTTTGAAATTTCACATGTGAATAAAATTTAACATTATGAATTTAGAATGAATAACCTTGTACCAATTAAAACCTTGGATAAGGCATAACACATTTGAAAACAACAAGGGGTTTGTTGCTATTTTTTTTGGGTCTCTCCTTGGAAAAAAACCATTCAAAATCATTGTAGTGATATAAAATATGGTCTTTTATTAAGAACATTGTGCAATCCTACATGTTTTATTAATTTTTGTAGAAAGTTTATGACATGTATAATAATCATGATGTTAAATGTGTTAAGTTGAGTTAGTGTGATGAAATGTTTTTTAGTTTGGAACTAGTTTAAGTTGAACGTGGTTTTAGTTATAGCATGTTTGGGGATAATTACCTTTTGTATATCTTTTCAAGAGATTGCAAAACACATTGTGTTGTTGTTTGGAACTTTTTTATAGTTGTGCAAATTAGATTTTGCACATTGTTTTCTATGGATGTTTTTTTTTTTTGGATTTTGGGCTTGCATTCTTGTAGGTTTGTAGGTCAATTTTTTTTTGAAATGGGTTCAATTCTGAAAAGAGTTTTGAACCATAACTGATGTTGAAAACACCAATTTTGCAAGGGAAGAATATTATAGATTCATAGTTTTATTTTTTTCAATGGATTAATAATATGGGTATGTTTATCAAAAAATGTAGAGTGTTAATCGAAACACCTTTTGTATAATGAAAAAGACATTTTAATTTTTGAAATGTTTTATTATAGTGGGAAGGCTTATTATACAACCCTTTCAATTATCATGTTTTTTGTTCAATTATTACATGGTGTAATGACTTGATAATATGACATTACACCACATGATTAATTCATATCCAAAAAGGTAGTATCAAATTTTTTGAAAACAATTTTTAATTTGTTCATAAAACAATGTTTTTGCAAAATGAAAAAAAACCCATTTTCTATTCAAAAGAATTATTTACTTATTTTCCCCCTTTTTTTCATACTATGTTAACAAGTCTTGATGTAACCAAAAGAAAGGGGTGAAAAAAATAAAATCTTATGCATGAGAAATTCAAAGCAAAGCCACAAACCTTGGGAATTTTACAACATCATCAATTCCAACACTTGCATTATAAACCCAATATTACTAGAAGTTTTACTAGTGCTACTGATTTTGACATAACAAGGTTTTGTATTCTATATGTAAAGTACCAACTATTACATACATGTGAACCCTCACAAACTTGTCATAGTGGCAATAGACAATTGGTTGCCATGTATCAAACCATACATTAAAAGTTAAAAATCTACCTAGGTATAATTTGAGGTCAAAACTCTTAAGGTTTTTAAAGTCCATATGAGTAGCTAACCCTTTCTCCAACTAATGCCACAATGCAAAGGATCATTAAGTTCCTCATCTGATAAGCCCTAATCTCAGAAACATTTGGATCTACATGTCCGGATCAAAGTATGAGCAATGCATACTAGGTTTACTTAGTACCATTCAAAAAAGACATGTTTTTGTGCAAGAATAGGCTATAGATATATCTTTAAGAGCTTACCACTCCTGTCCTCATTTATCTCATCCTACTCAACCCAAGTACACCCTGCTGAGGCTTCTAGTATTCACTCAAATACATGTCCTACGACATGGATTTAAGAGAGATGCAACAAAGGTCCCCATTCCAAATGCATACTTGTTTTTCTACATGCCCTTTCTTCTACAACTTGGATTTCCTTTTTGTCATTGATCCTTAGCATCAATCCCTTATAAACTTTATTTTTCCTAAGGACTTCTTGCCACCCATAATGTAGTTAATGGCACAACGAAAATTAGCAACTACTAAACACAACTAGTCCAACCTACTATTTCTTGAAAATGATGAAAAGAGGAAAATCAGAACCTCCATGCATCACTCCCAAATTCTCCTTATCTTGCTTTCCATCGTCCTACTATGCAAACCTCCATTCAATGTTGCAGCTCCCTCCGCCATCCATAGCTCAGTGCCAATTTATTTTTCATAACACACAAACAAACAAGATTTCGTATCCATGTTTACAAATTTCCTTGAAATAATAATTGTTGCATCGATGGAATAATTCCTGTTGTTAGCATGTAGAAAGTTGATAGCCATTGAAAACAAAAAAACAAAACCCTAAAACTTGCCAAGTTCACATTATCCGAGTGCCTTCTTGTCTGGTCACATTGAAACTAACAAGTTATGATTTTTGTAACTCGAAAGTTTCATTACTTTTTCATTTCACATACAATTGAAAAACTTTAAAAATATAACTTTTGAAAAGAAAATTTCCCAAAGATGGTTCAATGATCAAAGTCGATTTGACTTTTTAAAACATTATTTAAATGAACAAGAATCACACAATTTTGACTCTTGACCACATTCATTATTATATACTTTGTTTTTGAAAATATGAATATCTCCTTATTGTAATATTATTCCACATATGTTCCAATGCATTAAAAACAACACATTTTGAATATATTTTGTAAATATACTCTCCTTGGACACACACATTGTTGAAACCTTAATTTGTGTGCATAACTAATTTTTGGGATGATAGAAAAATGTCCTTGTGAAGAAAAAAGGTTTAGGGTTTTAAAGTTGGAATCAAATCAAACAAGGGGTTGAAATACAAATGAGTGCAAAGAACAAGAAAACATTCTTGCATGAATTCAAAATGTGTAAGAGCTGAAGGGCAACATTCTTATGATCCCTAAATTGAATGTTCATTTTGAAAATAAAAAATCTCAGTGTATTTAAAACATTTGAAACAAGGTTTAAAGCAATCAAAAATTGTCCAAATTGGACTCATTTAAAATTGTTGGAAAGGTCTTGAAAAGCACATGTACAAAGCGAACTCATATTATTGATTTGAAAACATGCAACACACAAAATTCCAATATCACACTCTTCTAATATTAATTCACACTAAAGTCCATACTCAAACTAGTCTATTTATGGTCTATCAAATGATGGATGATGGGAACTCTCATTCCTTTTGAGGACAAAACTGAACAATATTTAGGTCCACAAAACAATTGTCAATCTACTCACAAAAGACAGCAACAATTTCCATTAGCATTTTCATTAATTTTCTCCAGATATATGACTAATAATAACCTGGAGACTAAACACGGCAGAATTCAAAGCCAAATCCCACCATCCAAAAACAGGAGTGAAATTTGATGTTCATATTGCATAGTTAGGACAACTAAGTTTGAAGATAGTCTATCAAGTTCCAAAGCTAAGCATAATGGAATGATGGAGGGCTATTGCAAGTAATGCCATTTGCAAAGGAAACTTCACTTCACATGGACTATCTGATAGAAAGCAACCTGGTGGAATTGTAGGCAGTTGATGACTTAGATGCAGGTCCTGCAAGTTAAACCCATCACTGGATTATGAGACAACACCATTGCTGATGCTTAGAGCATCCCCAAGGGTACCCATTCAGTACGTGACCCTGCAAAACAATTTCTCACATCCTAGTTAGTTCTATACTTTTTCACAACCTCACCCATAAAACTAAAACTGGGACTGCAAATAGTTGGGAGACTACTAATAGCAAACCACCGGGACCAATCATTGTGATTGGCCAATCAGAAACAATGAGCAGTTATCATATCATATCTATCATACTCTTCTCTAGCAGGTGCACAGCTTTGCTGTGCCCTTTACCAGCCTCAACAAACCATGCAAAAAACGCTAGGTCAAAACCATTTTCCTGAGCCAAACCAACATATTTTGACTCTTCTTCATCCACTTTTAATGGGTCACATATGAGCACTGCTGGGGACGCTCCTAGATGAACAGAAAAGCTGTTTAGCAAAATATATCAATCCTGTAGACCATGGAGAACAAGTGCGCAGTGGCATGTTCACATTAGTGCAAGAATAGGAATAAGAATGTGATAATTCTGTGCAGTTAAAACTAACAGTGAACTTATCCAGCAGCTTGACTAACACATACATGAAGCATAGCCATTGCTCACAAGTATGCTTTGTACTGTGTCCTCATCTAGTAGCAAAAAGAAACTGCTAGAGGTAGTCCCCTGAGCAATTTGTCTCACCAACACTAATCAATTTCCATCCAAGAAGATTGCAGGTTGAGGAGTGTTCACATGAACCCAGCACTGGTTAATGAAAACAAATCTATCAAACAGCTCCAGCCTACAAACAGTGTGATTTATTCATGAGACTGCTGGTCAACTGTAACTCACTATCATGTGAGACATAATAGAAGATCCAGATGACTAAGTAAGTCTGAGCACTTATTCTATCATCTCCTGAGATTACAAAATTTAAGGATTGGGGTACCAATGATCTGAGGACAAAACCAATGATGATGGTTGCAGCCTCCTCTGAATGTTCCAAAACTGGTGAAGTTC
>Ga0116228_10001843_pt1 | contig 17912 bp, 18 predicted proteins | sample S1TSphfallax_2_FD_89694 | JGI IMG/M metagenome (GOLD analysis project Ga0116228, IMG submission 89694) | Host-associated microbial communities from peat moss isolated from Minnesota, USA - S1T2_Fc - Sphagnum fallax MG | ecosystem: Host-associated > Plants > Peat moss > Unclassified | place... | reverse complement strand
TTGTCCTAATTTCCATTCTGAAGTGGATTGCCTGTTGTGATGCTTCTGTAATTATACTCTGCAGATGCACCATTACTACATTCGCCTCAGTCATATTGACACCAATTTTCTGCTTTACCAATGCTTGTCATGGACCATTTTCCTCATCCCCAGTGGGAAGTGGATTGTCTGTTGCATTGCTTGTGCAGTTGCACCCTGCAAGTGTGCCATTACTACATTCACATCAACAGCAATTTCTGCTGCTGGCCCCATTGACTGGTGAAAATTGCTAGATATTATGTGTTCCCTCTCAATTGAGAGTGCCTCTGAAGTTTTGCCTTTTTCCCTTACACAGTTGGGTACCAGCTTAAATGACTGCTTCTTGTGCAGTCAGAGGGTGGATCCATATCAAACCTCTTGGTGAATGTGAGTAGCTTTAATTTTTACCTGTTTTACTTTGAGTTTTGCAAAGTGAGATTTGGATGGCATCCCTCTCACCTTGCTTTCAGCCAGTTTCAGTGTTTATGTCTACCAAGGAACGCAGTCACTGAAATTGAAAGACGCACAATTGTAGATGTGATGTCCCAATGGTTGTCGGTGTTTTGTTTTGGTTTTTTTATGCTTGGTTCCTATGCAGCCAATAAGACATTGAATTAACTTGCAATTATGATTTGAGTCTTATTTTCAGTTAACAAATTGGAGCTGCTGAAGGTGTTTCTGACCCCTAGGGTAAACTGGCTGGTGACTGAACACTTAAGTGCTCAGGGCAGGCTGGAGCCAAGGAGATAGCTCAGTTGTTTGTGGTGTCCAAAGAAAACTTGAACCCCTCCTCTTGGTGCATCTGGCACATTAACAATTGTCAAAAACAGATTCGAAACAAGAAAGTTATGGCCCCCCAAAGAAAGGGGTTAAGAAGTCAAAAAACAAACCACCTAACATTACAAAGGCCAGTTCCTGAACATGCAAAAAAATTCCTTGTATGTTGCTCTGTTGTTATTATAGTTCAAAGATGATTTGTAGAACTTCAGGCGATGCTCTTATAGCACTTCAAAACTTTTTTAATGAACAAAAAGTAAAAAAGTTATGAGGTTTGAAAGCAAGAGGGGTCCAAAGAGGGGAAAAAACAAACACATTTTGCAAGGTGAGAAGCTTATTTTTCTTCTTGTTATTTTTGTATTACTCCTTTTTCCTTTGCACTTCAAAAATGATTTCTAGAGCTTGAGGTAGTGCTTCCATAACATTGTAAATCACTCAAAATTCCTTTGCACTTCAAAGATGATTTCTAGAGCTTGAGGTAGCGCTTCCATAACATTGTAAATCACTCAAAATGAAGCACATATGATGAAGATATAAATAAGTGTTTGGTCATAAGAGGATATCAAAAATCATGATATTTGAAATAATATCTTGATCTTCAAAGCTCAAAATTATGAGATCTAATCACATAATATTGGGAAGGATTAAAAAAATTGAAATTTTGATATATAAATAGGATATCAAATCCTTACCCAAACATGGATATGAACATGGGGGTTTAGGTTTAGGGTATAGGCAGGCTTGTAAGCTATTTGAGGGGAAAAAAAAGAAAAAATTGTTGCCATGTAGCATTGATTTAAACCTAAAACAACCCTCAAAAGAAAATTTAAAAAGACACCCAAATTCTAACTTGGGCCCAACATCGTGTTTTTTTTTCTTAATTTATTTTGCTTTTCTTCATTTTTTTGTTGCTCGTTTTGACACTATTGTTATTCCTTTTCACATTATTGTTGTTCATTTTCATGCTTGTTGTTGCTTCGCTTTTTGTTTGTTACTATTCCTCTTCATGTGCTATTGTTTTTTTCATGCTTACGGCTTCTTTTTTACTTTTTTAATTTTTTTTGCAAGCTACAATTTTGTTTTGGGCTTGTTATTATTCATTTTTCATATTGTCACTCATTTTCACATTTGTCGTTGTTTCTGTATGCATGTTATTGTTGCTTTTCATGTTTGTTACTTCTCTTTAGGTACATGTTTTTTCATTGTTGTTCCTCTTCATGCTTATTGTTGTTGTTCAAGTATATAATCCTTTGTTGTTACTCTTCTTCACATTGTTATTTGTTTATGCATGCTATTGTTCTTCTATGTGTCATGTTTTTCTTCACATTTGCTATTACTCCTTTTTTGCAATTAATGTTGTTTCTCCAATACATAATCCCTTGATGGTACTTCTTTTTTTGTTTGTTGTTGCTCTTCAAATACATCCTCCTTTGTTGTTATTTCTCTTTGCATTGTTATTTTTATGTGCATATTAGTGTTTCTCAATGCACCCAATTGTTCCTCTTCGCACTTGTTGTTGCTTCTTTTTGCTTTCGTGATCAAGTACATGTTCCTCCGTTGCTACTCCTCTTCACGTTTGTTATTGCTCTTCTTTTGCGTTGTTGCTCCTTGTGTTGCTCTTCATTGTAATAGCTTGTATTATCCTCACCCTTGCTTCTTGCAAGTCAGGAGTTGACAATCTAGAATGAAACAAAGCGAAATTCTCTAATAAATCTTTTTTTCATTTCATTTGTTTATTTTGTCTATTCTTAATGTTTTTTTGTTGTTTTGTTTATTTTTTTTATATTTTTTTATCCATTTATTTTGTTGTTTGTTCTTTGTGTATTTATTCTTGTTTGTGGTTTGTTTTGTAAGCTTGTTATAAATTATTTTGAAAAAAACATTATATGTTAAACAAAAATTTGTATCTTTATTTGTAAATGTTTTGTATCATCCTTAGTTGTGCATAGGAGCAAAATCACATCACACAATGGAATTAGAGCAATATGATATGAGGGTAAGTTTGAATGAAATGAACTTTTCGATGTGTAAATTTATCTTGTATTTTTGGGGAAAAAAATGTTGTATTTTGTTATATGGGATACTTGACATCTAGTGGATATTAATGTGGGCAAATATTCACCCATATTGAAATCCAACATTAAAACTTTTAAATTTTTTTCATATCCTAATAGGATATATTAGGGGTGAAAAAAAAAAAATCAAAAATCAAAACCGAAACCAGAGTGGACATTGAAAAAATCTTATTCTTATATGCACCCAACACTGATTAAAACCGAGCAGTCTGGTATTTAATTTCCAAGTGGTACACACAAGACATGAATGAATGTCTTGATGTGGATGCAAAAGGTTCTCCACACTTGGATGAATACCCAGATGTCGGATCTGCTGTATAATACCAGAGCGACGTACTTGGGGTCCTGGCGTCCTGGCCAACAAGCTTCGCGACATCCGTCGAACCGTCATTGTGGAATCGTCGCAACACAAGAATCGCATAAGGAATCGCATGATGAAGATGAAAGCAATCAAGCTCGCTGGCTCTTTCCGCTTCTCTTATCACTCTGCTTTTTCCATACCCAATTTCACACTTATATCCATGATGTAGCACTGATCTTCTGAAGCTTTTGCGCAGTGCTGTGGTGCACGAGAGAAGCTTCAGTGAAGCAAGTCTTGTTGTTTGTGGTGGCTAGATAGTTTGATTGGTTCAGGTAAGTTGTTATTAGTATTCTCTCACCTATTTGTAGTCTCAATTTTATGGGTGAGTTTGGAAAAAAGTAACTAAAGCTTGGATGTGAGAAATATTTTAGCAGAGCACCGCTGGAGATGATCTAAGTCTGTGCAGCTTCTAGGATCACCACAACCCACAAATCCACAAATTCACCACAGAGTCGAGTACTCACTCATGGGTGATTGACTCTACTACATCAAGCCATCATCTGCCTCCAGTCCAATCTATGACGCTCACAAGATCTGACCCATTGTGATTCTCTGAGAAGAGACAAGACAATAAAGAGTGTTGGTTTTGGTACTGGCAAATAGATTCCCAGGCTCTCTTCTCAAAAACCCATGGGTCAGCTGCTTTCTGCAACCCTGGTCATGCTGCTGGTCTTCGTGGCAAACAACGGCATGCAGCAGACAGAAGCTCAGGGCGTGACTAGGCCTTATGTGAGACCACCGGCTCGCAAAAACCTTGAATTGGAGTTCTCTCTGCGACAGACTAGTACTTCGAGTGCAACTTCTCCTACTCAGGTACGATGCAATCTGGAAGAATTCACAGGGCAGCCCTCCTTGCAAGAACCAAGAAGCTCAATTCTGATCCTCAAGGATAATGTCTTGATCCTTGAAGTCCTTTTTTTCCTTTTTCTGGAATTTTTGACAAAGAAGCAAAACTTGGGTGCTGCAGATGCATGTGTCTTTGGCAGGACCCAACAAGATGAAGGTGTCGTGGATGACAGGGTCACGCACATATAATGTGCCAGCAATAGTCAGATATGGGACAGCACAGGGCCAACTCACACAGGTAGCTACTGGCACAACCAAGAGCTATAATTACCTCTTGTATCAATCAGGGCAAATGCATCATGTGATTCTAGGGCCTCTTGCAGACAGCACCACTTACTTCTATATGTGTGGAGGTTTTGGTCCTGTGTACAATTTCACCACTCCTCCCCCAGCTGGAAGAGATGTGCCGATCAAATTTGCCATTGTAGGTAAGCAAGAAACTTGCAAGCAGCTCCGCATTTCTTTGTTTTCTTGGTAATTTTTCTCTCCATCCAAACATGTGCATCTCTTCAATACAAAACCCTAGACTGAGTTTTAGTGAAGTGTCTTTTATTCTTCCACAACAAGCTTTCAAGGACCCATCATGATAGAAAAACCAACAAATGGATTGATTGTTGCCTTGTTAAAAGCTGACAGATGAAGAACTCAAACATGGCCATGAAGAACACCAATTTCATGAGCTCCAGATTTGTGTTACCATTGTTGTTTTCTTATAGTATTTCCTCTTCAGGGCCATGAAAATTGGGGTTTTCTGGATTGATTTGCAGGTGATTTAGGTCAAACTGCTTGGACCGAATCCACACTGCAGCATGTTGCAGGCTATGACTACGATGTGCTTTTATTTGCTGGAGACTTGTCATATGCAGATTACTTCCAGCAGAAGTGGGATTCCTTTGGACAGATGATGTCACCCTATGCCCACTACAGACCTTGGATGGTGACTGAAGGAAACCATGAAATGGAATACATTCCTCTTCTAGCACCATCCTTCAGATCATACAACACAAGATGGGATATGCCTTATGCAGAGAGTGGCTCCACCTCCAACTTGTATTACTCTTTTGACGTGGCAAGTGCCCATGTTCTCATGCTTGGCTCTTACACCAATTTTGGTGTCGGCTCTGAGCAATACAACTGGCTTCTGGTAAGGCTTTGTTGTCTTTCTCAGAGTGCAGCCAACCTTGGAGCTGTTCTCTGGCTTGATGCATTTTCCTTCGATCCTGTGTGTATAAATTGTGCACAAAGTATTTATTGAGCACAACAGGATGCAAGAATGTTGTACTTCTTTGCAGAGAAGTGTTCATGGATTTTGTTGGGTTTTCTGCCAGGCTGATCTGAAGAAGGTGGATAGGAGTGTAACACCTTGGCTTGTGGTGGTGTTGCATGCACCATGGTATAATAGCAACTCTGCTCACCAGGGTGATGGTGATCAAATGATGGAGGTTATGGAGCCAATTCTTTACCAGGCTAAAGTGGATATCCTATTTGCAGGCCATGTCCATGCCTATGAACGCACTGTAAGAAAAGCCACAAGTTTATGCATTCAGATTGAAATATGGACACAGCAAGTCTTTGATTATGTGCTCTTTTTGACAAGGCATTTTCCTTGCCACAATTTGCATTTTCTTTCATGTAGATCAAGTTTTCTCTAGAACACTCTAATCACTTGCAAGAGAAAGCTTGCTCCAAGAACAATATTGTCCAGAGCTATAATTGGTTTTGATTGGGACTTGTCAGACACGAGCATATCAGATGAACATAGATCCATGTGGCATGATGCACATCACAGTTGGTGATGGAGGAAACCATGAAGGCCTAGCAAGCGAGTAAGTCATCTTCTTCTTCACCTTAGCCCATTTGTGCAATCTGAACATAAGACAAAGAGCTCAGGATGCCAATGTATCTCTCAGGAAATAAGTAGCTGTACATTTTACAGTGAAGTAAATTTGTTTTGAACTCAAAGTTGGACCTGCTCCTAAAATTCATTATAATTTTTTAGAACATTTAACATCTATTATCTGCTCAGAAGAAGACTTCCACTTCCATTTCAAGGTTGATATCCTGATTTATTTGAGTGATTTTGCAGATGGCTATACCCACAGCCTGAATGGTCCATGATGCGAGAGGCAAGCTTTGGGCATGGTGAGCTTGATGTCAAGAATGCAACACATGCTTACTGGAGCTGGCACAGAAACAATGACAATGAAGCTGTCAAGGCAGATGATGTTTGGATCACCAGCTTGAGTGGACCCAAATCAGGATGTGAATCCAGCGCTGAATTCATCATGAACTAGAAGCCAAGATTCACTAAGATTCGGAGTTTGGATCACTAGCTTGAGTGGACCCAAATCAGGATGTGTATCCAGCACTGAACTCATCATGCACTAGAAGCCAGATTTGCCAAGAATTTGGATTTTGGCAAATGATACCACAGATGTGATAGGAATTGATGATTGTTCTTGAGTCACAAAGACCATGTACCAATCTAGCATTTATTGTAATACTAGACTTTACCATTGACATAGATAATAGTTGTTAGCATGCCTACTGGCACTGTCAAAAATAGAACTTCAAACCATGACTCCTGGAGTGACAAGTGAAGAAGCTCTTCACACAAGGTCATGCAGGATAGGAACACAAACTAGTACCCAAGTTTACAGCCCGCATCTTGTAACTATTGAGGACAATTTGGAACACCTAATGAATATCTTGACAACCAACAAGCAATATGATGCACTTGTAAGCTGTCAGGATTGAAGCTGATGGGCCGGCACTACAATTTGTAAATCACCAGACTTTTTGAGGATCTGAGGATAGCTCTAGACAAGAGGACTGACAGTCATTTCTGTGCCTCCAATTAGGTATGTAGCCCTAACACTGCCACAAGAAGGTTTCAGATGGATTTCCACCAATGTTGGCCGGTCACCTGCTTTGAGTAAGAACTTGTGGTTACAGTGTAGCAAGAATCAAATCAGAACTAAGCATTGAATTTTCATTTCATTCTTCTGTTATAGTTCTTGCATGTTTATGTTATGTTGGTGTGGTTACTTAATTTGTCATTTGCTCTTATAGAGATTTCTCTTCATTCACGGCATGGAAGTTGCATCTTTTGTGTGTCAAAGTTTTTTGCAGAATCCATCTCCTGGTCTATTATTGCCTCCATATGCTGAGGCCCAAGCTTGGCTATGACTTTCTTATCTTTGCCTCAACCTTTTTGTGTGAGGACCTCTACTTATGTCAATGATGTCCTTGCTTACATTGATGACGAGGCTTTTGATTCACATTATCAACAAAAAAAAGAATCATGGATTTTTTTAATGAAAAAATTAATCAAAATGGTCACATTTTGTGTCGCAACCCCACTTTGAGTCAAGTGTGAAGATGAGACTCACACTCTCAAAAATGAGAACTTGGAGTCCTTCGGGACTCTTGCAACTTTAGACCTCGATTGCAGAGGTCAAAACACCTCGCCTTGAAGTGTTCCTTATACCGTTGGAAAGGCCTTGAAGTGTAGATGTCGAAAATGGGCTCGCATGAGTCATTTGGACATCTACAACACAAGTTGTGGTCGAAAGAAGGGCCGGGAATCAAACTGGTAATTTGACTCTTGACCACAAAAAAGTCGAGAATCGACCTGATCCCGGTGTGTGTAGATGGAGTGCGACACACCGTTGGAAAGCTCTTGAGGAGAACTACAAGTTTGCTTCAGACCTCATCCCAATCTGAGGTCTAAGCCGGGAGCTATGAGCTCCCAAAGTCACGGGAGTCCAAACCGGGACAGTTTCGAAACTCCTCCTTGGGAGTCTCGGGAATAAAAACCATTTGGATGTGGGTGCAGCGGAGCAACGCAAAGAATACTATATGGGGGAAGGTGGTGGTTTCCTTCGAGTCCAGGCCGTGGTGAGTCAAGTGAGTCCATGTTGCCCGGGGCTTGTCCCAACACCAAAAGTGTTCCCAAAGGTGAACTAACCAACTTATGGTTGGTTTTGATGCAGGACCGAATAACTAAATAGTTGTCCCTCTTCCTAATCTAATCTCGGAGCTTTCGGCACGCCCCTCTCACCCCCTTTAGTGCTGGAAGCTGGCAGCGGCACCAAGTTCCAACTACTTCCACTCTTTAACATAGTTGGACCCTCGTCATTTTGCACATTTGTCAACTTGACTAGCTAGTCATTTTGGACAAGTTGATTTTGATATGTCCAACTTGATTGCTAGTTAAGGTGATCATGTGGCAACTTGACCACATAGTTTTTTTACCAACATGAAGATGGACAAACTGATTGGACAATTCATTCAATGGTATCATGGGAAAGTTTTTGTTACTTTGAGGTTGAGTTTCACTAGGTTTCTATAATGTGCATATATTGACCTATAACATTGACTATGAGGGTGATGTCAATCACATTCTTGTGAAGGAGATTAATTTCACCACTAGATTTTGGTAAAATGTTGGATAGACTTTTGGAGTTTTTGTTTCTAGGTGAAGTTTGAGAAATTCAGAATGGGAAATAATGGTTTGATTGCAATCTATCATCCCATGATTAATAAGAAGGTTGGAGGTGTATATTTTTTAATGGAAAATGATGCCCTTAAATCCTTAATCAAATTTTACACTAAAGTATTTTAAAACAACCCTAAGTTAGTCACTTCAAACTAACTTCTTAGCACAAACTTAATCCAAGTTATTCATGTTGTGTGGTTTATTATTATAAACAAGTTGTTAAGGTACACAATAATTACAAAAAATTGATCATCTATCACAACCCTAACTTAGGTGCATAATCAACTTTTGGGATTGACAACAAGGTGTCATTCCTATGATGAAAAAAAACCCGAGATTTTTTCCAAAATCAATCCATGAAAAAGGTTGAAATGTGGAACAAAAATAAGAAAATGCAAACACACTCCCAAATGAAATGGTAGTGTTAAAAAATCAAAGGGAGGTCAGGCTCCCGAATTCAATTTGCACTATAAGAGTTGGGAATCTTGGGGGGTTTCAAATCTTCAAATCAAGGTTAAGGGACCAAACCATGTTTCAAATTTTTTAACCATTCCAAGAAGGTTTTCATGAGCAAAAAGATGGGATCTCATTCCTAAAATGAAAACATGAAACACAAGTTATATGGCCATTTGAAAGGTCAACAATTAAATTGTCAAAATGACATTCAACCAATTAATCGTCTAATAGAAGGATCAAACTAGTTTTGATTGAAGAGCTTGATATTCTTTTGGAGAACTCTTTTGAAGGGTTCCAACTTTGTGATTAGGAACTTTTGAATTGAAGATGAAATGACAAAGTTATGAGCTCATAAAGTGGCTGGACTTATAACTTAACAATGTCAAGACTCTCATGTGAGAATCTTAAGAAAAAATGCCACCTAGATGTAACCTTTATGAAGAACTACAAAGTTTATGCATTTTGACATGTTCATGAACTCAAATTAAAATGTCTGTCGTTGTGTCATCCGAAAGTTTTCACACACCTTTCTTATTCAATTACATGGAACTAAGGAGGACACCTAAAGCTTCAGGCTCTTTTATAATGCATCATACTGAAAAAATCACATCAATACCTTGTGGCAAGCATTTGGGAAAACATCATTGTCCATTTTGAAAAAATAGAGATTCCCATCCTATGTGTTTTTTTATCATCTCCAATTTTTTGAAAATAAGTATCAATATTTGTTTCAAACCAAGTTTCATGTGCTTATTTGAAACCATAAACTATTTTTTTCAATCTGCATACAAAGTGCTCTCAACTATAGCAAATGAATTTGGGTGGTTGTTTCAAATACATCTCTTTTTCAATTTTCACATTCAAGATTGCATTTTGCAACTTTTAAATGCATGCGATGTGATTTCCATCCTCAAAAGGTTGTAACAAAATGACCAACTTAATTGTAATCTAGATTGCTACAAAGATCATGTGTTCCCATAATTTATGCCAATCTTTTGTTCAAAGCTTGGGGCTATGAATTGGGCTTTGTATTTGACCATTTGGTCTTACCCTCTTGGATCTCATAGGCCCATTTAATAGTGATTATTTTGTTCAAAGGAAATGCCACCAATGATTAAGTATGATTTTTGGTGGTGGACTCCATTTCTTATTTCATGGTCTTTTTGCATGATTTCCTACCCCTAAACAACTCATTAAACATATCTCTTGCATTGAGGCATCTATTGTGTTCATGTAATCTTTAATCTTTTAATTAACTTTACTTTTGATCTAATGGATCTCCTTAGCACCTATATGTTCCTTTATCATATTTGTTGGTACATTAATGGGCATATGTTGGGTTGCAAAGGATTTACATGGGGTGGTGGCAAGGATTTTTGCCTTTGATTTATTTCCCCCTTGATTTTGGGAATATGAATGTGGGTCTTTGCACCAAACACCTTCAAATTTGCTAGGTCAAATTTCTTTCCATTAAACACTTCCAATGGTGTTTTTGCGCCATGGCCTTTGATAAAATTTTGTTTTGCAAGTAGCACATAGTGTTCATAAGTTTTTCCCAAATATGTTTGGGAATGTTTCCATGAACAACAATGTACTTGGTTGTTTCCAAGAATGATGGATTTCTCTACTCCACAACACTATTTCATTAAGGTGAAGCAACTTTTGGTCCTTGTTTTGTTGCAAAAGTTGTTAAATTCAACAACATTATGTTCTCCTCCATTGTCCATTGTCAAATCTCATGGCTTTTATCCTTTAGCATGTTTCTTTTCCCACAAGTTTTCTTAATTCATAGAAAGCTCAGAATGTTTGATCTTAGTTTTTTTCAATGTTACCCAAATCCAACAATGAATGTGATGAAATACAAATCTTTTCCCAAGGATTTAACCTTGAATGAATTATAGATATCATTGTGGATGTCTAGTATCTCATTTGTTCTCCTTTTGTTGGCTTTGGGAAAAAAATTGACATGTTTCCCTTTTAGATAAACTAAACATATTGGGTGTATGCTTGGTAGTTACGGTGCTTTGGAAGCATTTTCATTGTTGGTAAGTTGTTAAAATGTTTAAAAATTCACATGTGTCAACCTTTGATGCCACAAAATAGTTTATTTGACAATTGCATCTTGGTATTTGGTGTGTTTAAGGCTTGCCACAAAATAATTTCTTAAATAATTGCATTTTGGGATTTGTTTAGGTCTCCAAGTACAATGTTCACTTTAGATTTCATCAAGAGTGTAGTTTCTAGCCTATATCTTCTTTAACCCCATATCCTCCCTCTCAAGAATATTGTTCTCATTTTGATGTTTCTAACCAAGCACAAGTCTTGAAAGAATTCAAGCTTTACATCAAAGCCTACATTTGTAATTGCTCCAATTGACAACAAGTATTTCTTGATACAAGATATGTAGAGAAACTTTGAAGTGTTATTTATTTCATCAGTCTTAAATTTTGTAAACATGTTTGCTTCTCCAAGTACAATGTGATTTTCTCCTACAATGCCTATGAAATTTCTATTTGACGACTATTTTAAGGAGACCCATATATTAATATTTCTTATCTCACATCTAGTAGTTCCTAAGTCAAAATATCACAATGATTTTGTCAACGTCTCAACTAGGTAGCTTTCTTAACCCTCTTTATTTTCATCTTTTTCTGCACAGGTGTTTTCTTCCTTTGCTCCATCTTTAGACTAAGGGTTGGAGCATCCCTAGTGATGCTTAGTATGCAAGCCGTAGGATGCTCTAAACCGTAAACCTCCTTTGGTCCATCATTCCTTGGATTTGCAACTGACATTAATTGCATCTCTAATCTGTCTTGTATGATCTTCAATATATTGCCATAACAGCCTCAATCACTTTAAGTCAGTCTCTTTGCCTCCATCAATTTTGATCCACAGTACTTCATTAGGAAAGTGTTACTCCAGTTCTTCCAAAGCAGGTAGGGAGCTCATTGAAGTTTTAACAAGTAGATCATATTGGCTTGGGAAGGAATTGAGAATTAGGATAACAACCAACTTTGCAAGATTTGAAAAATCTATTCCTTCATGTTGATTTAGAGTCTTGCTCACACCCTCGAAATATTCATCCATATTAGTAATGTCATCCTCCTTCACGGTCACAAACTTTTAGTTTCCTGATCCCATCTTAGCCACATATTTTTCCTTAAGATTCTCCGATCAATCATTGGACAATCATTGGGGTTCATAAATTTCCTAATGAATGGAATGACTGATTGTGTCCTTAATTGAGAGGTCAACTGCATTCAAAGCTTTGTACCTGATCTCTCAACAGCTGTGGTAAAGTTATCTCATGGACTTTCTACAAAGTTCCAGATGTTCTCCTTTTGTAGCAAGTTCATCATCTTAAATGCCCATACAGAAAAGTTCTGAATTCCCGCAAGACAGCTAGACTCAGGTATGGAAATGAAAAAACCAAGAGCAGATCCATGAGATATTTGAGAAGGTCTTTGAGGGGTGAAGACTTCCCTGCAGTGGTTGTGGCCTCCAGTATATTCTGCTCCTCCTGGTCTCCTTTTGCCATATGATTTCTCCTGTGATGTCTTCCTTTCTTCAAGCTCTCTTGTTTAGTCCCTCACCTCTGATACCATGTTGGGTTTTTTCTGCTGACATAGAGAGGATCTAACTCTAGACAAATATGACAGTGAGATGGAAAGATGAGAAATGACAAGGGAAAGAGCATAATGGTAGCTAGATGGGAGAGTATGAGAGAGAGAGAGAGAGAGAGAGAGAGGGAGAGAGGAGGGACCAACTAAATAAGGAGAGCAGGGTTAGTGACCCACTAATCTAGAACATTCTACAGTAATCAGTTTCTGTCCATCGGGATGATAAATACAGACTGAATTGATCTGTCCATTCAGGGGATGAACAGTAAAGACCTAACAGTACAAACAAGCCAACTAGAAAGGAGATCAATTTATCAAGTTGGTCAGTTAATGCCTGCACAGGATGAATGGGTAAGGCTCTTATTCACACAAATGCCAATAGATGAAAGCACCACAGAGCCTGCTAACAAACTATGCCACAGATCCATTCTCATGCATCCCAAATGGCACAGGACTGTTGGTGACCTTGCTGAGCTGATAATGCTGACCATTTTGTGACTCTTGCTGTAGAGCCCCATAGCCCTGCAGTACCCAGGGATGAGTTGCCGCTGCTTCCAATGTCAGCCGCTGCTGTACATCTGAACCATACTTCCCACCCAAGCCTGAGAATTTGCTGCTGTTTAACATATTGCTATATATACCAAAACCTTGCAGCCAGAAGGCAAGCAAATAAGCAATCAGTGATACTAGATCTACAACCTGGAAGACTATAAGTTCTTATCTCTGAGGAGGAAATATTAACAACCACAAACTCTCACCTTTACAAAGAAGTCCTTTTAGTAGGTCAGCAAGATCTGCGCTCAAGTCCATTGGCAGGTACAACGGGTCATTGACAATCTACATGATGCCACCAAGCCAGTCAGTCTAAGAACCTTTAAATCTTAATTAACAATAGCACCCTGGTGGATGCACCAACGATTGAGTTGTGATAACATTACAGACACCAGCTATTTGAGACAATACATCAGCAGACCTAAACCAACAATCATCACAATATCAGCAGAACCATGAGTTTCATTCCAGTGAATCTGTCCCACACCTTCTCATATGTAGACTGTAGGGTGTCCCCTACAAATGGGTAATGACCCAGAATCATACAGTACAGTGTGCAACCCAGAGCCCATACATCTGCTGGTTTACCATGATAAGTTAGCCCTGCAAGAAACACCATCATTATGTCATCACAGAAATCCAGAGGCCCTTTATCTCTTTCAAGAAAAAATTTGCAGACAGCACCCAATTTAACATTTACAATTTTATTCAACCATTCTCACAGTGAACATGTAGTTGAAACTTCCCTGGAGCAAAATCAAATACTTTCCTGTGTTTCTGTTGCTTCAGTCCACTCAAACAAGTCCTGTTCAGCCATAGGAGCCAACACATTCCAAGAACTTTTAACAAGTAAAGAATACAGTCTCAGCACTTCCCCAAGGTGAAAGGTTGTTAGTCTGTACTGACCTAAGCAACATTCAGGTGCTGTGTACACTGGTGTTCCAGGAGATCTTCGAAGTTCATCATTACCCCCCTGTTCATGTAAGACAGTCCTAGTTAGGAGAGTCTTCCCAATGGCTCTACCTGGAAAGCATCTATTAAGTGCTGCTTCCCTCCAAAAGCCACATGCTATTTCCTAAATGAAATGTTCACAATAATTTGTCTCTTGCAGCAAGGTGCACACCCAGATGGATAGTCATGCTAGAGCAGGGTAGAAATGAAAGCAATGACAGATTTTCACACATACCTCACAAGCGCGACTAACACCAAAATCGCAAATTTTGATGCACCCATCACCACTAATCAGAAGGTTCTCAGGTTTGATATCCCCATGTACAATGTTCTGGACAATTCCAACATTGACATATCAATTGATACATGCCGTGGAAAGCTTGATATCATGTAGCTCCTAACATTCAACTTTCCAGTGCTCTCAACTTCAATGCACATTACAGCTCTTGCAGCTGAACCGAGTTTCATATATTAATAACAATAATTCTATGTTGCATTGCCTGTAACTGTTATACCATCCCAAGGCAGGATGTGGCACAGCCTGGAGCATCAGAACAGAAAGCTCACCAAAGTTTAAAACTCTGACAATTTCTAGCCATAAGACTCATACCAAGCCATGAAGATAGATAAGCCCAGCTACCACATCAGAAAAATATCTGCGGGCAGTAGCTTCTCTCAACCCTCCTGGTGGACCTGAACCCTCAAATATCCATCCCCCTTCCACATACTCCAGCACTGCACAAGCTCAATACAAAACACCCAAATTACAAATGGAAAGCACTGCATGGAACAAATTTCATGCAGGCAAAAAAGAAAACAAGATGGGGAAGAGCACGCGGCATGATGTGGCTACTATTAGTGATTTTAGCCTTCACCCCAAGACACCTCCAACTTAAGCATGTGCACACTCTGTGAGTTAGAGAATGAGATGTCTGGCAAAGGAAATATTGTCATTCACAAGATGGTGGTTTGTGCTGTGATTGCAGCCAAAACCATCCTCAACAATACAAAGCTCTCTCAAAATGAATAGACAGCTAAGACACAACATAAAAGCATGAGTAGCTGGGATTCATACCCATGTAGAAGTGATCACTTTCAGGGTCATCAATAACTTCCACCAACTTCACAATGTTGGGATGGTCTAGCTGCTTCATTATTGCCACCTGAATTGCACAATGAGATGAGTTACAGGGACATGTCAAGTCATTTGCAAAGTAACAGTTCCAGCCAAAGCTCTTGATAGGCATGGCTCAACAAATACTTTCCATGATGTGAAATCTACCAACGATCACTGACCCAAATGGTTGGATATCGAATGCCCAATATGTCTTAACTGTTGTCTCCGTAGTAATGTGTACAATTGTTGAGCCTGAACTTTACAGGAAAATCTACAGGAGGTGATTTGGAGCTTCACAAAAGTTTGAAATTTTGTCTACTTACCTCTCTGAGCACATCCATCATTGCAGTTTCAGTTGGAGAAACTCGGAGTTTGCATAGCCGAGACTTGTGAAATATCTGCACTGACAAGTACACAACAACAAATAGTTTGTACTAGAGCCCTCCAGAGTAACACCTATCATACAACTGCTGCACCAATCAATTCACTCGTGCAGTCATGATATTGTCCATAGCATGTGCCTAGAAAGACATGACAAGAATGGAAAAAAGTGATCTCCTGTACCTTGATGGCATAAAGTCTGTTGTCTCTCTTGCTTCTGTGAAGTACCTGCTTGACAACACCCAAATAGCTGTTGAGTAATGGAGGATGATGAGCATAATGTACCTCATCAGATGCTGCGCCACCTGCTGCTGCTGTACATTCAAAAATTTCACACTTGCTTTTTTCTTTCAATGAAAGAGTACATCCAATTGATTGCATCTTTATCTTGGATGCAAAGAAACACATAAGAACAAAACACAGATTCAGGGCAAAAGGCATTGAGTTAATCACCACAAATCATTCCAACCATATAGTTGGAATATGTTCTACACATTGGAGAGAACTTCTACAACCAGTTTGCCTAATAGCTCTTTCTAAAACCCCCCAAGAAAACTGTTAAAAACTGCACTCACCACTTTCCCATAGCTCCCTGTCCCAATTTTGGATTCGCGCACATACTCATTGATCATTTTATTCCCATCAAAATCCTGTGCAGAAAAGCCACCATCAAACTTGCTGCATAGGTATCCAAGGTGCAGATGCAACTTGGATAGGCAACTACCTTCTTCCTGATGCAGGAAAACAGTAGTCCTGTAAATCAGTACCATTCTGACCATATATGTGCATGCCAAAACCCATAGAAATATTGTCTTGGGTACTTCAGCGATCTCCAGTAACTGTTCATTGCAGGAAAACAATTCAGGCCGCAGAGTTTGGCTAGCTCATTACAGCAAGTACCCATGGAGCAAATGGAGGAGAGTTGCAAAGTAGGAAGAACATAGATACCTCGGATCGAACCACATGATGGGTTTCCTTGACAATCATTTTTCTTAAAGGTTGATGATGTGTACAGAAATCAGAGACTTTTGCCGGGCCACCTCGAAGCTCCTTGATTGGGTGCTGCTTGCTGTCAGCAAGCCCAACAACAACAGTAGTAGCTGTAGGTCTATCATCGCAAGGTGGACAGTACTGGGTCAAGGGGGATTTGGCAGCTTGTCTGCCTGCTTTGTGACTAGCCTTGTTGTTGACATCTTCAAGAGTAAAACCTAAAGAGCGCTCTCTTGAGAAGCGTTTGAACACGGTAGTTCCAGTTCCAGTTGCAGGCTTGTTGTCGGGGTCTGTCCTTGCGTTGCGGCGTCGACCAAACCTGAAGCATCCACTAGAACAGCAATTTGCTTCCATACACCCCGAGCTAGTGTGGTGAAAGAGCGGTGAAGAAAACAAGGAATCGTGAGCTGGTTGAATCACAAGCCCAACAGACCAGTTGTCTGTCGTCCAACCGGCCCCCTCAAACCCTAGGAACAGCGTCTGTTCCAAATCGCAACTAATTCACAGCGACGAGACTAACAGCTTCGGAATGCAGAAGCAAATCGGAGACGAAATCAAGAGGGAAAAAAGGCCAAAGAAACGAAGGAGGAAAAGAAGAAGAAGAAGAAGCTGATGAGAAAGGAGACAAATAGCAGGACCACGTCCCGATCCATCAGCTTGGCCACAAGAGGGTACTGAGGCGGCATCTTTCATTAGGGGGGGAATGGGTAGTAGGGGAGAGAAGAGTAGGAGGAGGTGCCGCACCGTCTGTAGCTTGCACTGCTCTTGGCGGGGTGCTTCCGAAGCTCGGCAAGCGCCATTGCGATGGTTGGTTGGTTGGTTGGTTGGGTGGGTGCATGGGTGGGTGGGTCCCTTGTTCTCGCTCTTCTGTTTCTCTTGGTTACCCCGGCGCGACTGCGTTGGTGCAGGAAGCAAGCTCCGGTGTAGAAGCGTACTGAGACTGTGGGCCGGGGACCGGACGGGCGCATGGTGAAGGGGGCACTGTACAGTACTAGTTTCAATGAACAGCCTAGTGAAATCAAGTCGTATTTTATTAACTTCTCGCTGTTTCTGTTGGGTAAATAGTTTGACTCGTCCAAGTGGTTTGCTATTAGTAGTCTCCCACCTATTTGCAATCTCAGTTTCAGTTTCATGGGTGGGGTTGGAAACAAGTTAGTTAGTAAGTAACCAAGTAAGTACTTGTTGTTGGATGTGTAGGAATACTTAGTTTTGCAGGGTCACATACTGAGTGTTGGTGGAGATGCTTCTCTTATTAGAGAAGACCCTA
>Ga0116228_10001841_pt1 | contig 17916 bp, 15 predicted proteins | sample S1TSphfallax_2_FD_89694 | JGI IMG/M metagenome (GOLD analysis project Ga0116228, IMG submission 89694) | Host-associated microbial communities from peat moss isolated from Minnesota, USA - S1T2_Fc - Sphagnum fallax MG | ecosystem: Host-associated > Plants > Peat moss > Unclassified | place... | reverse complement strand
GGGCGCAGCCGGTGCAGCAACCGCTGGCTGAACAAGAGCGGGCGGGCTGGGCTCGGATACTTTGGCGACCGGGGCAGACGGCTCTTTCGCGGCCGGTTCCAGGACTTCCGGCTCAAGGCTGACCCGAGCGTCCCGGGCGGGCTCTTTAGTGCCCCCGGCGGTGATTTCCGCAGTTTCCGCAGCCGCCGGCGCTTTGGCCGACGGCATCCCGGGCCGCCCGCTCACCCTCTCGCCCGACCATGCTTTGTTCATCGACGGCGTGCTGGTCCAGGCGAAGGACCTGGTCGACGGGATCGTCATCACCCAGGACCTCGCGGCCGCGTCCATCCGCTACTATCATGTCGAACTGGAGACGCATGGCATCCTGCTCGCCGAGGGCACGCCGGCCGAAAGTTTTCTGGATACCGGCCATCGCGGCATTTTTGAGAATGCCGACGCTCCTCTCATCCTGCATCCGGACCTGATGCAATTGCGCCGCGAAGCCGAAAGCATCGCCCCGCTTTGCCATGACGGCGCCCGGCTGGCCGCCATCCGCGCCACGCTGCACGCCCGCAAGCACGCGCTCGGCCTCGCGATCGGGCCCGCGACGGATATCGCTTTGCGCGCCAACGGCGAGACCATCGCCCCGGTCACCGACACGCTCTCCGAAATCACCTTCGCGCTGCCCGCCGGTGCCACCGAAGCGACCATCCGCACAGCCACCTTCATCCCGGCGAATTTCGACCCGGCCTCCGGCGATCGGCGCCGCTTGGGCCTGGCGCTCACCGGCATCGTCATCGACGGCGCCAGCCTGCCGCTACACAGCCTGATCCACCCCGCCAGCCTGCACGAAGCCAGCCCCGGCGACCCGCATCACTGGACCCGCGGCACGATCCGCCTCCGCCTGCCCCAAGCCGCCCGCACCCTCACTTTGCAAACCGCCGGCCGCGCCAAAATGTGGACAGCCGCAGCCCGCGCCGCATGATACCGACAGGCATTGGGTCTGACCCCTGTCGTAAGTAAGGCCAGGGGCTCGCCTTCGGAAGTCCTTTAAAGGATTGCAAAGGCGAGCCTTTGCTGGGGGTCCAGGGGGCAAAGCCCCCTGGCCTTTCTTTCTACGGGTCAGACCCGATGCCCCTCGGTGTATCCGAACGGCATCGTAATCCTGGCGCCATATCTCCCATTCTTGTGGACAGCGCGGCCCAACCCATGTCTGGTACCGACAAGACGGGGGATCACGATGCCAACAACACAACCAATACCGGCCGCCGGCGCCCCCAAAACCGAAGCCTTCGCTGCCGCCGCCGAGTCTGCGCGCGCCGATCTCGCCGCCGGGCTGCGGCAGAGACCCGCCCGGATCGCGCCGAAATTTTTCTATGACGCGCTCGGCTCGAAACTCTTCGAGGCCATCTGCCTGGCCGATGAGTATTACCTCACCCGTACCGAAGCTGCGATCATCGCCGCCAATGCGCCCGCCATCGCCCGCGCGGCGGGGCAGGGGGTCACGCTGATCGATCTCGGCGCCGGCAACTGCGCCAAGGCCGCCTCCCTATTCCCGATTCTGCGCCCCGGGCAGTATGTTCCCGTCGACATTTCCGCCGAATTTTTGCGCGACGCCGTCGCGAAGCTGCAATCCGCGCATCCCGGCATCCCGATGCTCCCGGTTGGCCTCGATTTCGCGGAAACCCTGAAACTTCCCTCATCGGTGCGCCCGCAGAACCGGCTGTTCTTCTACCCCGGCTCCTCCCTCGGCAATTTCACCCCGCTGCAGGCCGCCCAGTTCTTGACCCGCATCCGCGGCGAATGCGGCGCCGGCGGTGCCATCCTGATCGGCATCGACCTGGTCAAGGACGCCGCCACGCTCGAAGCTGCTTATGACGACTTTCTCGGCATTACCGCCGCTTTTAACCTGAACGCGCTGCGCCACGCCAACGGCCTGCTCGGCAGCGATTTTCGAGTCCGTGAGTGGCGCCATGTCGCGCTGTTCAACGCCGAACAGCACCGCATCGAAATGCATCTCGAAGCCCGCAAGAACGTCACCGTCACTTGGCCCGGCGGCGCCCGCGCATTTGCGGCCGGCGAGCGCATCCACACCGAGAACAGCTACAAATACACCCGGCGCGCCTTCACCGAACTTCTGGAAACCTGCGGTTTTGGCCCGGTGACCAGCTGGACGGACGATTCGAACTCATTCCTGGTGTGCCATGCTCGAGCGATCTGATTTTTCCGCCGTTCTCCCCGCGCATCTCGCCGCGGAATTCAGCGAGATCCGCGCCCATTCGGTCGCGCTCGCGGCACCGCTATCGGATGAAGACTGCGCCGCGCAATCCATGCCGGATACGAGCCCGGCCAAATGGCATCTCGCCCACACCACCTGGTTTTTCGAGACGTTTTTGCTCGAACGCTTTGAGCAAGACTTCAAACCCTTCCACGAAGCGTTCCGCGTCCTCTTCAATTCCTATTATAACGGCATCGGGGAGAAACATTTTCGGCCCGAACGCGGTCTGCTCACCCGCCCCTCCCGCGCCGAGGTGATGGCGTATCGCGCCAACGTCGATGCGCGCATCGCCGCATTGCTCGCCGCCCCGCCGGGAGATGCCGCCGATCTCGCGACTTTGGTGACGCTCGGGCTGCAGCATGAGCAGCAGCACCAGGAGCTGATCCTCACCGACATCCTTCACCTCCTCAGCCGCAACCCGCTCTTGCCCGCCTATGACGAGAATTTCGCCTACTCGGCGATCGAAACATCAAACCAGGCCTGGCGCGCCTTCGACGGCGGTGTCGTCGAGATCGGCCACGGCGGGGACGACTTCCATTTCGACAATGAGCGCCCTCGCCACCGCCAGTTCCTCGAACCCTTCGAGCTCGCAGCCACCCTCGTCACCAACCGGCAGTTTCTGGCCTTCATCGAAGCCGGCGGCTACCATGACCCGTCGCTTTGGCTTTCCGAAGGTCACGCCTGGATCAACGCGAACGCGATCCGCCACCCGCTCTACTGGCGCCGCGCCGAAACCGGCTGGCAGGAATTTTCGCTTTCCGGCCTGCGCGCGCTGAACCCTGACGCGCCGGCGCTGCATCTCTCCTATTTCGAAGCCGCCGCCTACGCCCAATTCGCCGGCGCCCGTCTGCCGACGGAAGCCGAATGGGAACACGCGGCGCGCACCGCCGAACTTCCCGCCATGTTCGGCACCGCCTGGCAATGGACCAACTCCTCCTACGCGCCCTATCCCGGCTTTGCCGCCGCCCCCGGCGCGCTCGGCGAATATAACGGCAAATTCATGGTCAACCAATATGTCCTGCGCGGCTCCAGCCTCGCGACGCCCGCCGGCCATAGCCGCGCCACCTATCGCAACTTCTTCCCCACCACCGCAAGCTGGCAATTCACCGGCATCCGCCTGGCCCGCTGACCCGCGCCGCCACAATGCCCGCGGGCAAAAAAGCCCGCGGCAACGTGCAGGTTGTCTTTCGACCCCCGAAACGATAGGATTGACGCAGACTCGCGCCGCTTGATCGCGAAAACAAGAGCAGAACTGCGCCACCATGAACGCCAACGGTTTCATGCCACATGGGTATTGTTTCGAATGGCGCCCCGGCGTGCTGTGGCTGCACGTCTCATCGGATATCGGCATCGCCGCCGCCTATTTCGGCATCAGCTTCACCTTGTTCTACATTGTCAAAAAGCGCCGGGAGGTGCCGTTTCAGCCGCTCTTCCTGCTGTTCGGCGCCTTCATCATCCTGTGCGGCACCACGCATCTCATGGCCGTCTGGGTCTTGTGGTACCCGAACTACTATATCGAGGGCTATATCAAGGCGGCCACCGCCATCGTCTCCCTGATCACCTTCGTTACCCTCATTTTCGTCCTGCCGCGCTTGCTGCAGACCACGCTTTCGCTGGAGACCCTCCTCGCCGATCGCGGCAAGGAGCTGGCGAGCGCCAATGCCGAACTCCGCGCCCAGATCGCCGCCCGCGAATCCGTCGAATCCTCGCTCCGCCAGGCGCAGAAAATGGAAGCCATCGGCCAGCTTACCGGCGGCATCTCGCATGATTTCAACAACATGCTGCAGGCGATCAGCGGCAGCATGGAAATGGCGCAGCATTATCTGGCGGACGGCCAGGCCGCCGAAACCGCCCGCCATCTGCAAAGTGTGGGCCAAATCGTCGACCGCGCCGGCGCGCTCACCAGCCGGCTCCTCGCTTTCGCCCGCCGTCAGCCGCTGCAGCCCCGCGCGGTGCTGCTGGACGAGTTGATCATGGGCATGGAAGATTTGCTGCACCGCACGCTCAGCGCGCCTGCCGCCAATGTCAATTTCGATTTGCGCCTGAACGCTGCCGGCTGGGCGGTTCTGTGCGATCCAAATCAGCTGGAAAACGCGCTGCTCAACGTCACCATCAATGCCCGCGACGCGATGCCCGATGGCGGCGGCTTCGTCATCTCCACCCGCCAGGTCACGCTTACCGCCGCCGAACTCGCCGGGCATGAGGGGACCTATCCCGGCGAGTATGTCGAGCTCACCGTCGCCGATACCGGCATCGGCATGGATGATGCGACCCGCAGCCGCGCCTTCGAGCCGTTTTTCACCACCAAGCCCACCGGCCAGGGTACCGGGCTGGGGCTCTCCCAGGTCTACGGCTTTGCGCGGCAATCCGGCGGGCTGGTGATGTTGGAGAGCCGGCAGAATAGCGGCACGGCGGTGCGGATTTATTTGCGCCGCTGCGCCACCGCCGCGATCCCCGGCCCGGTCCGGCGCGACGCAGCGCCGGCCCAGCCCGGCAATGCCCGGCTGCTGCTGGTGGAAGATGAAGCGGTGGTGCGCGACAACGCCGCGGAATTCTTGCGCCGCCGCGGCTACCAGGTGTTGGAAGCCGGCGACTCCGCCGCTGCGCTCGAAATCTTCCGCGCGGCTTCGCCGTTCGACATGCTGATCACCGATATCGGCCTGCCGAACGGCATGAATGGCCGCCAGCTGGCCGGCGCGATCCGCGAAACCGCGATCGATCTGCCGATCCTGTTCATCACCGGCTATGCCGGCTCAGCCGGGATCGACGAGCTCGATTCCGGCATGAAAATCCTGACCAAGCCGTTCACCCTGCAGGCCCTGACGGCGGAGGTGGAGACCATGCTGGCGCCCGGTACGCCGCGCACGAAGTGAAAAGTTCTTTGCTGCTTTTTTAAAAAAAGCGCTTGCGTCCTGGCTTTCCTATCCCCCGATCCGCCGCCCCGCCATTCCCGCGTAAAACCCGGCTGATGCCACCGCGATCGCGCCCGCCACGAAAAACGCCGGTACGAACGAGCCGCCGCTTTGGACCACGACCCCCGTAATATACGGCGCCAGCGAGCCGCCCAGCGAGCCGCCGACATTCTGTATCGCCTCAAGGGCCGCCACCGCGTTATTGGGTGCGACCACCGCCGCCAGCGCCCAGCCGCAGCTCGATGCGACATTGGCGGCGAACAGCCCGCCCGCCATGCAAGCGATCGCGACCCCTGTGCTCGGCGCCAGCGCGCCCGCGACCGTCAGCACGCCGGCCGCGACCATGCCGATGATCACCGGCAGCCGGCATGCGGCCGACGCATCCATCTTTCGCCCCAAAAACTCCGAGAAAAACCCGCCGAGCAGCGCGCCTAAAAAACCCGCCGCCAGGGGCACCGCGGAAAGGCCTCCGGCCGCCGCGATCGAGAGATGCCGCTGCGTCTCGAGGTACCCTGGCAGCCAGGTCGCATACATCCAGGACAGGTACACCACCCCGAAAAACCCCAGAAACATCCCCCAGGTCGTCCGGAATTTCAGCAGCCAGACCAGCTGCGCCACCCCCAAACTCTCCGCGCCCGGCCCATCATCCGCGTGAACCGCGGCAAGATCGGCCGCCGGCACGCCGGCCTCAGCCGGCTCCCGATAGACAAAAATCCAAGCCACCGCCGCGACAAACCCGGCCGCCCCGGCCACCAGAAACATCGCCCGCCAGCCGAACGACACCATCAGCACCGTCAGCAGCGGCGGCGCCAAGGCCGGCGCCAGCGCCGAGGACGAATTGAAAATCGAAATCGGCAGCGCGCGCGCCTTCAGCGCAAACCAATCGGCGCAGACCTTGGTGCCGCCGATATACATGGGCGATTCCCCCAACCCGAGCCCGATCCTTGCCGCAATGAACTGCCCGAGCGACCCCACAAACCCCGCGCCCAGCTGCGCCACGGACCAAACCACCAGCCCTACGCCCAGCGCCCGCCGCGGCCCGAACCGGTCCACCAGCAACCCGGCCGGAATCTGCGCCAACCCATAGGCCCAGGCGAACGCCGAAAGCAGCAGCCCCATCTGCGAAAAATTCAAATGCAGATCCGCCCTTATCTCCGGGTTCCCCACCGCCACCGCCGAGCGGTCCAGATAATTCACGCATCCCGCCAGCACCAGCAGGGCCACCGCCATATTGCGCGCTCGTTTTGTCCGCGCCGCGTAAACATGCCCCACATCCGCCCCCAAAATACCGTTCCGTTCGCAGTGTCGCCGGGCACATAAGCCACAGCAATGCATTTAATGCGAAGCCCGTCTTGAATTGAATTTCCACCCGTTAAATACACGTCATGGACATTATACTCGAGGCGGCTGCACAGCGGCGCGCGGCGGAATCGCCTGCCAGCCTCGCCGCCCTGATCGCGGCTTTTGCATGGGAAACGACGCCGCTCGGCCCGGCTGCCGCCTGGCCGCCTTACCTTACATCCACCGTCGCGCTGCTGATTGAATCTGCCCTGCCGATCGTCACCCTTTGGGGCCCGGACGGGGTGCTCATCTACAACGATGCCTACGCCCAGTTCGCCGGCGCCCGCCACCCGGCTTTGCTGGGCACCAAAGTCCTCGAAGGCTGGCCCGAAGTCGCTGAGCTCAACGCCCGCGTCCTTGCCGCCGGCTTTGCCCGCAAAACCCTGTCGTTCCGCGACGAGCAGCTCACTCTTTTGCGCCACGGCTTTCCCGAAACCATCTTCCTGGACCTCGACTACAGCCCGATCCCCGCCGATGACGGCGCCATCGCCGGCGTGTTCTGTGTCGTTCGCGAAACCACCGAGCGCGTCAAACTCGAACGCCAGCGCGCCGCCGACATCGGGCTACGCAATGCCGCCGAAACCCGCAGCCGCTGCCTGATCGAGCTCGGCGATAATCTGCGCCGCTCCGAAACCGCGGCCGAAATCTCCGGTGCCGTCGCCGACATGCTGGGCCGCGCGCTGGCCTGCGTGCGCGCCGGCTACGCCGCCATCGACGGCGAGTCCGCCCTGATCGAAAATGACTGGACCGACGGCACCGTTCCCTCGCTCACCGGCCGCCACGCCTTTATCGCCCTCGGTCCGGCCTACACCACCCTGATCTCCCGCGGCGAAATGCTCGTCGTGTCGGATATCGCGACCCACCAGGCCACCGCGCCCACCGCCGATAATTGGCGCAGGATCGACGTCGCCGCCGTCCTGAACGTGCCGCTGATGGAAAATGGCCGCATCGTCGGCCTGATCTACGTGCATGACAGCCGTCCCCGCGCCTGGACCAGCGAGGAGATCGCGTTGGTCAAGGACGTGGCGGACCGGACCTGGGAAGCCATCGGCCGCGCCCGCGCGGTTGAAAAACTCCGGGCCATGAACGAGACGTTGGAAGCGCAGATCCGTGAACGCACCGCCCAGCGCGACCGCATGTGGACGCTGACCACCGATTTGATGATGGTCACCAGCAAATCCGGCCATATTCTCTCCGTCAACCCGGCCTGGACCCAGCTGCTCGGCTGGCGCGAGGACGAGCTGATCGGCCGCCCGTTCTTCGATTTCATGCATCCGGACGACCATGAGCGGACCCGCAGCGAGCGGAAAAAACTCGAAGCCGGGCTGATCCTGCATAAATTCGAAAACCGCTACCTGACCCGCGACGGTGCGGAGATCTGGCTGTCCTGGAAGGCGGTGCCGGACGGCGAATTCATCCACTCCGCCGGCCGCGACATCACCGCCGAGCGCGAGCAGGCCGGCGCCCTGCAGGCCGCCGAGGAGGCGCTGCGCCACGCCCAGAAAATGGAGGCGGTCGGCCAGCTTACCGGCGGCCTCGCCCATGATTTCAATAATTTGCTGCAGGGCATCGTCGGCTCGCTGGACCTGGTGCAGAAACGCATCGAGCAGGGCCGGTTTGAAAACCTCGCCGAATATGCCGCGCAGGCCCGCGCCAGCGCCGACCGCGCCGGCGCATTGACGCATCGTTTGCTGGCCTTCTCCCGCCGCTCACCGATCGATCCGCGCCCGATCGCCGCCAACCCGCTCATTCTGGCGATGGAGCCGTTGCTGCGCCGCAGCCTAGGCGAGCTGTACCTCCTGAAATTTGATCTCGCGGCCGATCTCTGGCCGACACGCTGCGACCCCCACCAGCTCGACAGCGCGATCCTGAACCTCGCGATCAATGCGCGCGACGCGATGCCCGATGGCGGCATCCTGACGATCAGCAGCCGCAACATCCCCGACCCGGCGGATCCCTGCATCTGCATTTCCGTCACCGATACCGGCACCGGCATGACACCGGATGTCATCGCCCGCGCCTTCGACCCGTTCTACACCACCAAGCCGATCGGCCAAGGCACCGGGCTCGGCCTGTCGATGGTCTACGGGTTCATGCGGCAATCCGGCGGGCAGGCGAAAATTTTCTCCACGGTAGGGCAGGGGACGACGGTCAAATTATTGCTGCCCCGCACCGCCGAAGCGATCCCGCCGGCGGATGCGGCCGCCGAGCCGCCCGCGCCGCCGCCGGAAACCGCTGCCGGCGGTGCGGTGCTGGTGCTGGAGGACGAACCCATCGTGCGGGCCATCGTTGTGGAAGTCCTCGAGGAGCTCGGCTATGCCACCATCGAGGCGGCGGACGGCCCGTCGGGCCTCGCAATTCTGGAATCGCCCCGCCGCATCGACCTGCTGATCACCGATATCGGCCTGCCGGGGCTGAACGGCCGCCAGGTCGCCGAGGCCGCAAGGCAGACAAGACCGCATCTGAAAATTCTGTTCATGACCGGCTATGCCGAAACCGCGGCGATGGCGGATGGCTTTCTGCAACCAGGCATGTCAATGATCACTAAACCATTTGCAATTGACAGTTTAGCCGCACGTATCACCGCGATAATTGAATCCGCCTGACCGCGCATATAGATTTTGCCAGAGTTACCCACCGGGAGTCGAAAATTGCAGATTTTAGTCGTGGAAGACGATCCTGATGTCGGCAATTTTTTGGTCACCGGCCTTTCCGATGCCGGGCATGAGGTTGAGCTTGCCGCGACCGGCAAGGAGGGCATGTCCCGCGCGCTCTCCGGCGGCTATGCGTTGATCATTTTGGATCGTCAGCTCGGCGACGGGATCGACGGCGTCGATATTCTCAAGGCGGTCCGCGATAGCGGCCGCAACGTGCCGGCATTGTTCCTCTCCGGCCTCGGCGAGCTCTCTGATTGGGTGCAAGGCCTGCAGGCCGGCGGCGATGATTATCTGGTGAAGCCGGTGTCCTTGAACGAACTCCTCACCCGCATCGACGCGCTGCAAAACCGCGACGGCAAAACCACCCCCGCCCCCGCGCTGAACGAGTAACCCGCTTGGCTTCCGACGAAGATTTCATGCGCCGCGCCATTGCGCTGGCCCGCGAGGGTAAAGTGGCGCCCGGCGCCTCGCCGATCGGCTGTGTCATCGTGCTGGATGGGGAGATGATTGCCGAGGGGCATAATGAGGTCGATGCCCGGCACGACCCCACCGCCCATGCGGAAATCGTCGCGATGCGCCGCGCGGGGGCTGCGCTGGGCCGTTCGCAATTTCGTGGCGCCACGCTCTATTCCACGCTGCAGCCGTGCGGGATGTGCAGCATGGCCTCGATCTGGGCCGGGGTTTCGCGCATCGTCTACGGCGCCGGCCGCCCCGACGTGCACCGCATGTATTTCGAAGACCGGCATTTTGACTGCAACGATTTCATTACCGATGCGTTCAAGGATGATTTGACGATCACCCCGGGCGTTCTGTCGCAAGACTGCGCGGCGCTCTACTACAAGCCCGACGACGACCCCCCGCCCGACGAACAAGCCAACATCTAACCCTGCCCCCTCGACCCGTCATTCCCTCGTCGTCATTCCGGCGAAAGCGGGACTTAGCACCACCCGTCAAACCTCCACGCCCACCGCCTGCAACGCCGCCTTTGTGAGCTTTTGCTTCACCTTCGCATACCCGCCCCAGCCATCCTCGCCCTTCGCGAGCGACGCCGCCGCGCGCGCCATCGTCATCTCGTCCGCCGCGCCAAACCCATCCAGCGCCGCCCAGGCCACCGGCCACGCGACCGCGCCGCTTTCCCGCGCCCGCGGCGAATAGGGGGCGACCGCGGTCGCGCCAAATTCGTTGCGGAAATGATCGATGAAAATCTTGCCTCGCCGCTTCGCCTTCGTCATCGTCGCCACGAAATCTTTGGGCGCGTCCTCCACCAGCTTCGCCGCCACCGATGCGGCGAACGCCTTCACCATCGGCCAGTCATGCGCCGGCGCCACCGGCGCCACGACATGGATCCCTTTGCCCCCGCTCAACATCGCGAAACTCGCTAGCCCCAGCGCATCGAGCACATCGCGCACCCGCATCGCCGCCGCCTTCACCGCGGCAAACCCCACCGCCTCGTCCGGGTCCAGATCGAAGACGATCCGGTCGGGCCGCATCGCATCATCCACCTGGCTGCCCCAGACATGAAATTCGACAACCCCCATCTGCACCGCTGCCGCCAGGGCTGCCGCTGTCTCGATATAGATATAGGTTTCCGAACCGCCTTTCGGCTTCGTCACCGCTTGCGACGCCCAGGATTCGCCGAACCCCGCGGCCGGATGGCGTTGGAAAAAATGTTTTTGCTCGACCCCGTCCGGCGCCCGCACCAGGCTCAAAAACCGGTTTTTTACATAAGGCAGCATCGCCCCCGAAACCGCCGCGACGTAATCCGCGAGGTCCTGCTTGGTGATGTTGGCGTCGGCAAACATCATTTTCTCGCCATGGGTCACCTGCGTGTGCACCGGTTTTTCCACTACCACCGCCTCCGCCGGCTTGTCCTCCCGCAGCCCCACGAACCGCCCATGCCGGATCAGACCATCAGGGGTCCAGCCGGCGAATTCGATTTGCGCGACCAATTCCGGTTTGACCCAGGTGACATTTTTGGCGATTGCCCCCGGCACCGCCACTGCCGCGGTTTTGGCCTTCAGCCCGTCCCGCAGATGGCCAAGCTGGTGAAGCGTTTGCTCCGAAAATCCCGAGCCGACGCGCCCCGCATAGCGCAGCGCGCCAGCCTCGCGCGCGGCGACTAGAATTGAGGCGAAGGCACGCGCCTTGTCGGACGCGGAAAACCCCACGATGACAAATTCCTGGTCCTTCCCGCATTTCACTTTTTGCCATTCACCGTGCCGCCCCGCCCGATACGGCGCGGTTTTGCGTTTTGCGACGATCCCCTCCAGCCCGCGCCCGCACGCCGCCCCTAGTAGTTTTTCGCCGCTATTTTTTCCGGTTGACTCAAACTCTTCCGAATACACCAGCACCGCGTTTTTCTCCGGCTTTCCCAGCAGCTTTCGCAACCGCGCTTTGCGCGACACCAATGTGTCGCCCCGTAAATCCTGGCCGCCTGCAAACAACAAATCGAAGACCAGCGCCGTCATATTCCCGCGTTTGGTCTCCAGCGCCGTCACCAACGCCCCGAAATCGCTTCTTCCATCTGCATCCAGCACGCAAATCTCGGCATCCAGCAGCGCCGCTGAAAAATGTTTCGCCGCCACCGCCTTCGCCACCTGCGGAAATTTCGCCGTCCAGTCCAGCCCGGATCGCGTATGGATGCGCACCTGCGCGCCATCCGCCGCGATCAGCGCCCGATACCCATCATATTTGATTTCATAGAGCCAATCCTTGCCCTCCGGCGCTGTCTCCACCAGCGTCGCCAGCATCGGCTCGCAAAATGCCGGCATGGCACCGGCAGACTCCGCAACCCCAGTCCAGACTTCGGGCCCGTCGGCAATCTGCTCCATTGTCCGGCCCGAGACCACGCTCGTCATCGCCTCGTCCAGCAAATCCTCATTCGTATTTTCAAACGCGTCATGCTCCTTGATGAGCAGCCAGTTTTCATGTTTCTCCTTGGCCCGGGGCTTCATCCGCACCAGCGCCCATTTGCCCTTCAGCCGCTCACCCGAAAGCACGATCGCCAGCTTGCCTTTTTTTAGGCCCTCGCGCGGATCATCCTGCGGTGCCCATGTTCCCTTGTCCCACAGCATCACGGTGCCGCCGCCGTAATTGCCTTGCGGGATCGTGCCCTCGAACGAGCCGTATTCGACCGGATGATCCTCGGTCCGGACGGCCAGGCGTTTATCCTTTACATTATAGCTCGGCCCGCGCGTGACCGCCCAGCTCAACAACACCCCGTCCAGCTCGAGCCGGAAATCGTAATGCAGCCGCGTCGCTGCATGTTTTTGAATGATGTAGAGCCCGTGTTGGCCTTTCGCCTCGCCGCCCTTCGGCTCCTTGGTTTCGTCGAACCGCCGCTTCGCGCGATATGTGCCGAGCGCGTCCGCCATCACCCCGCCTTGCGCTTGCGCGCCGGCGGTGTTTTCGCCGCCGGTGGCGTCTTCGCAGCCGGCGGGGGCCGCTCATTCTCCTTTACGCTCTGACGAAGGGCCGCCACCAGATCGATCACATTATTCCGCGTCCCGGTTTCGCCTGCATCCTCGTCAATATAGGTTTTGTGTTTCGCTTTCGCCTCGATCAGCGCCCGCAGCGCCTCGGTATAGTGATCATGAAACATGCTTGCATCGAATTTTTTGCTTTTGCGCCGGATCAAATCTTTTGCTAGGTCGAGTAGTTCTTCGTTGGTCTCGCTCTCCTCGACATCCGCGAAAAAAGGTGCCGCCGCCCGCACCTCGTCGGCGAAGCGCAGTGTTTCCAGCATCATGCCTCGCCCGCAGGGTTTTAGCGCCGCCACGTATTCCCGGCCGCGCATGACGAACTGCCCCAGGCCCATTTTGCCGCTCGCCCGCATCGCATCGCGCAGCACGGTGTAGGCCTCCTCCGCCAGCGCCCCATCCGGCACCACGTAATAGGGTTTTTCGAAATAAATCGGATCAATCTCGCAATGATCGACGAACTGCACGAGATCGATCGTCTTGCGCGCCTCGATTTTGACCTTGTCGATATCCTCTTCCGTGACGAACACATATTCGCCTTTGGAAATCTCAAACCCTTTGACGATGTTCGACGCTTCGACCTTGCCGATCCCCGGTGCTACCTTCTCATAGCGGATGCGTTTCTTGGATTTTTCGTCGATCTGGTGAAACGAAAGCCTGGCCCCGCTTTGCACGGCAGAGACGAGCTGCACCGGGATCGACACCAGCGCCAGCCGCAACTGCCCGGTCCATACCCCGCGGCCGGCCGCAGGCGCGCGTTTTGCAGAATTCCGTTTCACCGGTTTTTTCATCGCGCTGAAATGGTGAACCGCCATTTTCGCTGCAAGGCGCTGCAACCTTCATGATTCCGTAATGTATTACGCACCCGACGTTTGATTCGGCGAGCAGGGCCGAAGCCTACCTGGCCCGCGGCAAATAGATCGTCACTTTCGTCAGCCCCGGCCGGGTCTCCTCGACCTCGGCGTGGCCGCCCGATTGGCGCGCGAACCCTAATACCGAAGCCAGGCCGAGCCCGGTCCCGGCGCCGCTGTTGCGGGTGGTGAAAAATGGCTCGAAGGCCCGCGCCGCGACGTCGTCGCTCATGCCGATTCCGGTATCGGTCACCGAAAGTGCGACATATTCGCCCGGCGCGAAGCCGTATTCATTGCCGTCCATCGTCACGTTGCGCAGGCTCATTGTCACCTGGCCGCCTTCCGGCATTGCCGTCTGCGCATTGCGGGTTAATTGCAGCAGCGCCTCTTCCAGCTGCGCCTGGTCGCACCGCACCGGCCATAGCCCGGCCTCCACCTCGGTCTTCATCTGGATCGTCTCGGGCAGCGTGGCGCTCAGCACTTCCACCGCATCATCCACTACCTGCTCGATCGTCAGCAATTTCGGGTCCAGCGCCAGATGGCCGGAGACCGCCAGCAGCCGCTGGGTGAGGTCCACCGCCCGGTTGGCCGCACTGCGCGAGCCGCGCAGATAATCATCGAACTCCGCTACGCCGAGCCGGTTCGCCCGCCGCTGCAACAGCTCCAGATTGCCGAGAATCCCGGTGAGGAGGTTGTTAAAATCATGCGCAACCGCACCCGCCATCCGTCCCATGGCGTCAAAATTCTTCATCGTATCGGGCGCTTCGATATCGGACATCACATCAAACCTAGCCGACCGGCGTTAAAAATCCGACAAGCAAAACCAACCTGGTCCATCCTTCCCCTACACATTCGCGTTCGCTTGGGCACCACAAATGACAATACCCACGCCAAGGCAACGCCATACCGCGCAGCCGCATTAACAGCAGGTCATATCACCACGGCGCCGCCGGGGTTTCACCCTTTTGGCGAGAATCCCGCGTCATCGGCTTCCATCTTGCAGGCATAGAACCCGCCGCCGCTCTGCCCGTAGCCCGGTGCGCCCGGCATCACGTAATGCAGCCCTTGCGTCGCGGCCCAGACCACGACATCGCCGGGGCAATGGGTCGCCGCCGCGGTCGCCGAGGCGAACCGGTGCGAACTGCCAAGCCCGGTGGTCGCCCCCGCATCCTCATTGGTCACCGACGCGCTCTGCGCCCATGCCGGCGCCGCGAGCGCGCAGACCGCGGCAAGCGCAAGACCCTTACCCAAAACTCTCATGGCAAACTCCTCTTCAAAGGATGAGCCGAGTTTAAATGCTCACGGCCCCCGGCATCTTCAACGGCGAGGCTTCATCCCGCATCGTTCAACCGCCAATCATATTGATGCCCCGAAATCCCCTTCACCCCCGCCAGCGCCGCCCGCAGCCCTGGTTTCGCGTATATCATCAGATGCGCGATCACGCCCGCATCATCGCCGCCGAAATCCGTTTGGTACCAGATATAGATTGTGGACACTTCCAGCGCGCCGCCGGACACGCTCACATGCGCCGGATTATTCACATAGTCCCGCGCATTCGAGGCCAGCGCCGTTGCCACATTCGCGCCCGTAAACGCTGCCGGCCACAAATTCGGGCAGCCCAGCGAGGCGCAGTTCAACCCGTAATGCGTCAACGGGTCGCGCCAGATCGGCCGCAAAATCCGGTCCTCGATATCATTCAAACTCAACGCACGCCCCTCGACCGTGAGGACCTGTTCATTCCACGGCCCAAGCCGGAACAAGCCGCCATCGATGTCCCGGATGCTGGCCACCGGATAATGGTTTAGCACCAGCACCACGGTTTCTTCGTTGTAGAGGTCCATCCAATAAGCCCGCTGCTCCGGCCGCGCATACGCGTCGATCCGCACCGCCTCCAGCCGCGTCACATCCGCCTGCAGCGCCGCCAACGCCGCGCGCGGCACCTGGCCATAGGCGACCCGGTTGATCCCATCAGGTTCAATCCGCACATATTGCCGCAAGAACGCATCCCAAAGGGAATGATCGATCACCGCATGCGACGCCGGATCATCCGCCAGCCAAACCGGCCACAACACCGAAGCCGGGGCGGCGTGGGCGAGGTCAGGCAAAAGAAAAAGTAAGAAAGCAGTTCTTTTTGCGAACAAAAGGGCTATCCGCCGGGGGAACCGACAAAACTTTGATTCACGGGGGGGTGTGGCGCGGGCTCTGCCCTCCGTCATTCCTGCGAAAGCGGGACTCTGCGCGACCTTCCCTACACCGTTCTTAATATCCCTTATCCCTATCGACCGCCGTTGGCGGCCGTTCGCCCGCCTGGAACGCCTTCAGATTCTCGAAAAATATCGCCAGCGTGTCGGCATTATACGTATCCGGATCATCGGCGGACATATGCGGCGTGATCACCATGTTCGGCACGGTCCAAATACGGTCTTCTTTTGGGATCGGCTCGACCGCGAACACGTCCAGCACCGCGCCGCCGAGATGTCCCGTCGCCAGCGCGTCGCACAGCGCCTCCTGCGCCACCAGCCGCCCGCGCCCGACATTCACCACCCCGGCGCCCTTCGGCAGGGCGGCGATCCGCGCCTTTGAGAGCAGCCCCTCTGTCTTCGGCGTCAGCGGGCAGGCCAGGACCAGGATATCGGTGCCCGGGACCACCTCATCGAACCGTTCGAACGGCAACGTCCGGTCGCAATGCGGATGCGCCTCGGTGCCGTGGCGCACGCCCGTCACCTCCATCCCTAGTAATTTGCCCCATTTCGCCGCCTCGCTGCCGATCGCGCCCAGCCCGACCACCGTCAGCCGCTTCGCCGCCGCCAGGCTGCCGATATGCCGCTGCCACACCGAAGCCCGCTGCTGCGCAAAGAACAAAGGCAGCTTGTTGGTCAGCATCAGAATCGCCATCGCGCAGTATTCGCCGGCGCGCCGGCCATGCACGCCGCGGTTATTCATCAGAATCGCCTGTTTTGGAATGATATCGAACGGGTGCAGCCCATCCATCCCCGCCCAGGTGGACTGCACCAGAAGCAGTTTCGGCGCCGCGTGCAGATCGATCTCCTGCAACCGGTTCGGCGGCGCGATCACCACCTCCACCTCGTCCTTCACCGCCGCCCAATCGACATGAAAACTCACCTCATGCCCCTGGCCGATCGCCCCCGCCGCCGCCGCGGCCGCCTCCCACTCGCGCGGCAGCACCGGCAGTTTTTCATGGTCGAGCGTGTCGTGAAAATGAATGCGCATCAGCTTCCCAGTTTCAAAATATACAAATACTCATCACTGCCCCGGCCGACCGAGGCGACCGTGCCGTTCAGCTCGAAGCCGAGCGACTCGACCACCTTAATCGAGGGCTTGTTGCGCGTATCGATATGCGCCCGCGCCTCCTTCAACTCATATTGCGGCGTGATCGCGGTCAACATCCCCTTCACCGCTTCGCGCGCCAATTGCTGGCCCCAAAAAGCCGGGAAAATATGATAGGCCACCAGCGCCATCTGCCGTTTCGGGAAGACCGTCGCCTGTACATAGCCGACGTAATATTCGGCGCCGCGGCGCTTGCACATCCAATTCAGCCAGATTTCCTTGCCGTTGGGGGAAATTTGCCCGGCCAGCAGCTCGTAGCGGGCCTGCAGCTCGGCGACACTCTCCGGCGGCGCCTCCTCCAGATAGCGGTAGGCCCGCTCATCGCGCAGGCCGCCGAACATGCGCGCCGCGTGCTTCGGGGTCACCGGCTCCAGAAACATCCTCAGCGTCTTGATCACGATACTTCATCTCGCGCCGGCCAAAATCGTAACACCGTAAATCACTGCCCCCAATACAAACCCGACCAATGTCCCGTTAACACGAATATACTGCAAATCCTTACCAACACGTAATTCTAACTTGTCAGTAATCGTCGCGGTATCCCACTGCCCGATCACCTTGCCGATGAACCCTGCCAGCTCGCCCTGCGCCACCGGTAGGATTCGCAGCACAACCCCTTGAATTGCAAGGTTAACCCGTAGCCGTGCCTCAGAATCCTTGGCCAGGACGTCGCCGAGGCTCGCCAGCGCCGACTCGATCACCGCGACCGTCCGCCCATGCGGAAGCCTGGCATCCTGCTCCAGCGCCACGCGCAGCCGGGCCCATACATCCCACGCCCAGGCCTGCACGGTCTCATGCGTTAAGACCCCCTTCATCGCCTGCGCCAGCTCGGCGGCGCGCGCCGGGTCGGTTTCCAGCCGGCCAATCTCGCGCCTGGCCCATTCATCGAACGCATCGCGCATCTCGGAGCTATCCGGGCTGACCCGCTCGAGCTCCAGGTTGATCCCCTTCATCACCCGCTGCGCCACACTCGCGCCGATCGCCCAGCCGACCAGCCGGCCGCCTTGTTCGCGCACGCGTTCCTTGATCGCCTCTTTCCGAGACTCCTCGCGGGCCTGCAAAGTCTCCTTC
>Ga0116228_10001840_pt1 | contig 17917 bp, 5 predicted proteins | sample S1TSphfallax_2_FD_89694 | JGI IMG/M metagenome (GOLD analysis project Ga0116228, IMG submission 89694) | Host-associated microbial communities from peat moss isolated from Minnesota, USA - S1T2_Fc - Sphagnum fallax MG | ecosystem: Host-associated > Plants > Peat moss > Unclassified | place: USA... | reverse complement strand
TTTTTTTTTTTTTACATTCTTGTTTTGGTTTTTTGTGCCGTTGTTTGTGTTGTGGTTGGCGTTTTGTGGATGGGGGGGGGGGGGGGGGGGGGTGTCATTGTTTTTGACCTAGGCTATTGGCAAAGGCATCAATTGTGGGACAAGGTTAGTAAACCTTAATTTCCATTTTATTCTTATTGTGTAATATACATATTGCCAAGTTTTCTATTGACTACAAATGGTGGCCTTGAGAGTACAAATACTTGGATTCTGGTCCAGTAGACGAACCAAATTTTTAACAGTTAAAAAAGATGAGTAGACAAGGTGCTCTTACCTGACACCTCCTCCAGGGAAAACAACCAGGCAAGTGTTGGAATGCCGCCGCCCCCCTGGCCGGAAGATTTTAAATTAGCCACATGACTCTTTAATACGTTTGTACTGCCTTTCTTTCTTTTTTCCCTGACTGCCCATTTTCCAGAACAAGATGTATCCGATGCTGCCCAGAGACACTTTGGGTGCAGTTATGCAGGTTTTGGGTCTCTGGTAGACACAACATTACATCGGCCCAAGGGCAGACAAAGACATACCTGCAATAAAGACATGTTGCTGATTTAGCTCCTTTCCCCATCCTCTCCCCGCCTGCGTCCCCCAAGAAGTCCTTTCTTTCTACCTGCCAACCACCTCTCCGCTCCTACCCTGTTGAAAGCTTTTCAAGAAAAAGTCACAAGGGTACAATTTCCTCATTTCCCAATAACAAACATTTTAAATAAAAAAAAGACATAGATATCTAACTTAGGCAGCTTCTAAGCTTTAGTGAATCAAATTGATTAACTGGTCCTCAAGTATCCCGGAGGTGTTCATCTTCATGACAAGAATTTTATTTCATGGTGCTAAGGCTAGGGTTAATGTTAATGGCAAGCTTTCCCAGGAGTTCGTCATCTAGGGACAAGGGTGCCTAGTGGAACCTGACCTATTTTTTATTATAAATGAACTGGTGAATGTGACGATTAAAGCTCAACAACCAGCAGGCATGGAAGCTCCATGGGATTAAGCTTCCAAGGAGCAATAGTTGATAGTTCAATATGCCCACGATACCAACTTTACAATCAAAGCTATGTGAGCTGCCATTAAAAGATTGGCCCTATTGCTAGATACATTTTGTTATGCTTCTAGACTTGAAATTAACACAAATAGTGGCCTTCTATGTCGCAACCCTAGCTTTGGGCTCGCGACCAAGGCAAAGGGGTTGCAAGGGTGCGGGCAAAGAGGAAGCCCGGGAGTCACATCACATACTCCTAGGAATGTAGGAAAGTGTGAGAAAGTGAACTCTCACACTCCCAAGACAACTCCAGCTTTAGGAGATGGAGTCCTGGTGGACTCTTGAAATTTCAGAGAGCAATTTCAAGGGTCAAAACTCAATGGTTTGTGGCGTTCTTTATATCATTGGAAAGCTACTGGAACGTAGATGTTTAAAATGGGCTAGCATTGCTCATTTGGATATCTGAAACACAAGTTATGGCTAGAAGAATGGCCTGGAGTCAAACTGCCAATTTGACTCCCGACCATAAAAAGTCGGGAATCGACCCGATTTATTTAGTTATAGACAACATGCGACATACTGTTCAAACCGCACCTTGATCCGAGGTCTACTCGCAAAGTTATGGGGCTCCAAAGTTGTGGGAGTCCCGACTAGCGTGATTTTGGGACTCCCACTCGGGGATCCCGGGAGAGAAAAGCCATTTGGATGTAGGCCCCGTGGAGAGGTCTAGAGTATACTATAAAGGGGAAGGTGGTGGCTTCCCCCAAGTCCAGGCCGTGGTGAGTCTTACGTGTCCGTGTTACCTGTGGCTCGTCCTAGCACCAAAGGTGCTTTAACTATGCATTAACCACCTTGTGTGGGTTGTGTGCAAGCTCGTGTGAGTGAATGAAGCTTGTCAACTCTTCCTAGTCCCATCCCGAAGCTCCAACACGCCTTTCTACCCCTCAAAGTGTTGTGAACTAGAGAGCGTGCCCCGACTCCTTCACCTTCCGTTGTCTTGTACTTGGACTCACTTTTGAGTCCTTCAAGGAGTTGGGAGTGCATCATTTTGTAGAGTGAGACAAGGCCATGATCAACCCAAAAGTTTAATTAGATGTGGGATTTGTTAGTTTTTGTATCCAATTCTTAGGGACCCCATTTGAGCTATCACTTGATTTAGCAAATAATTTTCTAATGGAGAAGGTTTGACGTAAACCAAAGTTTTGATCCTCTACCAAATTTTTCTTACATAGGTGGGTAGTACTGATTATTAATATCTTGTTATTGTCTCTACGTACTTCATTATCATTTGGGCGGGAACCAAAAAAGGAATTGCTAGAATCAAGTGTTAGTTCTTATACACACATAGCCAAGATACTTTAGTGTTAAGGGCTTGCAAGATTTGTAGAATCTAGATATTGGAGGAGGTCGTTCACAAAATTAGATTTGTTCAAGTTGGTGTGGTTTTGGGGGGTGACATTGATTCCACAATCTTGTGTTAAAGGACAAAGCTCATGATTAGAACTTGCGGGCTTTACGTTTTTTATTTAGAAATGGATCATAATGATTTTATGATATGTGTTCAAAGGCTTATGAACATTAGGTGTGTAACTTCATAAAAACACAATGTCCATTGTTGTTTGTAATGTTCAATGTAATGTTTTGAGTTCCTTGAATCCTTTTGGTAAGTAACATTATATATATTTTTCTATGTGCATTTCACGACCACCAAGGGTTGTAATGTGCATTTTTGTTATAAATGTTTCTTTTGTGAATCTTTAGCAATTTCATGTTCAAACTTATTTATCATTTTAATGTTGTTGAGTGGGTTCATAATGTTGTTAAGTGCATTTAGGTTTAGACCAAGTCAATCCTTGATTTAGATTTTGCAAGCTCATAACCTACATTCTGCCTCTAAAAGAGCTTATAAAATTAAAAAAATGTGAGCATAAAGGCTCAAGGCATTTCCAAGACAAGGTGGGTTGCTCACCTTCTTTCAAGCTAAATTAGTAATAGATGCAAAGGGCAATGTGCACTAATTGTGATGTTCAATTTGCTTAGAGGTTGAAGGCAAGGAAAAAAGTTTAATCTTCAAACTTGATAATTTGTTGAAACACATAAGTAGGTGCAAAGGTAAGGTCACCAACCAAGGGTTTGAAGTTGGGTATTTTTACTTCAATTTCAAATGCCAACAAATATGTAATGAAAAGATTTGCAACAAGTTTGAATGTCCTTCCATTTTAGAAAACTGATTGTTTATGAATTTTTACATGAGAAGAAGCAAAAGTTTGTCTAATTTGTTATGATTTACCATCTTTTATCTAGGGGTCGAAGTGTAAGGAGTGTAAAGAACAAGTCTTTCAAAGCTTCAAATTGTGTCATTATCTTCAAACAATGAAAGTGTAAGGAGTCGAGGCACGCTCCCTGGCTCAGAGCACTTTGGGGGGGTAGAGGGCCGTGCTGGAGTTGTGGGATGGGACTAGGAAGAATTAACAAGCTTCAACTATTCACATGAACCTACACAAAACCAACACAAGGTGGTTAGTGCATAGTTGGAACACTTTTGGTATTAGGACGAGTCACGGGCAACTCGAACTCATAAGACTCATCATGGCCTGGATTTAGGGGAAGCCGCCACCTTCCCCCTTATATTATACTATGTGCCTCTCCACAAGGCACACATCCAAATGGCATTTTGTCTTGGGACTCCCGCAACTTTGGGGACCCATACCTTCTCGTGCAAACCTCGGATTGAGATGAGGTTTAAAGAAAAATTGTAACTCTTGTCGAGAGCTTTCCAACAGTATGTCACACACCACCTTCACACAAATAACTCAGGTCGATTTTTGATTTTTAGTGCTCGATAATCAAATTGCCAATTTGACTCCCGACCCTTCTTTTGGCCATAACTTGTGTTTTAAATGTCCAAATGAGTGATGCGAGTCCATTTCAGACATTTAAGTTTCAATAGATTTCCAATGATATAAAGAACTCTTCAATCCATGAGGTTTTGACCCCAACAATCGCTCTCTGAACATTCAGGAGTCCACCGGGACTCCAACTCCCAATGTGGGAGTTCCCTTGGGAGTGTGAGGGTCTATTCCCTCACACTTTCTTGCACTCCCGAGAGCATGCAGCCTAACTCCTAGGCTTCCTTCTTGGCCCGCAACCTTGCAAGCCCTTGCCTTGGTTGTGAGCCCAAGGCTAGGGTTGCGACAATTGAAGTCTACTTGGAATGTTGTAAACATGGAAAAATATATATATGTTAGTGCAAATGAGGTCATTGTGATTGAAAACATTTTTTGGATTTGTTTATGTTTGTATGTCATTTAAGGTTGAAAAATGATTTCACTTTTGGTTTATGTGGGAAAAATGGGTGTACAAGGCACTACAACAATGTGTTTTAGTTGATGTTGAATGAAATAGACACTTATGTGGGCGTGTCTACTATTGATTGGCTCCATTTATAATTGGAGTGCATTGTTTTGTTCATCAAAGAAACTTGGTAGTGCTAGTGTTCTCAAAATTGAGTTTGGTGGTTCACTCGGAGGCTTTGTTTTAGGCTTTGTATGGGTTTTTTCCTCATTCACTCAATTTTTTTTTTGAATTCCAAAAGTCATGTGATGTGTTCATTATAAAAAAATTATTGTTGTGAAGACAAGGTGGATTAACATGTTGTTTCTTGCCAAATGTGTTATGGAAAAATATTGGTTTCAAATTATGAAGATGCATGTCAATCATGCAAAAAATAACATCGATAATGAAATTTGAACCTCTTTTGTGATTTGGAGTTGATTGTGGGGTTGCATGCCATTTGCCACTTTGGATTGTATGCACATGCTAATCAAGTTTATTCAATCTTGGGATGATTCTATGTGTGATTTTATTAATGTGGTGAAGGTTTACCAAGTTGAGTTAATTTTTTTCACACTGATCTTTACACAAAATTCAATGACCCAACTTTTATTGAGCTAAACATTCTTGAAACATTCATTAGCAATGATTTGCCCATGAATTGGTGTGCAAACTTAAATAATGAAAAAGTTAATTGTCTTTTGATTGAATTTGTGGATTTAAAATATTCTATCATTCAACGTTGCCTTATAACAAATGAAGTGAAGTTAATGTTGAAGTTAGGCTTTTGAATTGTGTAGGCTCATGTGAAAAATTATTGTGAGGATTTGCAAAGTCTTTGGTTTAAGAACTACAAGGCAAATTCTTGGACCATGACCTAATGTTGACTTTTAGGTGCGATTACCTTAATTTTTGAATTCATCACCCCAATGATGTTGAAAATATTTTTCACTAGCATTTGCATATCATCAAGGTAACATATTATGATTTCAACGCAAGGTGGGAAATGATTGGTTTTGGTGAAAGCTTTATTTGATGGCCATGTTTTGAATTTGTGACATTTCTCTTTTAAGATGACCATGACTACAAATAATGTTTAATCCCCTTTCTAATGGGGCAAATTGCTTTTCTATCTATTTTCCCAATTTCAATATTTATTTTGAATTTTTTTCCTTAGTCAATGTTCACATAAGCTTATGAATGGTAGTCCTTTTTGTTTCAAATTTGTTTTATTACTTATGAGCTTCATCATCCTTGGTGTGCAAGTTTATTGGTCAACTATGGAATAATATATATTAAAGCATGGAATGAGTTGTATCTACTTGTTTTCTATTTTTTTATTTGAACTTGCAATTTGGTCACACTTCAAGGTTTTTGTATGTATTATGTAGTTTGCACTTGTGCAACTTTTTGGCTTGTTTTTTAATCTTGTACTTGTGGTTGGAATTTGGGGGTTGGGTTTGAGGTTTTGGGTGCAAGACATTGTTGTTGCACATGGGCAAAATCTCTCTTTTGAGATTGGGGTTCAATTCCTTTAACAATGATTCAACCTTCAAAGTTATAATGAAATTAAAAGGTTTCAAAAATCTAGATTTTAGCATGTTCATTTGCATGTTGATTTATGTTAATCATTTGTGAAGATTTCCATGTGTTCATTGATATTTAAGGTGACATTAATTGCTAAAGTATGCATTTGTCTTTGCTTGGATAATCAAAGTGCTTTGGAGAAATAACTTTGAAAAATTGCCAAAAACTTTCTTTGAGACAAACCATGATAGTCAATTTTTTCATCTTCAAAGTGATTCAAATAATCATATCATGCGCTATGTTTAGTTGATTATAACCAAGATAAATACTTTGCAAAATTGAAAAAAATTGTAGTCTCCAAGGGTCTTTAAGGGAAGAGAAGGGAGGACATTAAATACCCCTAATGATCACCATGTTTGAATTGGGGATGTAATTAAGGGAGTAGGACATAAAACCCATCAATATTATTAGACTACTTTCAATTATATAAATTTTTATGATCATTTATTTATATTAAACATTTTGGCCAAACATTAATCAAACCTTGCATAAAATTGGACAAGGCATTACATTAATGTCCAAATAAGATTTTTTAGGAGACATTTAACATCTTATGAAAAGAAAAAAATGAACAACCATGTTGTCATTGTTAGGAAAGAAAATCTACCAAAAGGTCAAAAAAAGAAATAAAATGCAAAGTGATAAGAGAGATTCAATTTCTTTTGGTCTTGTAACATCATGCTCATTATTGAAGGGAAATGAAATGTTAAATATCCTTTACTGATTTTTATAAGGCATGGTTTTGCATATAACTATGTTGTGCGATTCTTCATGTTTTGCAAAAAGGACATCATTTAATGTGTTATGCATGTTATGTTGTCCTATGTTGAATTCAAACCCAACACCTTTCATGAGAGAGAAAATGCCAACTAGCAATACATTTTCAAGTATTGAAAACAAACATTTAAAAATAATATTAAACATATGTTGCAAGGCAAAACAACCAAACCTTGTAACAAAAATTACATTTTGAGCATTATCGAGAATTTTTTACATTAGATAATGTTTGTTAAGTGTCATTTAACATCTTTTTGGAAAATGGACAATCTTAATTTGATAAAACATTTTAGAAAGGAATGCAATTGTGAAATAAGAACTATGGCAATTCCTATTATTAAGCAAGGTAGTTGTTGGCATTGGTCATATGGAAGAGACCACACATGATATAGAATTTGAACATTAAATTTTGGTTTGAATTTCACCCAACGTGTAAGTGACATTTGAAACTATGTGTGCATATGATGGATGGGCATGTTCCATAAAAGTGCATGCATTTAAATGAGAAGTTCTACATCTAGTAAGGGAATTTTTTAGTTTGAATTTTGAACTTGCCATAAAGACCAAAGTCATTACAAGATGAATTGCTTGTTTGTTTTGTCACATGGAGATTTCCCAAATAAAAAAAGTCTCCATTTGGGAAATGTTTTTTGAAATTTTTTCACCACAATTGGACTTTAATGTTTGTTTTGTAGCATTTTAAAAACTAGTTTTCTTACTATTCAATCAAATTTTCAGAACCTATTGCCATTTGATACTAATTCCTATTTGAGATCAACAAGTTTTGGTGCAAAATTTTGCCAAAATGCTGAAAATAGAAAGGGAGTATTTTGTCATAACTTCTTATTTTTCTGGAAAAATCACCAAAATTCCCCCCAAAAAAAAACTTTTTTCCCCACATTGAGATTTTGATTTCAGTTTGGTAGCATTTAATTTTTTAAAGAAAGACTCTTTAGTTGAGTGATTTTTTGGGGTGTGGATTTTTGTCACATGACAGGAAATGTTATTAGAAATTTTGGAGATTTTTGTTTTAAAAATGTAAAGTCGACTAATTTTGCTAAAGTTTTGAAAAAATTCATCAAATTTTCGAAAGCGTAGAATTGAAAAGAAAGAAACTTTGATTTGGGGTTCTAAAAACCTGTCCCCACATAATGCTAAACCCCTCTTGGGATGCTACGCAGTAACATGACAACAGAGATTGAAAAGGCATCACTGCGTGGGATGCTAGCCAATCCTGCAACATCAGAAAATTGAAAAATAAATTACTGGGGCACACTAGTGTTCTCTAATTATTGTTGTTAAAATATAATAAGAAAGGACAGCAAACAAACTCTGTCAATGAAAGGAAACGATGGAGCAAATATATATTGCAATCAATTCTCCTCCCTCATCGGCAGGAATGTCATTGAGAGGAAAGTGGGTACGCGGGGAGATCACTGACAACTTTTTAAATTGGAACAGTGCTGATTCTCATGGAAACCGGGTTGGCAACAGATTGCACTTGAAGCAAACATGATAAATTTGAAAGGTAACTAACTACTATTCAAAATTCCAAATTTATTGTCCACAAAGTTAACAAGTATCCAGAAGAATATTTTACTTTAGTAATCACACTGGGTCCACAATTTGCAAGGATTCCTACCTTTTGGTTTGAGAACTTGCTTCATGTAAGGACTGCTTATTTCACGGGGAATCTCCCCCCCAAAAACTTTGTGCCTGAGAAAAACATCCAGAGTAACCTCAGCCAACAGCGCAACATCCGCGATGTATGGACGGTAGGTGGGCAGGAAACAGTTTTTCACAGGATTCCACCTCCCTAACTAACCATGGTGGTTAGATGAGTTTCTGTCTTACTGCCTACCTTCTAACAACCAAGTAACCCTTATCCATGTAGTAACCATCTCCATGCGTCCATACACCTATTATCCACATTCCTCATAACCTATCCTTTACCACCTATACCACCTATTATCCTACCTGCCTCATGACCTATCCTTTACAAGATGGGTGAAACGGGACATTAAGGCCATGGCGCTTCACCCGACAACTAAGTATTAGCACACTTCCAATAAATGCTTGCATTGGTGGCTGTTAGTTCAATCTGGCACAAAAAGACAAGCCTTTATTATATTATAGTAGCAATACTAATCAGCAAACAATTGGTATAGTTCCGCATTTGGCTTATTGGTTGTTAATTATAGTGTTGGCCAAGCATATGATTTATCGTATACCAATCCTCCATGTTATTTCAGCGACAAGTTGTAAATGTGTCATTTGTTTTGAGGCAATTTAGTGTGAGTTTTGACGCACGTAGTCCTCGAGTAGACCAATACCAAAAGATGTCATGTTTTGGTGGCGGCCCAATGCTAGTTTCAATGCCCAAAAGCATTACTCCCTGAAACATTGTGTCTACTAAAACATGCCAACTTTCGGGGCCCATCACCACATGTTTCAATGCCCAAGCAATGAGGCAATTGAAACCTACCACCCATTGAAAGGTGTCAAGTGGGTGGCCCAACACAAGTTTCAATGCTCGGGTAACTTGAGCCCTGAAACATATCACCAACCAAAGCATGTAAAGTTTGGGGAGTTATGTTTTGGTGCCATGTGCCCATGCTCCATGCAAAACCTGTCCATGCCCCATCCATGCCCCATTCATAGCACATTACACTTTTTTTTTATTTTCGCATCATTGTCGTGTATTTTTTTTAAAAACTCAAATCTACCGCTATTGTTTTCATCATCGCTCCTTTGTTGTAGATGTTAACTTAGGGTTTTGATATCAAAACAAGCTCATGGCAATGTTAAAGAACCTTTATTTATTCATTCCCATTATTTTATATGTAATTTCTTTCTCTTTCATTTTTCCTTTTGAAACACATCTTATGCATGAACAATTTTAAGAACATGTAACATGTCTTGTTTTACTTGTTGAAGCTTCTTATTGTTTTCAAGTTCATAATGATTTATATATTTTTTCTAATGATTGACACATTTTGTGGCAAAGGTTGAAAACTTGCACACTAAATATTTGCTCACAAAATAAATGAATTGTATTTTTATATCGTGTTCATTTTTTGCATTGTTTGTTTGGGTTTGCATTGTCTTGTTTTTGCTTGTAAGAAAATTTCCTCAAGGCCTTTAACATGTTCCTGTAGAAACTAGATTTTTTATACACTACAATTTGTTTCACTTTAAGTTACAACTAGTTCATAAAAACAAATACAAACAATGTTACTTGTTGTATTTTTTCCTTAAGCTTCTTGAATCTAAATCCCATATGAGTTCACAAATTATCATTTAAATTTTTTTGATGTAAAGTTCCGACATAATAGTTTACACAATTATAGTTTGCGTTCCAAAACTTAACAATTTATTAAAAAATTCAAACTAGATAAAACACTACAAAATGCGTCTGTCATGTTTCAATTTGCAATTTAACCACCCTTGTATGTTCAACAATATAGTACTAAATATTACAGTCCAAACATTTTTGTGCATGTTCTTGTTGAAGTAGAGTTTCTAAGTTACATTTTATTTTATTTTTTGTAAACATGTTTTAGCAACAATCGATTGACCCATTTAGGAAACTATTTTTTTTTAATATGGATGACAAGTTATGATCTTGTTGTGCTCCTCCCTTAGTTCTTAGTTGTTCCTAGATAATGTTTTGGGGTTATCCCATGTTACCTTCGAACATCCAAGTGCATTCGGATAAGTCTTGCAAAATGTAACGCTTCGATGAACTTGCAACATTCCTAAACAAGTCGTATGATTTTTCTTCTTGTTTCGAATTAAGTGAGGTCCCCGATGGAATTTAACACTTGAAACATGGCCAACTACACTAGCATGTATAAATTACATGTTTCAACATGTTTTTAGAATTTTTTTTTGTACACATGTTTCGACTATAAAGTTGCATGATAATTTCAAAAATCATTTGATCTAGGTTTTTAGAACCCATGTTTTTAATTAATTTTTTAAATTTAAATGTGTTTTTTTTTTAAATTCTAATAATCAAAAGGAGGTTCAAGTGTAAAAGACTTTAAAGTGATCAACCAAATGCAAGTGGAAGTTTGAAGGAAATGTTATGGTCTATCCCATACATTGCTTTCAAACATCCAACTACAATTGGTTGACCTTTATTTCCAATACATTTTCAGCAAAGGATGATTTTTTATGTTATTGCAATGCTCCTCCCACAACCATTGGGTGTTCTTGGATAATGTTTGAACTTGATCTTGGCCTCAAACATCCAAGGGCATTGGGTGAAGTTCTCTAACTTGGTTACATCAATGATTGTCTTGTATTGATACACAAAGGTTGTTTTTGTTCATCTTTTGGGTGAAGCAAGGTGGCCCCTAGAATATGACATAAATAATAATAATAAACATGTTTCAATTAAACAAAAGCTCAGAAACATGGTAGAAACATGGCATAAAATATAGAAAGATGTGTTCCGAAACTATAGGAGTAACAAAAGTTTTAAATTTACAAAACATGAAAACAAAAATGAAATATGATAGAAACAAGTGCTCCAAAACTACACTAATAACAAAAGCTATGAATGTACAAAACATGATAAAAACAAGATAGAAACATGTGTGTTGAAACATTGGGAATAACAAAAATTAGGAAAGTATGAAACATGATAAAAACATGTGAATCTTCAAGAATAACAAAAGCTATGAACATACAAAACATGATACAAAGAAGACCAGATAGTAGAAACATGATATCCCACAAGAACAATTGAAACATGACAATTGTGTGTACGAAACTTGGATACTAAAACATTATGTTTGAATTGCATTATTTAACATATTTTGAAACATAACATCAAATGATAAGAATCTTGGAGGTCCTTGATTCTCTAAAAACTTGGTATCACTATTTTAACTTATATTGAACCATCTTTTGCCACATCTTTGCCATCCATTGACAAACTTTCCAAAGGGACATCCTCTATACAAACAAATTGGAAGTTGCTTATCATAACAATGCCCACATCACAGTAGTGTGCCTTCGTATTACTTCAGGCGAATATTTTTTTATTTATGTAGGTCACATGTAATTGATAAAGTGTGTCAATTTTTCATTAGAAAATCAATCAGGCATGCAATTGTAGTGTGGCATAACCCATAATGTGGCAAGTCTTTAGTCCTCTTACAAGTTATATTCTTGAAAATTCACATCTCTTACAATAGGTGGAATTAATTACATTATGGACCAAAGAGTTGCTAAAGAATCTTGATGTCGCCTTGGTGAAAAGCTTATGCAGTTTAGATTGAGGACTACACGGGACCTAAAATAACGATAAAATATATGTCAGATGTAATGTTGCTTTTAGAGATTTTACTTGATGAATAACTTGATTTTTATTCTCATGTGATCATGGTAAATGAGGTTCATGAATGAATAATTCATGCATTGAATATTGACAAGATTTGTGGTTATTTTTTCAATTGCCCCATCTTCACCATTCCTACACAAACTTTCATAGATTCCCTACACAAGGCTACTTGAGATTGATTATCTTGATGTTGCCCTCATTACACTAATGTGAATCCATTTCACTGAAGGTGACATTTTTTTCTTATCAAGGAAGGAGGTGATTGAAAGAGCTTGTTAGATTTTGTACAAAATAATTAAAGGATTAGGTCTTAATGTGCTAAAGCCGATCAACTTGCTTGTCTATAATGCTTTTCTAAGGGAAATGTAGACATGTAGTTTTGACCCAACACCTCTTGGAACAATGTGGTGTGTGTTCCCAATATTATAGAGGCATCTCTTACAATTGATGGAATTTACTTTGTTATGGACCTCAGGTTGGCAAAACAAAATGTATACAATCCAAAGCTTGGGATTGACTCCTTGGTCATCGATTCCATTTCACATCAAATAACACATCCATTTAGTCAAACTTGACTTGGTAAGTGTTATCGACTTTACACATGGAAAGTGCATATCGAGACAAGTTGCACTAATGAATTAGAAATATGACATATAAAATAAATAAATACTAACAATGACTACCGATGTCCTCCAAAATTGTGTTCCCAAATTGTACACAAACCAAAATAAATAACAAAACATAACCTAAAAAACCTTGAAGCCTTGCGAAAAGAATCATGAAACCTATACACAAAAACCTAATGGCATTACCTTGAAACATAAGATTAAATGAAACTTGGAGTTATGCACACCATGTAGTCATTCTTATGCATTTTAAGTACATACCTTCTTTAAGCGTCAAGATGAAAAAGTAGTTTAAGCAAAACCATATGATTGATACAATTTCATAGCATACAATGTATCTTGGATCAAGTGACAATACACACCTAGCAATATCATATAAAAGCAAAAACATAAAATAAGAGTAATTAAAGCACGATTGTTATCACAAAACTTGGAATTTGACCATGAAAAGAAGAAATAGAGGCATGGACAACATGACACAAAATTAACAAAAACCTATACACATTAATTGTTTGGACAAGGAACTTGCACAAAAAGTTTTGAAACATAACACGAATGAACAAAAATTTGCACAATAAGTTGCATTACAAGAGTTGGAATAAAACACAAAATCAAAGGAAAGTTATATTCATTGATTGTTTGGATTAGAAATTTCAACTAAAATGTAGAAAACAAGTTTCAAAACATAAGATGAAACGAAGAGAAATTTGCATACATCGGTTTGAAACATAAGACGATGTAAAGAAAAATTTGCAAAACGAACATTGAAACATAAGATGATATGAACAAAATCCTACACATCATGTGTTGAAACATAACATGGTATTAAAAAAAATTACACGCATTGACTTTTTGGTTTTGAAACTTGAAATGAAACTTGCATAATAAGTTTTATAATTTATAGGATGAAAGTAAAGGAAATTTGCATAAAAAGCTTGAACTTTTGAGTTTAAAAACGTGGGATTGTTGTGGAATGGACAAATGGAAAAAATGAAAAACATGATCATTAACAAATGGTAAAATGAAAAAATGAAAAAACTTAGAGGTTTCATTGTGTTTGAAACCTATATTTTCCACACAGAAAAAACAACAAGAACCTAGTTGTTCCAAATAGATGGCAATCACTTGACATTATTTTTCCAAATTGAAGGTGATTACTTGATATTGAAAGGGTTTAGTATGACGATGCAATTTCATGGTGTTTGCACAACCCTGGACAACCCAAACTGAAAAGGTGCAATTATTCAACATAACGGACTGTAGAACCAATTTATGTAATATATTTTAATTTATTACTCCAAGAATGGACAAGAGAGTTACCCTGTATTCGTAGAGAATCAAGAAGTTTATATTCATCCTAATACACTATTCTAGGCAAAATTTGACTCAATCATGACCAAAAACATGGATGGAATAAAAAAACACCAAGCTTGTTCAATTTGCACCAAGGGTTTTTTAAGATATTTGATAAGACCAAATTGAACAAGAGGAAATGACATGATTGAATCAAACATCTTTGTGATCACTACGATGAAACAAATTACAAATTGAAAAAAATCAAAATCAAATCAAATACCACATTGAAATTAGGTTGAAAAAAATCAAAAACTTTCATATGAAACATGACATCTAGAAACATAGACTTTGAGATCCTTGAACATAATAAAGATGATGCACGAAAAAAAACATACACACCTTAATGTTGAAACATGATATCCAAGAAAAACATACACTTGCAAAACATGAAACATCAAAGACCATTACTTTTAAACTTTGCGCATGAAACCTTTCAAAGTCACATTTCATTCCACTATTAATGAATGATAAGTAACTAGAACAAAAACATGCCCCTACAATTCCATTAAGATAAGAAACATGGGTTTCATGTCATTGTACTTACCTCATACACAAACATTTATAATCAAAAGATGGCTTTCAATTGCTTTTCAAATGCATTATAAATTTCAATAAATCGCAGAGCATATATCATTCAACCCACATTGTCCATGTTTAATTTCCTTTTGGACTTAATGTTTTCGAGTGCATCTAGTAGGTGTAGATTTTATTTTATAATTTTTTTTGCCTACTTAAAGCAATACAAATACAAATTCAATCATTCATTCCAACAATTACAAACTATAGTTTTTATTGTTCAAAACAATTTTGGTAGACTATTTTCATGCAAAATTTTCATTACAATTATTGTTCATTCTCCTCAAGTTCAAAATTATTCTTGACAATCAGAATTTGTGGTCGTAATTATAGTTAGAAATCCAAAAAAAGAACACAACAATTACAAAGTATGATCAATGTTTCCTTGTCAATTTCACACTACTTTTTTCATTCAGAATTGAACATATAAAAAATTTGTAGTCTTAAAAGTAAAAATCAGAAATGAAAACATTAAAAAATTGTGGTTTCCAATACCAAAAAAACTTTGAACTTCATATTGTCTCCATGTTCCAACTTCAATAGCTCTTTAAGTCTAATTATGTGTAAAAAAAACTTTGAAACTCTATCAAATTCCAAAAGTTTTACATCCTAAGTTATTTTCATTCCAAAATTAATTTGAAATCAAATAATCAACAATCTTAATCCTATCCAGCTACTCAAATATCTTGTTGCTTCCTTGCCATTCACTAAATAATCATTACCTTATCAAATCTCTTCCGTTCATTGGGTAACAACATCTCTATGGTTAAGGAAGTCATGCATGCATTTTAAGCCCATTTTGTGATTGTTGTTCAATCCCTGGAACTTGGTCATGTGTATTGGGTGGACAAACCCACGTCATAATTCTACCAATATTGTCTCTTACCTTCTAGCTACTTGCGTCAAATTAGCCAAAAATTGTTGCATAAACATGTTGTTTTCATTAGTGTTCAAAACTAGTTTCAATATGAAATTGCAAATATTATTCTCCAAGTTAGGGGTGCTTTAGGGATCTGGACTTGTTTATGGTGTCTATTGTAAAAACAATATGATGATTGGGTAAGGACTTAGCATCCTACTCAACCCACCGTTCACAGTTCCTCTCAATGAACCGTAATATCGTGCAATTGTTCCTTCTACAAGATGGGGACGAAAGAACATTAATATTTTAATATGATGTTTACATATGTTTCCTTTTTACGACTTGAGACATTCACAGTAGGCCCATTCCGATTTCGAATTGTAATTCTTATACTTCACATGTTCATGTGTTAATGAGGTGACCATTGCATATCCACCATCTTGATTAACAAGGTGATTAAGTTGTTTAAGAATTCTCTTGCATGAGTAATGACATTAACAATAAATCATTATTGTGTTATGTTTAGGACAAACCCCTAGTTCTTTTTCAAACTTTGATACCAATAGTGTGACAAAAATCCCCCAATAGCTTGTGAATGCATCAATCCACATGTTTTCTAAATAGTCGTGACTTTGTCACTCTCCATGTTGCTTTTAGGTTTGCATGGTAGCTTTCTATGACAACATTAATATCATGGCTTGTGTATGGGAGATTGTGATTACCCATCACCCACATTTCAATATTTGTGTAAATACTTAAAAACATACATAAGTTGCACATCACACTTCACAATTTCAATGAAATTCACCCATGTTATAACATAGAATGTTACAACAAAATATACATTGAAACATAAGCACACAATACATACCAATATGAAACATGCCCTGAAGGTTACAAACTAAAACAAATTGACACATAAACCCATTGAAACTTAGCTAAAAAACATAACATACACTAAAAAATTGAGGTTTTCAACTAAGGTTTTGACTATGTTTCAACTACATTTTGAAGTTGAAAATGTCACTTCCAATTGTAAAATGTTTTTTACAACTCAAAATGACATTTTCAATTGCCTACCAAAATAGTTGACAATGTTGAGTCGAACTCACAACACAATCAAAACCTGCCTACACGTGTCAATTTTTCAACCAACATTGAGGTGACAAGATTTTAGTTGAAAGCGATAGACTAGTTTAATTGACAAAACATTTCAAACTTCTGAATGAAGTTCATCCACCTTCATCCAAATTTCAAAGTTGAACTTTCAACTATTTTCCAATTTTAGGAATTGTCATATGGGGTAACCTCCCATTGGATGAACTTCATCCACTAATAAACCATGACGTCATCAAAGAATGAGTTGAAATTTCAACTACATTATAACTAGGTCATCAAATTGTAATTTCAATTATGTTACAACCAGACCAATCAAAGAGTCTAACCAATAGTTTGTTGCCATGTGGCCCTACTTAAAATTATGTATAAGCAAAAAAATTAAGCAATAGTTTGTTGACATGTGTCCCTACTTAAAATTATGTGTATCTACTTTATGAAATAAATATTTTCCTACTAGGCCTACTTATTTATATAGACCTCCTTAACCTAAACTTAGGTAGGTAGGTAGGTAGGTAGGCCTAGGTAAATAAGTAGATCATAGTGCTATTTAGGCTTAGGGTAGTTAAATAGGCTTTATATAAAAAAAAATTTATCACATGGCCTTTAAGGTCAAACCTTTCTTATCAATTTGTGTTAGGTGCTAACTTCACCTTTTGAAAACACTTGGTGCACTAGTATGTGATGCACTCATGGATAGATTTAGCTATGAGTCCAAAGGGTGAAAACAACAAAAGGATAAATAGTTGGGGCACGCTCCTTAGCTTGCACCACTTTGGGGATAGAAGGGATGTTGAAGTTCCGAAATGGGGTTTAGGACGAGTGACAAGCAAGTCAATTACTCACACGGACCTGCACAAACTAAACAATAAGTTGGTTAGTGCATAGTTGTAGCACTTTTGGTGCATGGATAAGCCACGGGCAAACATGGACTCATAAGATTCAGCACGACCCGAACTTGGGAGAAGCCACCACCTTCCCCCTTATGGTATTCTCTATGCATGGCCACAAAGCCAACACCTAAATGTCATTTTGCCTAGGACTCCCAAGTTGGGGGTTTCGAAATTTCTCAAATTGGGACTCTCGCGACTTTTGAAAGCCCATAATTTTTTATGTAGACTTCCAATTGATGTGAGGTTTGAAACAAACTTGTGGCCCTTGTCAAGAGCTTTCTAATGCAAGTAAATCAGGGTGATTCTTGACTTTTAGTGGTTGAGAGTCAAATTGGCAATTTGATTCCCGACCTTTCTTTTGAACATAACTTATGTTTTAAGTATCCAAATGGGTCATGCGAGCCCATTTTAGACATCTAA
>Ga0116228_10001836_pt1 | contig 17948 bp, 19 predicted proteins | sample S1TSphfallax_2_FD_89694 | JGI IMG/M metagenome (GOLD analysis project Ga0116228, IMG submission 89694) | Host-associated microbial communities from peat moss isolated from Minnesota, USA - S1T2_Fc - Sphagnum fallax MG | ecosystem: Host-associated > Plants > Peat moss > Unclassified | place... | reverse complement strand
GTGTTACGGTGGCGGTGGCGGACAGGCTGGGGTCGGTGGCGGACACGGCGGTGATGGTGACGGACGCGGGGTTCGGCGGCGTGGTGGGCGCGGTGTAGGTGCCGTTTGCGGTGATGGCGCCGCCGGTGGCGTTGTTGACCCGCCACATCACGCCGCCTTGCGCGCGCGCGGTGAATGCCATGGATTGCCCGGGCTGCATTTGGGCATAGCGCGGGGAGATCGTGACCGAGGCGGCTTGCGCCGCCGGCGTCAGGCACATCAGCGACAGCAAGGCCGAGCGTATCATGTCGGGCGTTCCCAGTGTTGCCTGTGTGCTAGCGCAAGTCAGCCGAGAGCTAAAGGGCGGCGCGCGCCGCGCTTGTGGCCCCGGCTGCCGCCTTTATTGCTTCGCCGCGGCGCGCAATCACGGATACTGCATTCGCGGCATGTGGGGCCGTGAGACTCAATGGCAGCGTGTATCAGTTGGTCGGGCCGGCGAGTTGGACGGCGACCTCGTTGCGGCGCAGAAAGGGCAACGCGAACGGGGGATCGTAGGACAGCAGCGACGGTTCGCCCACGGTCCGGCGGCCGGCGCCCTGAACTGCGGCCAGCAGAGCCGCGTCATGGGCGCGGCGGGAGATGTCGTTGATGGTGCCGGAGAAACGCAGGACCGCGAAATCCTGCGGTGGTAACGTTACAATATGCACGAGCGGGTCCGTCGGCACCGGCGGGCCGGCCCTTACGACGGATGCGGGCAGGAAAAACCGCATGACATTTTCGCCGCCGATCTCCACCGGGATCGTCATGGCGATGCGCTGGGACGATTGCTCGACCGGCACGGTCATGGCGATTTTCGCCGCGGTGTGGTTGGCGCCGGTGATGTAGCGGAACAGCCGGCCGAACGCCTCGCCGTCGTTGCTGAGGCGCATCTTTGTCTCGGCGGCAACCCGTTCGGGATAGGCACGAATTTCCACGTCGTCGCCGATATGGCCGATGACCTGGTATTTGGGCTGCTCATAGGGCGCGCGCACCCCGAAAATCGACATGGTCGATTCCGCGGCGGTGGCCAGGTAGTAGAGGAATGAGGATGGCATGGTCGTCGCCTCGCGGATGGCGCCAGGATATGCTGAAAAGGCAAGGGAAGGAAGGCCTTCTTTTTTGAAAAAAAGAAGGAAAAAACTTTTGTCTGTCGGGCTCCGTGCCAGGTGAAGCGCCGGCGCGCCCAGTGATGAAGGCGTGAGAGCAAAAGTTTTTTGCTTCTTTTTTTCAAAAAAGAAGACCTTTCTTCTTTTAGTGGCTATGCCCCCGGGCACGATGCTCGCTACCACCCACCTCTCCCCCGCGCATCGTCTGTTGCTGCGCCAATTCGCTCAGTTCGCCGTCATCGGCACTGCCGGATTCGTGTGGGATACCGCCGTCGTCTACCTCACCCGCCCGTGGGTCGGGCCCTATGCCGCCGGCATTATCAGCTTCTTCATCGTCGGCAGCATCAACTGGCTGGCCAACCGGTTCTGGACCTACCGCGACCTCAGCCATGACGCGCTGCATCGGCAACTGGTGCGCTTCCTGATCGCCAACGCGGTCGGGTTCGTGTTGAACCGCGGCACCTACATCACGCTGGTCGCCACCCAGCCCTTGTTCCACGCCCACCTGGTGCTGGCCATCGCGGCCGGCGGGCTCGCCGGCATGTTCGTGAACTTCTTCCTGTCGCGCCGGCTGGTGTTCCGATGAGCGCCCGCGTCGCGGTGCTGATCCCCTGCTTCAACGAATCGGTGGCCATTCCCGGCGTCGTCGCGGCCTTCCGCGCCGCGCTGCCCGACGCGGACATCTTCGTCTACGACAATAACTCCAGCGATGACACCAGCGCGCGCGCCGCCGCGGCGGGCGCGCTGGTGCGGCGCGAGACGCGGCAAGGCAAGGGCTACGTGGTCCGCCGCATGTTCGCCGACATCGAGGCGGATATTTTCGTGCTGGTCGACGGCGACGGCACCTACGACGCCGCCACCGCGCCGGCGATGGTTGCCCAATTGACGCAGCTGAAGCTCGATATGGTCACGGGCGTGCGCCAGCACCAGGCAGCGGCGGCTTATCGCCCCGGACACGTGTTCGGCAATGTGCTGCTGACCGGCCTGGTCGCACGGCTGTTCGGCGCGCATCTGGGCGACATGCTGTCCGGCTACCGCGTGTTTTCGCGGCGGTTCGTCAAATCATTTCCGGCACTCGCCGGCGGATTCGAGACCGAGACGGAATTTACCGTTCATGCCTTGCAGGTGGGCCTGCCGACCGGCGAAATGCCGGTCGCCTATCGCGCGCGCGCCGTGGGATCGGCGAGCAAATTGCGCACGTTTCGGGATGGTATCCGTATTTTGCGGCTGATTTTTCTGCTCGTGAAGGATGAGCGGCCGGTGCCATTCTTCTCGCTGGCGGCGCTGCTGCTGTTTTTGATCGGGGTTGGGCTTGGTGTGCCTGTCGTGCTGCAATTCCTGCATACCGGCCTGGTGCCGCGCCTGCCGACGGCGCTGCTGGCGGTGTCGCTCGTCATGCTGTCGTTTCTGTCCCTGGCGTGTGGGCTGATCCTGGATTCGGTGGCGCGCGGCCGGCGGGAGATGAAGCGTCTGGCCTATCTGGCGATTCCGGGGCCGCCCGATGAGTGACGCAGCGCACGCCACCGTCTGGTTCATCGATTCCGCCTGGTCGCTGTGGGCGGTGATCTGGATTGTGCTTTCGCGCGGTGTGAAGAAATCGGTGCGGCAGGAAAGCGTTGCGTCGCGCGCACGGCATATCGTTCCGTTGGCGGTCGCCGCCGCTTTGCTGGCGGCGGATTGGTCGGGCACCTGGCTCGGGTTGCCGGTGCTGCAGCGGGCGCCTTGGATGGCGCCGGCGGGCGCCGCGGTCACGTCGGCCGGGCTGGCGTTCGCGCTGTGGGCGCGGCTGACGATCGGGACCAACTGGAGCGGCACGGTGACGGTGAAGGAAGCGCACGCGCTGGTGCAGACCGGGCCTTACGCGTTGGCGCGGCACCCGATCTATACCGGCCTGCTGCTGGGGTTCGTTGGCACCGCGGTCGCGATCGATGCGTGGCGCGCCGTATTGGCTTTCTTGCTGGCCGCGGCGTCGTTCCTGCGCAAAATGCAGACCGAGGAGGCGTTCATGGTCGATACGTTTGGTGGGGCGTATGTATCGTATCGCGCGCGGGTGGCGGCGCTGGTGCCGTTCGTTTGGTAATCCAGCCGCGAAGGTGGTTGATGTGCGCGGGGCCGCAGGAAAGATTTAACCACGACGAACACGGAGATCACGAAGGAGAAAACCACGACGAAGAATTTGCTCTTCTGATGGGCTACTTCTTCTTTGTGCGTACCGTTTCGTGTCCTCCGTGTTCTTTGTGGTAAATCTGTCTTGCGCCTGAGCGCGGGTTCAACGGCCCGGGCGGCTGCTTATTACATCGCCTTTCCTCAAACCAATCCATTGCCCCACCGCGACCGCCCCATCGAGGCCGCCGCGTTGGCGCCGAGCGTGCGGAACTGGTCGGAGATCGACGCCAACTGCGCGTCCCATTGCGGATTGATCGGCTGGCCCTCGGCAGAGGCGTGAAAGCGCACCATCATCATGATCAGAAAAATCGGCCGCACGAACGCGGCGCGGATCGGACCGACCAGCAGCAATGCCACCAGCACCGTGGCGATCGCGCCGCTTTCACGGATCGCGTGCGGCAGCATCAAAGTCAGCAACGCGGCCGGAATCAGCAGCGCAATCCATAACAGGACGGTCAGCACCCATTCCAACACCACGCACCAGATCGCGGTCTTCAGCACCGGCTTGGCGTTCTGCGCGTAATAAACCAGGCCCTCGCGGCTCGTGGTCCATGGGTCGGCCGAATTGCGCGCCAGGTTGTAGGAGAAAATCACCTTGTCGATATAGCGCGTGGCGGCCTTCAACACGCGGTCCACCAGGTTGGCGATCGTCTCGAGGCCGGGGATCGGCAGCATTTCCGCCGTCATGTCCATGGTACGGTGCACGCTGCTCACGATGCCGCGGATCAACGCGTGCAGGCCGAACAGCACATTGATCTGGGCGAAACGTTCGGTGACGAGCCGGCGGCCATGCGCGAACATCGATCCGTCGCCATTGGCGATGCGGCCCTGCGTGATCAGTTCGGTCAGCACGGCAACATGGCCGCATTCGATCAGATGCAGCACATAGCGCACCGCCGTGCCCCAGATGAAGCTGGCGGCCAGCGCCCAGCCGACAATCCAGACCAGGCCGAAAATGCCGGCGATATGGCTGCCGAGCCACGCGCCGCCGCCCAGCATCACCACCAGCCAGATCAGCGTGACAAGCGACGCCGCCATCAGCACGCCGAAGCGCGCCAACGCGTACGGCAGGCTCCGCATCATCAGGCCGATGGCCGTGCTGAGCGAGGCGTCACGCACGGCGAGCGGATAGCCGTGCGACGTTGGCGCGCCTGGGGTGAGCCAAGGCGACCCGGTGGTATCAGTGAATGACATGGACGCTCCTCATGCTTGGGAATAACGATATTGTTTAGATTAAGAAAAGTCTTCTTTTTTGAAAAAAAGAAGCAAAAAACTTTTGCTCTTGCGCCGTCATCAAGTTGCGTGAACTTGCGGAAGCTTGCGCGGAGCCAAACAGAGAAAAGTCTTTGGGTTCTTTTTTTCAGAAAAGAACGCTGTCTTTCTCAGTCTGCCGCGTAACTCGCCAACGCCATGCCGTGCCGTATCGGCACCAGATTGGTAACAAAACGTTCCGCGCAGGCCCGCCAGGAATATGTCTCGGCGAACGCACGGCACGCCGCGCGATCGCCGTGCGCCAGTGCCATCAGCGCCGCGTGGCGCAAATCCTCATGCACGCAGCCCACCGCGGGGCCGCCGGCGCGCAGCACGTCCTTCGGGCCGGTGGCCGGGAACGCCGCCACCGGCGTGCCGCAGGCCAGGCTCTCCAGCATCACCAGGCCGAACGTGTCGGTGAGCGACGGAAATACCATGACGTCCGCGCTGGCATAAGCGTGGGAGAGCGCCTCGCCATGCAGCGCGCCGGCGAAATGCACGTCCGGAAAGCGCCGCCGGAGCGCCGCCAGTTGCGGGCCATCGCCGACCACCACGCGGGATCCCGGCAAATCGAGATCGAGAAAGGCCGAAATGTTTTTCTCCACCGCCAGCCGGCCGACATAGAGAAACACCGGCTGCGGCAAATCGCGCCACATGTCGCACGGCTCCGGCTTGAACGCGCCCAGATCAACGCCGCGCGACCAGGCGCGCAAATGCCGGAAGCCGCGATCCGCGAGCTCCTGGCGCAGGCTTTCGGTCGCCACCATCAGCCCATGGCCGGCATTGTGGAAATGCCGCAGCCAGGCATAGGACAGCCGCGTCGGCAGCCGTGTCCGCGCGGCGAGATATTCCGGAAACCGCGTGTGAAATGCGGTGGTGAAAATCCAGCCGCGGCGGCGCGCCAGGCGGCGCGCGGCGATGCCGAGCGGCCCCTCGGTCGCGATATGCAGCGCGTCCGGCCCGAATTCCTCCATCAGGCGCGACAGCTTGCGCCGCGGCAGCACGGAAAGCCGAATATCGGGGTAGGTGGGGCAGGGCAGAGTTCGGAACCGGTCCGGCCCGATCACCTCGGCGCGCACGCCAATGGCCTGCAATTCACGCAGCAGCGTGGCGAGCGTGCGCACCACGCCGTTGACCTGCGGCCGCCAGGCGTCGGAGACGATCAATACGCGCGATGGCGGGGGCCGGTCTTCACGTGCAAGCCCCGGGAGCAGTCCGTCAGGCAGGTTGCGCCACCGTGACACGGCGCGGCTCGAAGAAGCTCAGCCGGTTCAGCGCCGCCCAATCGATCAGTTCCAGCGTGCCGTCATGATGCTCGACCAACGCGGTGCAGCTTTCCACCCAATCGCCGGTGTTCAGATACAGCATGCCATCGACATCACGCATCTCGGCGCAATGAATGTGGCCGCAGACCACGCCGTCCAGGCCGCGGCGGCGGGCTTCGCCGGCCAGCGCACTCTCGAACCGGTCCACCGCCTTCACCGCCTCCTTCACTTGCCGCTTCGCCCATTGGCTCAGGCTCCAGTAGGGATACCCGAGTCGCCGCCGGACCATATTGAACCAACGGTTGATGCCCAACGCAGCGGTGTAGGCCCAGTCGCCGAGCAGCGCCAGGAATTTTGCGTAGCGCACCACGCTGTCGAACTGGTCGCCGTGGATGATCAGCAACCGCTTGCCGAGGCCGGTGACATGCACCGCGTCATCGGCGAACCGCACGCCGCCCATCTCCAGGTTCATTGACAGCCAGGGGCGGAACATCTCGTCGTGGTTGCCGGGGATGTAGAGCACCTCGGCGCCGCCGCGCGCATGGCGCAGCAGCAGCCGCACCACCTCATCATGCATTTCGTCCCAGTACCAGGATTTGCGCAGTCGCCAGCCGTCGACGATGTCGCCGACCAGGAACAGCTTGTCGCAGCGGAACGAGCCGAGGAAGTCCGCCAGAAAGTCGCTACGGCATCCCTTGGTGCCCAGATGGGCGTCGGAGATGAAGACCGCGCGGAAACTGGATTTATGCGAGGTGGAGAACGCGTTCATGTGTCCCGCCGCCTGTCGGTGTCAGCCATATGTCGTGCGGCAGCCCATACGGACTTGCGCCGCGTCGCGTCAGTGAACTTTACGTGACGTGCCCAGCATGCTGCAACTTTCAGCAACGTCACGGTTCCGTCGCAGGGTTGCAACAGAATCGTAATGTCCACCGGCAATACTGGCGATTCGCACCTTCCGGATGCAGCCGCGTGATCGTTATTTTCAACCCGACGGCCGGCCGAAGGCGCACCCGGCACTTGTGGGATGTGCTGGATGTGCTGAGCGGCAGCGGCGTGCGGGTGCGCCTGCATGAAACGACGCATCCCGGCCACGCGACCTTGCTGGCCCGCCAGGCTGCGTCCGAGGGCGCCGCCCTGGTCGTGGCGGCCGGCGGTGACGGCACGATCGCCGAAGTGGCGGCAGGCCTCGCCGGCAGCGCCACGCCGCTCGGCATCATCCCGCTCGGCACCGCCAATGTGCTGGCGCTGGAACTCGGCTTGTCCAAGGGCGCGCGGCAGATCGCCGCGGCGCTGGCGTTTCGGCGCACGCGCACGCTGTGGCCTGGGGTCGTCACCGGTCCGTCGGGCACGCGGTTGTTCGTGCAGATGGTTGGGGTCGGTCTTGATGCGCAGGTCGTACACCATTTGCCGCGAGGATTGAAGCGCTGCCTGGGGCCCGGCGCCTATATCTGCCAGACCATGCGCGAAATGCTGCGCTACAGCTACCGTCCCATTCACGTGCGGATCGATGGCACCGACGTCGAAGCCGGCAGCGTTGTGGTCACCAAAGGCTCGCTCTATGCCGGCCACTACATGCTGGCGCCGGACGCGCGGCCGAGCGAGCCGGGCTTTTCAGTGGCGCTGTTCGGCGGCACCGGCCCGTTCGCCGCCGCCGCCTATGGCGCGGCATTGGTCCTGAACCTGCTGCCGCAAGCGCCCGGCATGCGCCTGCTGCGCGCGCGCCAGGTGGACATCCGCGCCGACTTCGACGTTCCGGCCCAAGCCGACGGCGACCCCGCCGGCGCGGCGCCGCTTGCGGTGCGCGACGCGGCTGCGCCGATAGAAGTTGTTGTTGGGTGAAGGAAGGCAGGGGGCTTTGCCCCCTCGCCTTCCTTCACTCAAATAACAAAATTCCACCGCGGTGCGTCGGCACGCAGCGCGGCGGCGACGTTCGCGGCCATATGGCTGGCCTGCACGCGGATGTCCGGCACCGCGGTGCATTCCCAGAACATCCCGCGCACGATGGGCCCCAGCGCCCAGATGCGTTCGGCCGGCGTGCCGTTTGCGCCGACGACGTGCAGGGTTTCGGTGACTTCCAGCCCCAGGCCGTGCGAGTCGACGCGGGCAAGGCCGCTGGCGACCAGGCCGGCGATAAGTTGGTCGCGGGTGCGGGCGATCGGGCCGAGTCCGTTGGCGAGGATGACGCGCTGCACGGCGAGCGTCTGTTCGGTCGCGGCGCCGCGGGGCCGGTAGCGGACGTGGGCGAGCGCGCCGTCCGAATCGATTTCGGTGACGCGGCCGGCGATGATCTGCAGGCTGCCGTTGCGCTGCATGTCGGCGATCAGGTCGGCGTGCGGCGGCGCCATGCGGTGGCGATGCACGTCCCAGGCGCGGCGGGCATGGCGGAGGAACCGGCCGCGCTCGGCGGCAGGCAGGCCGCCCCAGATGCCGGCGGTCAGCGGCCGAAGGCTGTCGATGACCGCGCGCCAATCGATGCCTTGCGCGGCGGCCGCGCGGACTTCGCGGCGGATGCGCTGCATCAGGCGGCGCACCGACTGGCGTTCGTCGTCCGTCAGAACGGGGGTGGGCCATGGCGGGGCGGGCGCGTGCCGGTGCGGCAGCAGGCCGCTGCGCGACAGGGCGATGATGCGGCCGGCAAATCCCCGGCGGCGCAGCGACAGCACCAGATCCACCATGGTGAGGCCGGTGCCGACGATCAGCACCGGCTGGTCGCCGGTGAGCGGGTTGGCGGCTTTGGCGCCCCATGGGTTGGCGCAGATCCGCGGGCTGGGGTTTTCTTCCGGTGCGATATTGCCGACCGCGAGCACGATGCCGGCCACGTCCAGCGTCGTGCCGCCGGCGAAACGCAGCGCAAACCCGCCGGCTGGGAGCGCGGTGGCCGCGATCGCGTCATCCGGCATCAGGCGAAGCTGCGCATGGCCGGCGGTTTCGCGCAGCGCGGAATCGAGCAGGCTGCGCAGATACTGGCCGTAGAGCCCGCGGCTGGCGAACAGGCCGGCAGCGGTCGCGTGCTGGCCGTGCGGCGAGGTGGCGGCGCGTTTTTCCAGCCAGTCGGCGAAGTGGGAAGGGGCGTCGGCCAGCGCGCTCATGTTGGTGGCGCGGACATTCAGCAGATGTTCGGTATCGCCGGTGGCGTAGGCAAGCCCGCGGGCGAATTCCGCCGCCCGCTCGCACAGCAGCACCGGCTGATCTGCCGGCACCTGGCGCAGCAGATGCAGTGCCGCGATGGTGCCGGAAAAACCGGCGCCGATGACGGCAATCGGGCGCTTGCCCGGCGGCGGCGGCGCAAACTGTGCCGGCTCGCGGAAGAGCGACAGAACCGGAGCTACGGGACCGGATGCGGTTTCGGCCATCGCGGTACTCATCTTGATGTTCCCCTGCCACGCTGTACCACCCGGTGCCGTGGGCAGGCCAGCGAACGATTGAGCGCACACTATGCGAACGAAGGGTTATTTCATAGTGTCTTAGTAGGAATTAAGTGAACGATTACGGCGAGTGCCTGGTGCCGTAGCATGACATAATTTCCTTGCCCATGCGCGCTTGAGAGCCTATGTCTTTTGAGGTCATAGAGCGCTGCGTGTGGTCCGCGCCGACAAGATTTTCGACGAACGGGTGATCCTGGCGGACGGCGCGCGGCTAGCTTTGCGTCTGTGGTGGTTGCCGTCCCCGCTGCCGCCATCGACGCATCGGTTCAAGTATGCGCTGTTTTATGGCCGTCCGGGACAGGTCCTGGTGCTGTTCGACAATGAACGGGGCAAGGGCGATCATAAACATATCCGGGAGCAGCAGGCGCCTTATCGCTTTGTGAGTCCCGAACGGCTGATTGCGGATTTTTGGGCTGCGGTGCGCGCCATTCAGGCGGAGGAGGCAGGATGACCAAACCGGTTCAGGTGCATGTGGGCGAGAGCCTTGAGGCCGCCGGCGCCCGGTTTGTCGACGCGTGGCACCGCGCGGAGTCCGGCGCGCTGACCCCGGACGCGGCCGAACTGCATGTCGGGTTCGAGAATTTCGAAACGATGGTGCGAATATTGTCGCCCAAGCGGCTTGAGTTGTTGCGGCATCTGCATCGCCAGCCGGCGCGCAGCATCCGGGCCCTGGCGCTGGCGCTCGGGCGCGATTACCGGCGGGTGCATGACGATGTGGAGGCCCTGGAGGGTGCGGGCTTGCTCGATCGGGATGCGGGCGGGCTGCGTGCGGAGTACGGGGCGTTCGACGTGTCGATGCGGGTGGCGCTGTAGACGAGGGATGTTAACTGCGGCGGCGGCGGCGGATCGATTGTTTCAACGCGGAGGTGCATGTGGAGCTGGTTAAACACAGAAGGGACATAGAAAGAAATGTTCTCACTTTCGACGCATATCGGTATTCTTATGATGCTGCCGAAGTGGAGTTTTACAAGGAGCGATTGAGGCTCGGCAGAAAATTTGTCCGACTAACAAGCGGCAGTCGCCAGCTCTTCTGTCCTAGCCGCTTCGCTGGATACCGGAATAATACTATGCAGAGGCATAATGCTCCTAATGCGAATATAGACGGTAGACAAACAAACCGCCGGATCGCAGAAATCCTAGGCGACCCCACGCAGGATGTAACGGCGTCGCGGCAGTACCTGGCCCTTTGCAGGGAGCTACATCTTCCAGAGACAGATGCCCAGAGCAACCGCGGCTATTGGAAGCTCAAAGCGCCCGACATTCCCCTAATCTCAGACGCCAACGTCGGTACAATATTTCCGGGCGAAGTTCCCGAGGGACAGCCGCACATCGAGGGCGGCCTGCTGCGAGTAATAGTCAACGCATATGAGCGCAACCCTCACGCAAGACAGGCCTGTATCAATCACTATGGCCCATACTGTCAGGTATGCGGAGTAGATTTCGAGGAAGTCTACGGCCCTGTCGGCCAAGGATTCATCCACGTGCACCATGTCACACCTCTTGCGTCGAGAGGCACAGAATACACCGTTGATCCGATATCTGATCTGCGGCCGGTGTGTCCAAACTGTCACGCAATGCTTCATCGTGGCCCACCGTTTTCGATCGAGATCCTCCAGAGAAAATTGGCCGAGGCGGCAAAAGCTCCATTCGGCGAAAAACAGAATCCCCGCAGAAAACCGGGCAAATCCCAGGCCAAATACAACCAGTCGAGCAGGTCAGAAATGGATCGCCCGCCCGTACGCATCCAGCACCGCCTCGTGCATCGTTTCACTCACTGTCGGATGCGGGAACACGGTGTGCATCAGTTCCGCCTCGGTCGTCTCCAGCGTGCGGGCGATGGCGTAGCCCTGGATCATTTCCGTGACTTCCGCGCCGGCCATGTGGGCGCCGAGCAGCGCGCCGGTCTTCGCATCGAAGACGACTTTCACGATGCCATCCGGTTCGCCCATCGCCACTGCCTTGCCGTTGCCGATGAACGGAAAACGTCCGACGCGGACCTTGTGACCCAGTTCCTTCGCGCGCGCCTCGGTCAGGCCGACGCTGGCGACTTGCGGGCGGCAATAGGTGCAGCCGGGAATGTTGGTCCAGTCGATCGGATGCAGGCCCGGCAACCCGGCGATCGATTCGACGCACAGCACGCCCTCGTGGCTTGCCTTGTGTGCGAGCCAGGGCGGGCCCGCGAGATCGCCGATGGCGTAGACGCCAGGCTCCCCGGTGCGACAAAAACCATCGATCTTGACGTGGGTTTTTTCGACCACGACGCCGGTGCCCTCCAGGCCCAGATCCTCGGTATTGCCGACGATGCCGACCGCGGAGATGACCCGGTCGACGGTGATTTTTTCGGTTTTCCCACCGGCCTCGACGGACACGGTCACGCTATTGGCCGCGCGGCTGAGCGGGCCAAGTTTGGCGCCGGTCAGGATGCGCATGCCCTGCTTTTCCAGCGCCTTGCGGACGAAGGTCGAAATCTCCGCGTCCTCCACCGGCAGAATGCGGTCCAGCACTTCCACCACCGTGACCTGCGCGCCCATGTTCTGAAAAAAGCTGGCGAATTCGATGCCGATCGCGCCGGAACCGACCACCAGCAGCGATTTCGGCATGATCGGCGGCACCATCGCCTCGCGATAGCTCCAGATCAGCTTGCCGTCGGTCTCGAGGCCAGGCAACTGGCGCGCGCGCGCGCCGGTGGCGAGGATAATATGCGGCGCGGTCAGCGTTTTGGTAGTGTTCCCCGTGACCGTAACGGTGTTCTTGCCGGCGAGACGGGCCTGGCCGTCATGGACCGTGACCTTGTTTTTTTTGAGTAGAAATCCGACGCCGGTGCCCATTTGCTTCGCAACGGCTCGGCTGCGTTTGACGATCTTGTCGAGGTCGAAGCGGATATTGTCGGCGGCGAACCCGAAATCGCCGAGGTGATGCAGCAGGTGGTTGATTTCGGAACTACGCAGCAGCGTCTTGGTGGGGATGCAGCCCCAGTTCAGGCAGATGCCGCCGAGATGCTCGCGTTCGATCAGCGCGGTCTTCAACCCGAGCTGTGCGGCGCGAATGGCGGCCACGTATCCGCCGGGGCCACCGCCAATGACGATCAGGTCGAAGGCGTCAGGCGTGGGCATTCTTTGCCTCCTTGGCAGGAGCCTGTTCTGCTCGCCGTGAAAATTTCAACACAAAGCTGACAAAGAGCACAAAGCTCACAAAGTAGAACATAATCATCGGACCATTCGCCGCAGTCCCTGGGTGAACAGTGTGACATTGAAATTCATCAGAAATCCTAACCTGAGCGAGGAAAATTTCAGGTATGTCAGGAGCTGCGCCTCATGGACACGGGTGAGCGTATCAATGGCTTTGACCTCGATGATGATCGCGTCCTCTACGACCATGTCAGTTCGATAGCCGGCCTCAATTTTCTCGCCCTCGTAGAAGATCGGCAGGGCGACCTGGCGTTGGTACGCTATCTCGCGCAGACGGAATTCGCGCGCGAGGCAATGTTCATATGTCGATTCGAGCAGTCCCGGTCCAAGTGACTTGTGGACCTTCAGGCCTGCATCAACAACAAGCTTCGAAATCGCATCAATCTCGTTCGGGATCGCTTTGTGTTCTTTGTGTTCTTTGTGTCCTTTGTGTCCTTTGTGTTCTTTGTGTTCTTTGTGTGCTTCCTGTTCAACTTCGGTACTATCCATCGGTGAACCCCATCTCAAGATGTGGCGAAGCCGGACCAGAATATGATTGCTGATCGCCTCCATTGCGTCGCGCCGCGATATCTTTCAGTTTTGGTCTGGCGCGAAGGAGGCGGGCTGAAGCCCACCCTACGGGTACGCCGGAACGGCCAGCTTGAATGATGTGAGTCACTAACATTATCACAGCATCAAGCTCAGCGGGTCCTCCACGATCGACTTGAATACTGACACGAATTCGGCCGCCAGTGCGCCATCGACGGCGCGATGATCCACCGAGAGCGTGACGGTCATGACGGTCGCCACCGCGAGTTGCCCATCCTTGACCACCGGGCGCTGCGTGCCGGCGGCAATGGCCAGAATGCCCGCCTGCGGCGGATTGATGATGGCGGCGAAATCCTTCACGCCATACATGCCCATGTTGCTGATCGAAAAGCTGCCGCCCTGGAATTCGTCCGGCTTGAGCTTGCCCGCCCGCGCGCGCTCGATCAGTGATTTGGCTTCGTTGCTGATGGCGGCGAGGCCCTTGCGGTCGGCCTGGCGAATGATCGGGGTAATCAGCCCGTCCGGAATAGAGACGGCGACCGATATATCGACATCATGGTAGAGGATGATCGCGTCCTCGGTGAAACTTGCGTTCACCTTCGGCACCCGGCGCAGCGTGACCGCGGTTGCCTTGATCAGCAGATCATTCACCGAGAGTTTGAACGCGCCCGGCCCGTCCTGCGGTGATTTCGTATTCAGATCAGCCCGCAATTTCAGCAGCGCGTCCAGTTCCACGTCGATGCTGACATAGAAATGCGGAATGGTCTGTTTTGCTTCGGTCAGGCGCCGTGCCGTCACGCGGCGGACATTGTTGAGCGGCAGCGTCTCATGTGCGGCCGTGATCGGCCCGGATGCCGCCGCGCGCGCGGCGACCGGCGCGGGTGGCGGGGACGAAGGCACCGCGGCTACGGGCGCCGCCGCACCGTGCACGCTCTCGATATCCGCGCGCACGATGCGGCCGTTCGGTCCGGTTCCGGTGATACGGCTCAGATCAATGCCGGCCTGCTGCGCGATGCGACGCGCGAGCGGCGATGCGGCGATGCGGTCGCTGCCGGCATGGCCATTGGCGGCGGGCGGTGCTGCTACCGGCGCCGGCGCCACGGTCGGCGGCTCGACTTTTGGCGCGGGCGTCTCCCGCGCCTTGGCCGGCGCGGCGGCAGCCGTTTCGCCCGCGTCGACCAGCACCGCAATCGGGTCGTTGACCTTTACGCCCTGGGTGCCGTCCGGCACCAGAATCTTGCCGAGCACGCCTTCATCGACGGCTTCAACCTCCATCGTCGCCTTGTCGGTCTCGATTTCAGCAATCACATCACCGGCGCGGATCGCATCGCCCTCGGCCTTCAGCCAGCGCGCGAGCGTGCCCTCCGTCATGGTGGGCGACAGCGCAGGCATCAGGATATTCGTCGGCATCGTTGGTCCTTCAGGCAGAGAAAAAAGTCTTCTTTTTTGAAAAAAAGAAGCAAAAAACTTTTGCTCTTACGCCTTCATCACCTGGCGCATGTTTGCTTCAGTCTACGCGGAACCCAACAGACAAAAGTTTTTTGGTTCTTTTTTTCAAAAAAGAACACTCCGTTACTGCACGATCTTTTTCACCGCGCTCACCACCCAATCCACCTGCGGCAACGCCAATTTTTCCAAATTTGCCGCATACGGCAACGGCACGTCGGCGCCAGTAACGCGCACTGGTGGCGCGTCCAGCCAGTCGAACGCGTGCTCGATCACCTGCATCGCCACCTCGGCGCCGATGCCTGCATAGGGCCAACCCTCCTCAACCGTCACCAGGCGGCTGGTGCGCTTCACGCTCTCCACCACCGTTGCGATATCTAGTGGCCGCAGCGTGCGCACATTGATCACTTCCGCCTCGATGCCGTCAGCCGAGAGAATTTCAGCCGCCTGCAGCGACGTACCGACGCCGATCGAATAGCTGACGATGGTGACATGGGTGCCCGTCCGCTCAATGTTCGCGCGGCCGATCGGCAGGATGAAATCCGCATCCTCAGGGCACGGAAATGACTGGCCGTAGAGAATTTCATTCTCCAGGAAAATCACCGGATTAGGATCGCGGATCGCCGCCCGCAACAAACCCTTGGCGTCTGCCGCCGAATAAGGTGCGATCACCTTCAAGCCAGGAATATGCGCGTACCAGCTCGCATAATCCTGGCTGTGCTGGGCGGCGACGCGCGACGCAGCACCGTTCGGGCCACGGAACACAATCGGGCAGCCCATCTGCCCGCCGGACATATAGCGTGTCTTGGCGGCGGAATTGATGATCTGGTCGATCGCCTGCATCGCGAAATTGAACGTCATGAACTCGACGATCGGCCGCAGACCGTTCATGGCAGCACCCACCGCCATGCCGGTAAAACCGTGCTCGGTGATCGGCATGTCGATGATGCGTTTGGGCCCAAAACGATCTAGCAAGCCCTGGCTGATTTTGTAGGCGCCTTGATATTGCGCCACCTCCTCGCCCATCAGGAACACGCTGTCGTCGCGCTCCAGTTCGGCTGCCATGGCGTCGCGCAACGCTTCGCGCACGGTGATCGGTTTGCCCGGCGCGAAATCGCGCGCGGGCGCACCCAGCGTAACCGTGGCGGCGGCGGGCGCCGGTGCTGCCGCGGGCACAGGCGCCGGTGCCGGCGCCGTGGCTGCTGCCACAGCTGTGCCGCCGGCCAGCAGCGCGATCGGCGTGTTTACGGCGACGCCATCGGTCCCTTCGGGCACCAGGATTTTTTCCAGGCGCCCTTCGTCCACCGCCTCCACTTCCATGGTGGCCTTGTCGGTTTCGATTTCAGCAATGACATCGCCGGCGCGCACGTCGTCGCCGACCTGCTTGAGCCAGCGCGACAATTTTCCCTCTGTCATGGTCGGCGACAAGGCCGGCATCAGGATGTGCGTCATGCGGCTTAGCTTTCGGCCAGAATGTCGGTCCAGAGCTCCGACGGATCGGGTTCGGGCGCGGATTGCGCGTAATCGGCCGCGTCCTGCACGGTGGCGCGGATTTCCGCCTCGATGCGTTTCAGTTCCGCCTCCGCCACGCCGCCCTCGAGCAGGCGGGCGCGCGCGTGGTCGATCGGGTCGTGGTGCTCGCGCATGGACTGCACTTCCTCGCGCGTGCGGTATTTCGCCGGATCGGACATGGAATGACCGCGATAGCGATAGGTCTTCATTTCCATCAGATACGGGCCGTTTCCGGCGCGGCAATGCGCCACCGCGCGCACGGCGGCGTCGTGTACCGCGGCCACGTCCATGCCGTCCACCTGCACGCCGGGAATATTCCAGGGGGCGCCGTTCTTCGACAGGTCGCGCGAGGCGCTGGCGCGTTCGACGCTTGTGCCCATACCATAACGATTATTTTCTATAACATAAATACAAGGCAGTTTCAGCAGCGCGGCGAGATTGAAGCTCTCGAACACCTGGCCCTGGTTGGACGCACCCTCGCCGAGATAGGTGACGGCCACGCGGTCATTGCCGCGATAGAGGTTACTGAACGCCAGCCCGGTGCCGATGCTGACCTGCGCGCCGACGATGCCGTGGCCGCCGAAGAAATTCTTTTCGGTGCTGAACATATGCATCGAGCCGCCTTTGCCGCGCGAATAGCCGGCGGCGCGGCCGGTCAGTTCGGCCATCACGCCGCGCGGTTTCATGCCGGTGGCGAGCATGTGGCCATGGTCGCGGTAGGAGGTGATGACTTGGTCGCCGTCGGAGAGCGCGAGTTGCACGCCGACGACGACGGCTTCCTGGCCGATATAGAGGTGGCAGAAGCCGCCGATGAGGCCCATGCCGTAGAGTTGGCCGGCCTTTTCCTCGAAGCGGCGGATGAGGAGCATTTGGCGCCAGGCGGCCAGCAGGCGGTCCCGGGGGAAGCTGGGCTTGGGTTTGGCGGCCATGGGGTCCCCACACAAAGTAAGGCCAGGGGCTCTGCCCCTGGACCCGGTCACGCGCTAGCGTGCTTCGCACGACGGGGACAAGTCCCCAGACCCCATTACTTAAGGCGTACACCAAAAGAGTGGGGGTCTGGGGCCTCAGGCCCCAGCGGGGTCCAGGGGCAGAGCCCCTGGCCTTTTAATACAGCTTTTTCCCCGGCCCGTAAGGCACCACCAAATCCGCCGGATCGGCCACCTGCGCCTCCGCCCGTGCCCGCTCATCCAGCGTATCCGGATCGACATGCGCATCGCGCAACCCGTTTACTCGCGTCTCCCACCGGTCCCGCTCGGCCTCCGCCTCCGCCAGCGTCCGCTCCTCCGCCGCTAACTGCGCGCGGCGCACCGCGAAATTCGTCAGCCCATGCTCGCCCCGGCTCGCATTCCAGACGAAATACGCGGTCAAACCCATGAACAGGGTCGGCGCCACCATCGCGGCGGCGAAGCGTTTGGCGGCACGAATCACGTTCATGGCAGCAGTGTTTGTCCTCGCGACGACACGCGGCATTGAATCACGCCACCGCCGGATTTTCAATATGACTCAATGGTCTGGGCGCCTTTTTTCCCACAAGATCCGCGCCTCCGTATCGCCGCCCGCGCCTAACGCCAGCAGCCCCAGCGCAATGGTGCCGACCACCCGCGCCTCGATCGCCGTATCGTGCGCCGTGCCGTGCCAAATCGCCACAATATCCGGTTCCGGATCGGCCGGTGTCGCCTGAGTCAGCACCGGCAGCACCTGCATCTCGCGGCCCCGTTCAGCGGTGAACAGATGCGCCTCGACCGCCTTGACCGGATTGCGCTCCGCCTCGCCGCCGCCGCCCTTCAGCACCAGCAGGCGCTCGCGGTCCAACAGCGCGGCGGCACTCAGATGCACCTCGATATAAGGCGGGTGGAACACCCCATCCACGCCGGCGGGCGCGTCGCCGGGGTTCAACAGCCGCGCCACCGTGTTCATCGGCGACCGCAGCCCCAGCAGCTGCCGCAGCCCGAGCAGGGCGGCAAATTCCGGGCTGAGCCGCTCCACGCCGACATAAGCGAAACCGCGTGCGCCCAGGTCCCGCGCGGCATCCTCCGCTGGCGC
>Ga0116228_10001834_pt1 | contig 17953 bp, 5 predicted proteins | sample S1TSphfallax_2_FD_89694 | JGI IMG/M metagenome (GOLD analysis project Ga0116228, IMG submission 89694) | Host-associated microbial communities from peat moss isolated from Minnesota, USA - S1T2_Fc - Sphagnum fallax MG | ecosystem: Host-associated > Plants > Peat moss > Unclassified | place: USA... | reverse complement strand
CGCTAGTTCCTGATCTGAGTGCTGACACTCCATGAAGAGTACAAACCAAACCTCATAACCTGCAAACAACAAAAAGAATAAGAAAATAAAAAAACAATCAGAAGTAGAAGGCACCTCCTCTATTGTTCATGATTATCAAATGTCTGCTCCTTTTGCATTTTGTGCTTGTCACATCCAGTGCAGCAAATCATCCATTAGGGTTTGTATTTCATCCCGCCTTCTTCAAGTCACATTCACATGGCAGAAAAACCCTGACAAGTCCATGTCACAACGCAACATAGTTTTTCATAAGATGCAACATGACTATGTGAGAGTTTTGTGCAATGTCAAACAGAAAAGGCCAGTGGCCGTGCAGTTTGAACACGGCAAGTGAGACCCATTGAAAGCTTATGTAGTGCTGATGTGAAGTACTACTTTGTACATGTGGTCTATTTGACATCATCCGCACAATTTTAATGGAGATCCTAAATCAACACCCAAACAGTAACTAACAAGTCAGCATAAAATTGCTATTGGGAAAGTAGTCTGCACATCTGAGCACGCGGATCCAACACATGGGTCCAAGTATCGGTATTTGGTCTGCAGCCATTAACCAATAATTTTTCTCTCCTCTCATTGCCTGGCTGAGAGAGAGCTGGTTCCTGGACAGAGCTTCTATGCATGATCAGGGCTTTAAAATAAAATTCTAACTTTTTTCTTTGAACTTTGTCGTGCACTACACATGAACAAACCTACAAAACTTCCTTCTTTTGGGGAGGAAAGTTTGTAGTCATGTCTCTGTATGGTGGGGGTCATCATCTCATGTATTCAAGTTGTTGCTTGATGGGACTTGTTGCTCAGAGTTATAGTCTCCACAGCAAGAAAAAACATAAGGATCATAAAACAATTCAATAATGTGCAAAAGGAAGTTCTCAAAGAAGTTTCAATGTAAGCAAAGCTCTAAAAGAAAGTTTTTATGTACCTTGTAATTTTATGTAGGAATAAAAGAAAAAAATTGTTGAGGTGGACCAGCCCATCACTGATTGACTGCCTAAGACCGAACTTTTATTTATATCTTCAATGTGTGTGCTTCATTTTGAGTGATTTAAAATGTTATGGGAGCACTGCCTCAAGCTTTAGAAATCATCTTTGAAGTGCAAAGGAAAAGGATTAATGAAAAAATAACAAAAAAAAGAAAAAAGCTTTCCAACTTATAAATAGCTTTGTTTTCTCCTTCTCTTTGGACCCTTCTTACTTCAAATTGCATAACTTTTTAAATTTCTTATTCAGTATAAAATTTAAATTGCTATAGGAGCACAACCTGAAGTTCTACAAATCATCTTTGAACTGTAATAATAACAGAGCAACATACAAGGAATTTTTTGGGTGTTTGGAAACTGACCTTTTGTAATGTTTGGTGGTTTGTTTTTTTTTTGAGTTACTGACCCCTTTTACTTTGAGGTTCTATAACTATCTCGTTTGTAACCTGTTTATGACAATTGTTACTGTGTCAGACTTGCTAAGAGGAGGGTTTCAAGTTTTGTTTGGACACCAGAAACAATGGAGCCCTCCCCCTTGGATCCAGCTTGCCCTGAGTTCTTAGGTGTTCAATCACTGGGTGGTCGACCCTACCTCAGAGCTATGTTTAATTAATTTTTTTCCCCTAGTTTTTCAATGTTGCTAGAGTGGAAATCATTAATAACATGATTTAGCCACAGTTGGCTACAGAGCAAATCTCACAATAATTGTTTTTCAAAATCCTTCAATGTCATGACTACCTACTAGAGCCTAAGGTGGAAATCTCACAATTTAATTTAATTTAATTCAAAAAATCTGGAGAATTTTACCTGGGAATTAGCATTACTAGGTCTCAAAATTTCAACGATTTTTATTTTTTTAAAAGATTGAAGCCAGAACTTTTGAAAGGCCTTCTTGGAATTCAAAGGTTTTCTGGAGGCACCCATGTTTTCAAAGTAATTCTGGATGGATATTGTTCTGTTATCAATCCAAACAACCTCTGATATTCTTGCTCAGCCTCTAGCTCTTTAGGCATATTGTAAATGAAGTATCCAGTAGACTACAACTAAGTACTTCCTTTCAGTATCATTCTCAGAGGTTTCCATGGAGATCCAATTGTTGGATTTCGGATCCCAATAACTCCACTAAAATATAGCATTCCAAGGCCTATAATTCTTTATCTTAATAACACAAAGAAGATCTCATCATTGGATCTTGCTGTTTAGGATGTTATTGTTCATCCAATAGATAAAAGATTGTTGGTAACTCTGATGTCCTCATTGAAATACCTGGGTATAGATTTCCCTTCTTATATGCTCTCTTAACCCTAGCAAAAGAAATGGTAGATCACAAAGGTATATGGCTTAGTTATATGGAGGAGACCTGTTATTAGAACCTGTCAAAAATTTAAAAATATTTTTATAGTCTGGCTGCCTAATACAGTAAACTCTCTCTAAACTAATACTGTGTAAATTAATATTCTCTCTAAACTAATATGCGGGCACAGGCCCGTGGCGAGCCTCATACTTAATCTAATTTGTGTAAACTAATATCCTCCATAAACTAATATCTTCCGGCCGGTCCCAAGGATATTAGTTTAGAGAGAGTTTACTGTACAGGCAGGAATAGGCATCTAGTGAAATTGACTCAAAATATCTCTTTTGTGATGAATTTTTTTCAAAATACAGGGAACGTTGTTACAAAATATTCCTTTGAAAGCACGCAACATTGTGAAACTTCAGACCCAAGAAACACTGGTTACAAATGAGCAATTAGTCACCTCTATAATAGCTTTCCAATTAGTGATAACTTTCTGTATAGGGCTAGTCCCTTCCTAGGAGAGTTCATAGACTGAGGTCAGGTTGCGTGGGAAGAGGACTTCTCTTACAAAAAATACTTTTTAGAGCTTTTGTTCCCCTATTCAGAATAAAGGTTGTGTTCAGGAGTGTTGGTCTAGCATATTGCCCTCCTCTGGTATCGAAGGGGCCATACCAGGCTGATTAGACTTGAGGCAATATTACCCTTGCACCAATATGAAGCCTAATAGGGACCAGTGTTGGTGGATTATTAACACTCTTGTACCAGTATCAGCCTAGTAGGGACAAGAGTTGATGGGTTATTAAGGAAATGACTGGTTATCAACAAGGGTCCAAGAATAGGTTACCCACAATTGATATGCCAATTCTGAAATTGGTAAAGGACTTGATAGACACCCTATCTGTTTGGCATATATTTTGTAGAGGCCCAATGAGCTCTTATTGGCTGAGAATTTGCTTTAATGACGATGAGAATTGACATGTACCCTTCCATGTTTCTTCTAAACAGGTTCTTAATTCTTTAAAACATTTGAGGAGTCACTACTTTTTGTTTGGCTCCACCTCTCCAATTGCAGCTCCCCTTTGGCCTTGAATTGGACATTTGTGACTTTGGTAATGGTGAGAAGTGCACATGTGCAATGAGATTTTTTGGGGCACTTGAGACAAGTCCTAAGTAAAAACACTTGCTTTGATGTCAATTGACATTGGTGGTTTTCAGGTCGGGTATTTCAAAATCCACACATACAAAGGAAGGCATTATGAAAAAGAATAATTAGGGAAAAAATTAGTACCTAAGTGTGTTGCATAAACATGCAAAATGATAATAGATGAGTCACAATATTTCTCAAAATCCAGTTATTAGATAATCTATACGGGGCAGAAAAAATAATTTCACAAAGATGCTATGCAATTAAAGTATAAGCCAACCAATACTGGTAGCCCAACATGAACTTATAGAAGTTTTATATGAGATTCAATATCAGGTATATATTTGCCACATACTTACTCTTGGACCCAATGCCAGGACCAGACTAAAGTATAAAAGAGAAAAGGCCAATATGAATATTTCAAAAAGTATCCAATACTAGGACTAGGCTGGTATGTTCAAAAGTTGATAACAAGACAGACGCGGGTCTGAAGCGAAGCTTCAACAACATTTTCTCAGGACCTGAAGTGAAGCTCCAACAACATTTTCTCAGGACCTTCATACGTTCTACCTTTGGAAGGTGCAGCCAGCATTTGTATGATGCATCAAAACCCACAGTTGAAAATTACAATCTGAGAGAATTTTTTAATTTATAAAGAAGGTATTTTATGACATTTGTTGACATAAAAAATACGTCCTCAACCATTGTGAAAATTGACCATGGTCAAATTGGCTATGGAGAGAAGAACCTTTAATTGTTTTGAGGAGGTAGTAAACTTGTATAAACAAAACTTGGGGCACTTAAATGTCACACTTAATGGCATCATCAATAGGTAGCCACTAATTGTGACCCCTAGCTAGCTTGATGCAAACAAAAAGAAATCAACTAGCGAAATGAGATTGAAATTGACCAATAACAAGACGTAGTGCACTATGGTCACAAAGCCAAACCCTAGGTTTTGCTAAGGTTGAATCTTAAGGTGGATTAAGCTTAAGCTTAACAAAACCTAGGGTTTGGCTTATATTTCACCTAGGGTCTGCAAATCAAGCTTTGGCAATACTTACTTAAGCCAAAATTTGGCCACTGTCTTGACTTCTCATCTCATACTCCATTGAAATCCATCTCCCCTCTTTTGTAGACTTTTTCCTTGTCAGGACTCACAAGCTGCGTCACCATATATAACACAGCGACGTTGCACATCAGTGTATGTAGGACCAAACTCGCTTCCTGAGCTCCGCCCATCCCCTCCCCACTCTAAAGCAGGCTAAGTGTGTGTGTTTGCTATCTCAAGTTGGTGCTCTGCAAGGTGCTCTAGTGTCTCTGAGCTTTTAAGTTTTTGCAGGAAAGAATAACTAATGCTTGTGAGGTTGTGTACATCTGCTTGGTGGTGGTGGTGGTAGTTGGTTGTTGTGTGAAAGCTATCATGTGAACTAGCTGACTCCTGAGGCTTGGTAATAAGTATTGAATAAATTGGTCTTGTGTTTATGTGTGTGTGTTTTCTTTCTTTTTTTGTACCAGGCTCCAGCTGCCTGAACATTGTTTTGTTTTATTCAAGCTTTGGGTGAAGAGTAAGACTCTTGACAAAGTCTGACTGATGTCTTTTGAAGTTGGAATTCTGCTGATATTCTGTGGTGCTAATCTGTGTTGATCAGGGTGGAACTTTGTTTCTCTGAATTTATATTTCAAGTGGGGTTTTGTCAGAGTGCGTGCTACTGCTCAAGGATGTGCTACTGTTCAAGGATTTGCACAAGCTTGAGATCTCCGTGGTTTGATCCTCCTGCATGTTGGTTGTGAATTTTTGTTAAATTAAAAAGAGGTCAGCTATAACGTTCTGAGGCAGCTTCCCAAATTTGCAGGCTGCAAGGTTAATCTACTGTGACGAAAGAGATCAGCAGCACAGATATTACAAAGGATGCTGCAGGCCAGAAAGTCAAACAAAGCTGTTGTTTCCGAGAGAACGTAAGTTCAAAGCAAGCTAGCGACCCGACAGCCAGAAAAGAAGAAGACGAAGAGGGAAGCAAGGAAGAGAGTAGGAGGATTAACAGCTAACGACAACAGAAGGAAGACGAGGAGGGAAGGAAGGAAGGAAGAGATCTAGTAGGAGGATTAGCTGGGGGGCAGCTGGGAGCCGGGACTAGCTAGGGATCAAAGCTCAGGATGCCAATAGCTGGAAACTCAGAATTTGGGAATACAGGAAGTGGTTATATTGCAGCTGGTGGAGAAGGCATCAGCAGCAGCTCGAGCTGGGGACTCAAGCGGGCGTCAGCACTACCCACGAGTGATCTTCGATTGCAAGAGGAAGCTGGGATTGTAAACTGGAAGCTGGGCCAGCTGCAGCCACCATACTACAGTCATGGCTCGTCACATGAAGGACCTGCAGTAGCAAGTCACAAAATGCACGGTGGCAATTATGGCTGGTCCACAGAACTCTCGGCTGCAGGCATTAACATCTTCGGACATGAAGAAAGCAAACGGCTGCCGAAAGTGGAAGAATCCGGCCAGCTAGAACTTCAACCTGGCTCCAGGGAAGCAAGTTGCACACCCCCGCCGACGACCAGCTGCCGCGGAGGGGCAACTTCTCAGGCAGCGGCAGGCTCCGATGGTTTTATGCGCGCAAACACTAGCAGTGTCCAGCAGCTGCTACCCAGCTTAGCTGGGACCGTGAATGGCGGCAGTGGTAAAACTTGCGCTGGGATGATCTCCAAGCGTAGGTCCCGTGCCTCACGACGAGTTCCGACCACGGTGATGCAGACGAGCTCCAAGGACTTCCGGGCCACGGTCCAGAGACTAACGGGACTGAATATCCCGCGGCCTAGTATGACGACTACAGGCTCTATTAGGCCACGACTTACGTTTCCAAAAGGCGGTGAGCTTCTCGCCGCCGCGCTTGGTACTGCCGCAGCTCACAACCTCGTCCGACCTCAGCCAAAGCGCGCCAACTTACAAACAAGCATGGCTGCCTGCAGTTCACAGACTGCCACGTCCCAGTCTAATTGCGGCTCTTATCCAAGCTCGCCAAACAAGTCGCCTGAGTTTCAAGCCAATTCTCATGTAAGTGTAGCTGCCACTATGCAGCAGCAACCGCCTGCTCATAATACTACCAGTGCCGTGCCGACGGCGGTGACGTCGCGAGCTGCTCCGGAGCAACAACTTTCGAATCTAGATTTCCACAAGATCAAGCATCAAAGCAAATTAGTCGCGGACCGTGACATATATATAGCAAAGCTTTACGGAGCTCTGGCGGGGGGCTCAATTACTACTAGTCGCTCATCATCACCTACTACAGCAGCAGCTGCACCTACCATGACGACAATTAGCTCCACTGCTGCAGCAACCGCGTCACAGCTAGTGACGGATAATTCTTCCACAGCTCCAGCTGCTGCAGCTCTTAAGTCCACCATGATGCTCAGCTCTCCTCTCATGGATCAGGAACAGCTCAAATCAACTAGTGTACGACTAGCTGCAAGTTCAAACCTAAGAAGAACCGGCCGCCCCTTGAAGCTAGATGCTGCTGATCTTCTTCTTTCAGGCAGCAGCAGCACGGGCAGCTACGGTGCTACTTCAGCTCCAGCTTCCAGACTTGTACGTGACACCAGTACTAATCATACCAATAATCTTATGCTTTCGGAAACCAGACAAACTGTAGTTCAGGATTTCCTGAAGAGTTCTTCAGATTCTTCTAGGTATCAACCCACTGCCTCAAATGCAGAACGTGGATTAGCTAAGCTCAGAGGACCGGCTCAGCTTCTGCAGCAGCAGCAGCAGCATCCAGCCAAAGAAGATCAGAATCAGCAGCCTCAGCAGCAGCCGCAGCTCTCGTTCAGCCAGTTGGACCGCTGGTTCCAATCTGATCAATCAGTTGGAGGACCAACTGGTTGGAATCTCATCAGGTCATAGCTGTTGATGCCATGCATGCAGCTGCAGTTCAATGTGTGATCATGATCAACAGAAAACTTCCTAGAGATCATGAGTTCTGCCTACCTATCAACCAACCAATTCTGAGCTCTCTTGTAATCACCGAGACTAACCATTCCTGAACCAACTCATCTAATTCCTAGCTCGGCACTAGTATCAGATCATGTGAAGAGACTCTAAATTTCTTTCTAGAATACAAAAGAAGTTGTACCAAACTTACTTTGATCTAGCTGCGACTAAAAGCACTGTAATTGTGTAAAGACTATCTGGCTGTCACACATTTTCAACGTTAACTTAGTTTTCCACTTTAAAACATGCAAAAACCTTCAATTAGCAGGATAGTCGAACTTAAACATCCTGTCGAGGCTTTGAGATTAGGCATCACAAATTTTTCCTTTTTCATACATCAACCATTTCTCATATAAACTTGGGTTGATCAGAGGAACTCTTATAAATCTGGCAGGCACTAGAATTTCATTTAGCAATCCACTTTAACAAGATGTACAGAACTAGATTCCACAACTTAGGTATGAGCTTCTTACTAGAGTTAGATTCCTCTCTTGATCTGCAAGCTACTAGATTTCATTTAACAAGCCACTTTCTTGTATAGATCTAGATTTCACAACTTAGGTATCGTGAGGTGTGTAGTTTGTACTATCTATTGGAGATCATGAGGCAGGTAGTGAGGACGAAGGTACAATTTGATCATATCATACAATTTGAGCTTGGCTGCAGAGAGAGACTGGAGTTTATAAGATCGGCTCTTGCAATGGTTTCAACCTAGCTGCAGGTTCTCATGTGTGTTTCACTCAGGAGAACTTGACATTCTCAAGGTCTAAAGTACAGTTCAAGGTTTAGATTTTGTTCAGAGGTTTGTATACATATTAGTAGAGTGAATATGTACAGCTTCATTCTTCCCTCCTGGCCATTTCCTCATTTCTTTCAGCTTGTTTTGCATTGGAACTGTGAGGTGTACTACTGTAGTAATGGTTTTGTTTAAATCGGGTAGGCCTATGAACTGATCCAGAAATTTGATGAAGATTGTATTTTGATAGCTTTGTTGACGATGAACTGGTAATTCAATGGTAAACTCCTGCATTAGCTTAGTGAAGTACACCCACATTTCCTATTCTTAGTGAATTGTGAGCAGGAATCAATCAGGAAGAGGAACAGAAGAAGCTCCATTCTTGAACCAGATGTCACCAGCATGGTCCAAGTTGTTTGGTGCACAAACAATATAACTTAACACCTTTCAGAAGAGGGTCAAGAGACACAAAATGGGCATAAAAGAGAAAAGTTGACAGGATCATGATGGGTGCACTTCTAGCTTTCTTGGCTCTGCCTATTTTACTATATAATAATGTAGGTTCAAGTAGTTTTCATTCAAGGTCCCACATTTTGAGGAATGTCCACCAGGTGTTACTTGTGTCAAAATTTCCTATGACCTAACTCTGAAGTTCAGTTTTTGGAAACTGAACATGGAACATTTCCTGTTTTTACTGTTGCTGGTTTGAAGTTTGAACTTGCCATAAATGGAGCAGAGCTGCTGCTTCTTTTTACTTGGTGAATTTCTGTCAGATTTTGATCTGAAAATTTTATGATTTTGACCTATATAATACGTCTAAAGGATTTTCAGGGGAAAAAAAGGCCCATATTTGTCAGATATAGAGAAGAAAAGGGAATTCTAAATTGCTAGATTTTTATGATAAATTTCCATACAGGATAGCCAAGAATATAGAAGGATCCTGATTTTTAAAACTTTCATATCTGGGACGTAGCCAAATAATTTTGGCTAAATTATTTTCTGGAGAATGCCACTAGTTCAGCTACATCACAAAACCTTAAAAAAAAACACTGGCGCTAGAGGGTCTTCTGGCTGCCTGAAGACAATAGAGAGTCAATCAGGTCAAGGTCACAGGGGTTGCAACTACAATTGGGAGCAGCCTTTTAAAATTGGCGAATTTTCTCACAAAAATGAAATTAAAAACTAAAAATTTCAAAAATGAAGTGATTTTGTATGTTTTCTAAGCTTTGTATATTTGATTTTCAATTTATAGCCAAAAATATAGAATGATGATTAAAGATTTGTACTTTATATTTGGTTTATAGCCACATTCGGCTAACTCTTCCTAGGGATGGTCGTCACTATTCCTGCATCGTCCTCTCGATGATCGCCATGTTGGCTACAAACAAAACTATATATTTTTAAAAAAAAACAATATTTGGGAGAAGCAGGTGGGTAGCACTTGGTATCACTGATCCACATGATGGCTGAGTTACATGTTTGATACCTTCCTTAATGAGCACATTTAGGAACTTTTCACAATCTGACCAGTTGTACTCTTAAAAAGCCTCCAAAAGGCGCCCCCAAATCAATGGGTTAGGATTCACCTTGTTGTCTGGGGCGCACGTGTTGGGCTAGCATCCTTGGTTACATGATGGGAGTAATATAGTTTGATTAGTAGCACTTCAATCTTAGAATATATACATGGCTCTCAAAAGAACAGCTTGTAACTATGGGAATGTTCTGTATTTGAGGATCAAGTATGGAGAGAGAAGTGGGAAAAGGTTTCTCAAAAAGTGAGAATTCCAAATAGAAGTTTCCAAAATTTACCGCGAGTATCCAGGTGTGATTTGCTGCTGCATGAGAGAAAGTCATAAACCAATTGAGAGTCCCCCCCTCTCTGGAAAGAGAAAATGTTCTGTAAAGCACATGCTCAAGTTGTCAACAGAGAATGGAGAGACTCTTCATCATCAGTGACATAATCACTGATCATGTTTTACAGATGGAAAATTCATCACTTCTTTATAGGTATTAACTTTGTACAACTTATCTATTTTTTTCATTCCCTTGCTACTTGAGAACAATATTGCCAAAAAATTGCTGGCCAATAAATCATGTCGTATACAACTTTGTTTGGATGAGAACAATTGTGACAGAGAAACGAATATTGTGAATGCAACAAGAAAAGTGTGTTATGCATGTGCCCAAGTTGTCAACATAGAAGAGAGACTTTGCATCATCAGTGACAACACATATTAAATTCTACTGATTTTGTTCATTGCTTCTCTAGAATTGTTAGCTTGAAAGTCATACATTTTATTTTTCACCCTTTTTGCTGATGACAATCTTGGCAATGTTGCTAGGCAATAGGTAGTAACCACACCAAATAAAGACAAAGCAACAAGCAAGAAACAATGGAAAAATTGTCGGCCAATTTGTTCAAGGTGGGATTCTCAATGGATTCTTTATTTATCACACATACACATGATTACGTAGGGAGTTTGATTTTTGAAAGAGTGACCTAGTTCAATGTTATATTGTACTTCTTTGTCATTGTTGATCCAATGCATTCTAAGTTGCAATTTATTCAATTGTTTTGGTAATTAAATTGCTTCTTAATAAGAGAGAACACCCATGTGATTCCTATGTTATTATGTATCTCACACCATGGTAACTCTAGCTTAAGGAGTTAGCAACTACAGAAGATTTGGACAATGTTTCTGGGCAAAAAGTCAATCATTCACAACTCAATCAAATTCGTGAGCCTTTTGCATTTTCATCAATGGTTTGTGAATTCAAAACATGAACCTTTTGAACCAAATTCAGTTTGTTGACATGAAAATGATTCAAGTGAAACAACTTTTATCCGTACAATATGTTGACATACAATTGACATGCAAATGGGAAACTTGACTCCATAACTTCCATCCATGTGTAAAACTGTTTAGAGAACATCTTAACTTAGCAGACATGAGATCTGACATGACAAACCTTGCACTCTTATTTGGCCTTTTTTTATTGAAAAAAATTCAGCCAAAAGAAAAAGTAAAAAGTTCAAATTAAAAGAAGTATTTTGGAGGCTTTCAATTACTAGAACTGAGGAAAAAAAGGGTAAAACTCACTAATTTTTATACATAGTTTTTAATGTGTAGTCAAAAATTTATTTGTAGAAGGATGATTAAAGATTTGTATTTCATATCTAGTGGTTCATAGCTAGATTTGCCTAAATCTTTTTAAGGATGATCATCACGTTGTCTACATCTTCCTACAAACTATTGCCACTCTCACTAAAACAATAATAATCTGTAAAAAAACATTACTTCTACTGTGTCACATCAATAGGGTTGCCATTGACTGCTCTTCATACAAGCCCGACCTTTCACATATTTTTGCCACCTACTAAACCATTCTTGGTCAATTCAACATACACATCTTGCAAAAGATTTCCTTAGATATTATGCATGAATGTGTCTTTTTCAATAGCTCGTGCAAATGGATTGGTTTGTGAGTAAAAGAATTCCATTTCACCTATAAACCCCACCTCCAAAAAGGAGGTATTATTGTACTTCACACATATTGAAACCCTTTGTAATGCACCTGGCAAGCAGCTGCTAGTTATGCTTTGGCTGCGGTTAGCATTTGTTGCTTCTCTCTTTCATCAAAAAGCAAAGAAAAATTTAGTCGCCCATTTTGTCAAATAATAGCTTTTACATGTAGTTTACTTTTGGAGATATCTGAAAGGGTCTCAAAGAACTCCACCTCCCATACGATAGCCTTGTTCTTGATATACTTGTTCTTTGTTGAAACAAACCAACAACATTGTAAAGCCATCTTCACAAAGAGCATACGGAAGCCTTCATTTTACCTTCCTAACCAGCCCTAGACGTCTCCAACTTCCACATGGTAATGTGGTCCTTGAGATGAGGCTTGTTGACATTGTAATTGTCATGACAATGGAAGCAAATGATATTGCAAGGCAAACCAAATGCTTCACTTTTAACTTTATAATCAACTTTGCAAAAACAATTGTTCTCAGGTGCAATTCTCAGCTACCCTGGAATCACCTGCTGGGAGAATTTGGAAAGATCAATAAGCTGTATACCTTTGTGGAAACTCTTGAAGAAATTTTTTAGTGTATTTGGAGGGCACCTTAATATGTGAATATCCCTTCTAGAAGAAAGGATGTATGTTATGCCTACTCCTTAAGGGTGAGAGGTATCTTTGGTAGGCTTAAGATCCCTCCCCTTCGTAAAGCTTGTGATCTACTTCCATTTACTTTCATCATAACCTTAGCCTCATGATTTACAATGAGTGACAATCTCTGGGGAAGGGACAATCCAAAAGAGTTGTGTTGGACTTGGCTGTCGCCGAATCCTAAAATGCTAGGCCCCTTTCTTTTGGAGATGCCCCACCATGGAGCGTTACGTTATGCTAAAGACTCCTTTTAAATTTCCATTTGCTCATTGGAATTATCTGTAAAGTAACCCTATCTTCACCCTGTCTTTGGGCCTCTTTTCACCCCCTATCCCCTCTTTCAGTAGTATCTGCAAAGTAAAGACATTTTAATAAATCTCAGTATGAAATGCTGAAACTCAGCATTTAATGCGCAAGGTTTGAGACTAATTATAGTACTTGTACAAGTGGGAGCAGTGGAAATATATGTAGCAACAGTGGAGGCGCTCAGGAAAAAGGAAAGACAGGATGAAACTCAGTTTACTACCAAAATTAATGGTTTTCTGAGTTTCACACCTCCCCCCCCCCCTTGAATGCTAATGTACTTTTTTGCAGGTTATTTTTTGATCTCACCTTGTGTACGACCAAACTCAGGGTTCTCGGACTTTGTTTGTCTTACTTTACGGGTAACTCTATTGTAACTACATAATTTGCTTCAACAATTGCTTGCCATTACATGATCTTTTCCCCTAGCTGTAGACTAGCTCTGCTCCTCCTCCATTGACCACATGCAAGCCTGAATAAAATGGAAGTGCACCTGTGATGTCATTTAGAGGATGACAACACATCTGTCATGACTTCCTGTGAGAACATCTGTTCTTTAAGTTCCTTACAACAAGGCACCGCCTCATAGATAGCCCTAATGCAAGCGTTGCCAATTTTTAAAATTTTAAATTAGACTTTTTCCAGGTCACCTATAGCTCCTGAAGGCAAAAGCGCTAGGTCATACGGTCTAGTATTTCTTAGGTTTTGGGTCTATGGTCAAACTGGGTCCATCTGTACCTACAGTGGGCCAATGAAAGGTGCCCTAAACATGCAGCAGCTCATGGTTCTCAACACTCGTGAATGTACAAAATGGCAATGCCAAGTATGAATCAGCCCCTCATGTATGAGTTATCCTCTACTATCCCCATTGTAGGCATCCTTGCTCATCTGGTAGGATACATTGCTGTTCAATGTTGGCCTTGCCTACCAAGGCAAGGATTTAGGGTTTAGGGTTTGTCTTCAGATTCATTATACAATATAGCAGCTTAAGGGATTTTGGCCCCTAGGTAGTAGGTCTATTTTTACCCCCTATCCCCTCTTTCAGTGGTATCTGCAAAATAAGGAAAATATTTACATCTCAGTATGAAATGCTGAAACTCAGCATCTAATGCACAAGGATTGAGACTAGCTATAGTAGTTGCAGAGGTAGGAGTGGTGAAAATGTATGTAGCAGCAGTGGAGGCGCTCACGGAAAAGGAAAGACAGGATGAAACTCAGTTTACTCAAAATTGATGGTTTTCTGAGTTTCACCCCGCCCCTTGAATACTATTGTACTTTTTGGCAGGGTTTTTTGAAAATCTTACCCTGTATATGACCAAACTCACGGTTCCGGTGCTGTGTTTTCCTTACTTTATGGTTAACTCTAATGCACATTGTAACAGATCAGCCAAAAAGTTTCCCTCTCATATATATAATGAGCCACAACCGTTTGTGTGAGAAAAACTACCATTCCTTTTTAATGGTTCACACATTTCATAAGTAGATACTAGGTTGGAAACTTGCTAAAGGTCCTAGTATCAAAGAACCAACAAAATTAGTGTAACTTGAAACAAGATTAGCCTCATACCAAGACTTGCTTGGTAGGGACTTAAGACAATGCAAGTTTAGTACCAGGGTTATATTGGTCTCAATACTTGGTATAGTCACACACCTAGCCAAAATCAGTCTTGAACCCTTATATTATTGTACCTTAACAAATTTGGCACCCCTATGACAAATTATTTATTTATTGAAATGCGTTTTAGCATATAAAATAATATTTTAAAAGATTTTTGGCTTGCATTTTAGAAATATTTTATATTTACAACATGAATCAAGATGTCAATCAATTTCCATCCATTTTGATACATAACATTTGAATGTATTACATTTCTTGATTCTTATTTGCATTTACCTTTATGCTTTTTATTCTTGTTTCTCATGCTTCAATTCACCTTTACACATTTCAAAATACAATGGATTGCACTAGGATGCATGGAAAATTTGTGTTGTTGACATTGGGTGCAAGCTTTAAGCAACAATTTTGAATGAAATGTGTTTTCCTTATGTCCAATTTTGACATCCACAATGATAATTATCAAACATCTACACTGAATAATATCTCAATTTAAACCAAAGCTCAAGGACATGTCCAATTATCAGGATGATAGGGATGAGGCTCATATGATGCCCTAAAAGCTCTAGAACATTTTAATACCAGTTTCAGGCTGGAAGCAAGTTGTGTAAATTATATGATACCAGTACAAGCTGGTTTGTTCAAAAGTTGATGCTTGGCCAACACTGGTTCAGATTAACAAGGAACCAGAAATTTTCATGTAAGCATGTCTCTTGCATTAGTGATTGTGAGAGTCCGGTGATGACATCTCCAAAACTTCATAAACTTGACATCATAAGAACTCTGGTCTGGTAGAAAAGACACACACATCATGCCTATTGCAGATGCATCTTGCCACACCTTGCTTCAACCCTACTGCTTAGAGGGCTCTGTTATCATATCCACCCCATATCAACAGGAGCTGCAAAGAGGATGGGGCTGCCACTTAGTGATGAAAGTTGCTGGTTACACAAATTATCTGCTTCAATGAAAGAAAACTACATTGAAGTCTTGGGTATTCAATTTGTGATTACAAATGCATACACTAAGCATTTGTAGTATGGTTTAGGGTTTAGGGTTTAGGGTTTGTTTATTTATTTTTATGATGTGGTAGCACTAGGATAGATAGGCTGGTGAGTAAACACTTAAGAACTCAAACGAGGTTGAATCCTCACATTGTTCCTTTGATTCTGAAGCTCAAAGAACACTTTAGTCCAGCACCTAGTGCTTCCAACGCCATAAAAATCTCTCAATTCAGTAAAGGAATGGACAAGATATGAAGTGTCTGGTGTAAGGGGGTTTGGTGTTCGGTGATGGGTGGCTTAAAACAGATTAGGATTTTGAGCTTAAGATCTTTCATTCGTTGCATCTTTCCCTCTGCAATAGAAAAAAGTTTTGTAAAGCCCTAGTTGGTGCACCCATCAGGTTTTAAATCACTCAAAACGGACTAAAAATGAGGAGATACGAGGCTGGAACTGGAGAGGGGTCTATAGCTATTTTTTCAAAAGAATTGAAGCAAACTATCACTCATCATCTTCCTGTGTTTGCTGCGTTGGTCCTTTACTTCTGACACTCAAAGAACATTTGTAGCACTCCAGTTTGTGCATGCAATGACACAAAAATCACTCAATTTGGCCAAGGAATTAGAAAAATATTGAAAAGTAATCAGTGATAGGTACATGTTTGGTGATGGGTGGTTCTACCTTAGCTATGACCCACAAGAGGAATTAGCCAAATCTGGCTACAGGTTGGAGAGGCAGGTAGAGAATTTTAAGAATACTGCTATATTTTGGTGTCCTACTAGAACCTATTGTCTAAATGTGACAATTCCAGAAGATACAATCCTTGAGATCTGGTGACTTTAGTGCATTTTTTCATGTATATATGATATGGCAAGTATATATCTGGTATTACCTCAGTGCCCATACAAAATTGTTACTGGTATAAAAAGGTTGGTATTGCCTCAGGTCATACCCAACTGGTAGGCTCTTCAATACCAGTATTGATACCAGTACCATATATCAAGGTTGCACCATACATATCAGTACAACACTAGACAGGACCATATGCCTTTATTTCTGGAAGCAAAGCCCTGTCCGCACTACTCACTTTCTTGCATCTGTTGACATTCATGATATCTTCTGTCCAATTGCCCAGTCCCGCAATCAAGTGGACCTGAAGGGAAATCAAAACATTATTTTATTTGTTGGCCTTCCTAGCAAGGCAAGGATATTGTGTTTAGCTTCATTATAGAGTATAGTAGCTTAAGGGATTTTTATAGGCCCCTATGTAATAATAAGTCTATTTTTATACAAGGATTTTTGAAAGATGATATTTTGGCTTGTGTTGAAACTTGAGATTAGTTATAGAGTTATGATATCTTGAAGGATTTTGGTTTCTTTTAGAGGATTTTTTTGAAGATCATATTCTTGCATCATGAAATATTTGAATTTTCATAACTCTTCTTTTGCCTTAAGATACTTTTTAATGTAAATGGCAAGGCCACAGTGTGACACACCCCTTGTTATACTTGAAACAGGCCAGAGTGAACCAGCACCCACCAGTGCACCAATGTGGATGGATGGTGCACTCATAGGTGTACCTTTTTTCGTCCCTCCCTGTCCCTGGGCTAACCAAGGTGGCGAACTCAAGTTGACCCTTTTTTTTTTCCTTTCTTCAGCCCAGGTTGGTGTTTTTCTGGGAACTTCTTTTTTCCTCACCCCCCACGCCCGCCCAGGTCTCACCTACCTACCTACATTTAGACTAATACCTATGCACCCTGGCCTCCTCCCTCCCCCACCTACCTACCTCCCTGCTCACCTACCCTCCCATCTACCTACTTTTCCATCAACCTGTTTACCTACGTATCTACACACTAAGTCTCCACCAAGGTAGTGACAATACAGGTCAATGAAGGTATTACAATATACTAGGTAGGTTGCTTCATTTTCCTTCCTACCTACCTACCTACTAGACCATGTAACTTTATGACTATGGAAAACAATGTTGCAATAACCCAATTAAAGGTATTGCAACTAAACTAGATTTTTTTTTTGTAGCCCTATAAAAATCTCAACAATTAAATCACATATGAAGGTATTGCAAATGAACTTGATATATTTACTCAAGCCACATCAATCCACTAATGTAATTGTTCTTGCAATACCCTTATTGAACTTCCTCACAATATTAGATTTTGAATTCATGTCATACCTTTAGCACAACTTGCAAAATTATTTAATCATCACATTGCCTTCATAATGGTAATGCACACCCACTAGATGATTTTTTTTGAAATGCAATACTATTAGGCAAAGAAAAATTATCATATTGCACCTTATTTCTTTTTTCAATACCTACATCAGACTAATGCATGAGCAGAACAAATTTACTGCAATGCAATACCTTCAATCCTATTAAACTACTTTCATCTCAACTAATTGAACAATGCAATACCCCAAAAACACATTGGAAATAACATATCCAACCTAATGCCCATATGCATTACCTTCATCAAGGTAATGCAAATGCATTAAATCCTTTTATTGTTTTGCAATAAAAAAGTAGGCCTAGTTGTAACTATTTTATCTCATTTATTTCACTTGTGTAATACCTTATGGACACATTGACAATATAATAGCCAACCCAATTCACACATGCATTGCCTTCATCAAAGTAATGCATATGCAATGGATTATTTTGT
>Ga0116228_10001833_pt1 | contig 17953 bp, 12 predicted proteins | sample S1TSphfallax_2_FD_89694 | JGI IMG/M metagenome (GOLD analysis project Ga0116228, IMG submission 89694) | Host-associated microbial communities from peat moss isolated from Minnesota, USA - S1T2_Fc - Sphagnum fallax MG | ecosystem: Host-associated > Plants > Peat moss > Unclassified | place... | reverse complement strand
GAGGCAGCAGCCCCATCAAACATTAAAGAAATCCAAGAAATACAAGGGGGGCAAGAAGCACCACTTGATGGTGACGCAATCAACCCCAAAGATGCCTAAGTGGCACCATTCCGCCCTAAAGGCCTAGTTTCGCTCAGCAATATAGTTCTGGTCCAGCATTTTTGCACAGGATGCTAAGGCCGGTAAATGGCACATGCAAAGCCTGACACCTGCTGTTGATTGGCTAGACATAGTTTGATTGAGCTAGGTAGCTTGCTATTAATAATAGTCTGTCACCTATTTGGTTTTAGTTTTATGGATTGGGTTGGAAAAATTAACAACTAAACTTGGATGTGAGAAACAATTTTTTGGAGGGTCACAAACCGAGACCACTCTACCTAGGCATAAAATCCCTCACGCTCTTAACTCCAAGGCACAAAGATCCTTCGTTTTTTCTAACCGACATATTCACAAGTATAAGGTGCCCTTCACATAGACTAGAAATTGAGTGTGAGGAAAATGGCACTTGTTTTGGCAGCAAGTGGGGGCGGCAAGGGTGGGAAAGTAGGAGCGGTATTATTATGAAAGTCTGCAAGCTACAGTGAGGCCCACGACATTCATGATTGTTTATTGTCAGGAGTACTGACGATTGGGTGAAACTTCTTTATTTTTGGCAGAACTTTTTCTGTGGACAAGGCTTTTCATAATACACATACAGCAGACTTCTGTGCTTCCTGCTTCCTTTTTGCTCCCTTTTCTAAGTAGCTTTGCTTTTGTTTGCGCTGTCCTCCCAATGCTCATGTGCTCGAGTATGACTTCTCCTTCTTCTTCTTCTTTTTTGCTGCACTTGCTAGGTCATCAGACTTTACAATTATTATTACTCATGATCGAGTTTGCTGTCAGAAGTTCACGAGTCCTGAAATGCGCCAAAAGCCTGTTATGGACAGAGTTGGTAGAAGAATAATACTTGAGAACTTTCGGAGGTGCAGAGGTGGTGGGTAGATCATAATAATATTCAGGCCAAAGATGTGCTTTTGTTTGTTGTTTTCTTCCCTGTTTTTCAAAAGAATTTGTTTCTTAGGGGTGCTTAGGCATTGAGCTCCTGGTCCATTTGCAGCTTTTTCAAGGTAGTTAGCTTGCAGTCCTTCTCTTTTGGGTCCAAAAGACTGAAGACTGATGCTTCGACATGAGCTTTCCAAGCAGGGTAGTTACTTGGTGGAGAAAAAATGCTAGAGGAGCTGAGCAGCACATGAGAACGGTTCTTGTTCCGAAATAAGACCCAGTTCATCTTCTGAACGTGAATGTGAGATTTCCTCCTTTGCTTGAATCGGCAGCATCTGAGCAGTGAGATCTGAGATCTTCATAGACGAAGCTTTGTCAGTTCTCTCAGGCGGGTGTTGGAAGTCTTTTGAGATGCAAATTAATGATCATTCTCTTATCAGCTTTCCTCTTCTTTTGGGTTTTTGTTGCCATTTCTGTCGGCAATGGATTCATGGATTCACTTTTGTATTGATGGAGTCACGCAGTTGTAAGTAGAATGTCGTATACATGCCCTTAGATGATGATGTTCTCAGTTCTCACCCCTGAGAACTCCTGTTGTGGCTTTGGGTTCAGAGAAGTAGAGGAGAAAGCTGCAGCCTGATTCCAAATCTGGCCACATGGTTTTGCCAGTTGGGTAACGAGTTTTGCAAGCTGCAATGATTTCTGAGCTCTTCACAAAAGTTAATCTTCTAAGAATTTCTGGTTGAACAGAGCAGCAGCCCGTCGTCATTGTCTGTCTGCGGGAGTGTATGGAAGTATGCGCGGATGGTGACCTCGATCACATGCTACAAGTGTCGTGCAGCCTGGGTTGCCAATAGTTGTTCCGAACTGCGTGTTGACACTAGATTTCTGGGAAGGTTTCATGATATTCTAGCTAGCTGCTGAGATGGGAAACAAGCTGCTCATTGCAATGGCGAAGAGTCGAAGATCACGATGTTGGATTGTGGCTACATGTCTCAGAGTATCTCTAGAGCTGAACAGCTGCTGAAGCTCTAGCTTTGGTGTAAGAAGACCGGCTAGATCTATCATCCTCAAGTGCTTTTAGTATCGATTCCAGTTCACGCAGCAGTTGTTGAAGAATCCCTCGGAAGCGAATCTGAAGACTGACGCAGAGTTCATCATGAGGACATGACAAGTTTCCTTCTGACTGGGCCACATTGGAGCATTAGAGTAGCAGGAGTACACCCCAAGTTTTGAGCTATCATGGACTCCATGAACCGCAAGATGCGTGCAGCAATCTGTGAATGGCAGGTACACGTAGAAGGCGCAATACGAAGACCCAAGCAGCTGCATCGCGCATTGTCGAGCTCTGCAGCTGGTCGACACCAAAGAAACTCTCTGAGGTGTGTTTCCCTTGGCATTGTCACCACATTTCTCATCTGCGTGCTCATCTTCCTTGGATGCGACGAGTTCGTATGCACCTCCTTCCAAGCTTTGCAATCCACCAAAATCGTGAGCCGGAGACCAGCAGGCTCGTCAGTTGTGAAAGAAGAAGCTGCAGCTGCTGTTCCACTAGGACCCAATGCCATTCAAGAGCAGTCATGTGCGGGGCGATACATTTACATCTACGACTTGCCTCCGGATTTCAACCAGTTGCTGGTTGAGAATTGCGGCAATGTACCAGCTTGGGGAGACATGTGCGAGAATCTAAGCAACCAAGGATTGGGTGCACAGATCGAGCTTCCGGAGAACGATTCTCTTTCGGAAATCCTCCTACCCAAGGATGCTTGGTTCCACACCGATCAGTTCAACCTAGAAGTCATGTTCCATGAAAGACTGAAGAGATACCCTTGTCTCACAGTCGATCCCAAGAAAGCTGCAATGTTCTACATCCCCTTCTACCCAGCTCTGGATCTGACGCGCAATCTGCTCTCCCCGTCGATGAATCTCCGTGACCGGTTGAGCGAGAGATTGGTAGGGTGGCTTCAAGGGAACCGCAATTGGCGACGACTGCGTGGGCAGAAGCATTTCCTGATCTTCGGTCGGATTGTCTGGGACTTCGTCCGCAGAGAAGACTCGGTGAATACATGGGGTAACGTGTTGTTGACTCTTCCAGAGCTGAAAAACGTCACCAAGCTCTTGATCGAGCGAGGCCACACACACATCGACGAGACTGGCGAAGCGGATAGCAAAATGATCGCAATCCCATACCCGACTTCTTTCCATCCGAGCACTGACCTCGAAATCCAGAACTGGCAAAACACAGTACGACATTCAAAACGAGATCTTCTTGTCTCCTTCGCCGGCTCCTCTCGGAACAAAAACATGAGCGGGGAAGTACGAGGCGTGTTACTAGATGCTTGCGAAACCTCAGAGCAATGCACACTGATCCGTTGCACACATCAAACATGCGTGCGGACACCACAGACGATTACAGAGCTTTCTCTCCGCTCCGTCTTCTGCTTGCAACCGTCAGGCGACAGCCCCACTCGCAAGGGTATCTTCGATTGCATGCTTGCAGGATGCATCCCTGTGTTCTTCCATCCCCTGACTGCTTACGAGCAATACGAATGGCATCTGCCCGCTGACGGCAACAGCTACTCCGTTTACATCGATGGAGACGATGTCATGCAGAAGCGTGTGGATGTCATGCAACATCTTGCACTCCAATTCTCTGCTGAAAAGATTGAAAGCTTGCGCGAGACGATCATCACGCAAATCCTTCCCGGACTCGTGTACAGAAAACCAGTCGCAACAACAGCAGCCGCAGCTTCTTCCTCTTCGTCTTCTTCTTCGTCTCAGCCGGATGCTTTTGATATTATCATCCAAAAACTGCTTGCCAGATTCAGGCCAGAAAGCATTTGACATTATTCTCATCCAACAACTATAGGTTCTAAAATTGGGGCCCCTGAAAACCTCTGGCATTCTCATCCAACAAACTGCTTGTGGAATTCGAGCATGAGAAAATCTTTGCCATTTTGCCCAAACTAGTGAGTCATGTAGTTACTAGCCCCCCAGCCCCATTTACACATAACTTTATTATACTCTGATAACTGGTTATGAAGTTTCAACCCGAAAAAAATACTTTGGGGCTTGAAAACATAATTTACCCTTGTATGGTAGTGAGGTGGAACTAGCATCATCAATCTATGGACAAGGGTTACAATATCTCGAGGGAGGCTGGGCATGGCTGAACAATAGATGGGGTTGTAGATTTAGCCTTCAGAAGGTTGCGAAATTTTGCCGGCTGGATGGATGGACGGATGGATGAATCAACAGATGGAGGGACATGGATGGACGCATGGAGGGACTTATTGTTATGAAAGGGCTAGAAGAATTTTCAAGACCAATATTGGGATTTGAACACCAAGAATTCAAGAAAAGGTTTGCAAAAAGACCCCACGCTTTTCAATTCGATTTGGACACTTTGAGTGAATGGATGGATGGATTATTGAGCAATAATTTAGAGGTAAACTTATTGATAAAGTGCAAAAATAAATAGGGTTTGAGATTATTGTTTTAGACCAGCATTGTGATTAGTGAGGAAGAGACACTTCTTTCCTCTACAAGTTGAGACTTCAAATTTCTAGAGGAAACCAGTTACCCATCAAACTCCAACCAAATGGATGGATGCCTGCATGGAGTGTGTTTATTCTGATGAAGGGGCAAAAATTGGTGATCAAAATAGTTGCCTCACCAAAAACAAAGGATCAAACATTGGGTGAACTCTTGCCGAATTAATACTAATCACAAAGGTAGCTCTCCCCCACAGTTTCAATTCTTGACAGTAAAAAAATCAGTTAGTAAATTCTTTATAGAGGATTCGGCTTGAGAAGTTGATGTCTTTTGTCAATAGATCAAATTGGTACACCTAATTGGAATCAGTTGTTTTCAGGCATATTTGCCTTTGATTATCTACAAAGGGTTTATGTTCATGTATTATCTGCAACCCTTATACTTGTGCTTGATGCAAGATGTATTTTTTGAATGCCAACTGAGTTTAATTTATGGATAACTTTAATGTCTACAACAAGGGGCTTATGGAAGTTTACCTCATCAAAGATATATTTTTGGATGCATAGTTTACATAATTGGTTTCAAAGCAGGTGCTTGTTATAGATTTTCTAGTGCAAAGTATTTTCTTCTTAAGCACTATTCACACTTGGAATGACATGAATGTTAAAACAATGTTCCATAACAAAATTTTATTTCACATTTACATACGCAATTGCATGCAACACAAAATCTGAGGTGGCATCCTTGTTGGCATGGTTTGTCAAATCATTGTTAAGTGAAATGCTTGTTAATGTTTAATCTTCAAGAATTATAGATTTTTGGTGAAAAATTTAACGTTATGTAAAATTGTCAAAATCAACCAAAGAATTGAATGCTAAGTTACAAGACATCTCTCCATCCCTCCCTCCTACCATTGTGAACACAACCACTACACATTTGAACAAAGCCAGAAGAGTACTCACAACACAAATTGATGTACATTGTAGTTTCAAATAGAACAATTGTTTTCTACACCTTTATCGAAGGAAGGTGCAATAGCTATCATGGTAGATGTAACACCACACATTCATAACAACAAAAAAATGTTCCAATGTGCAACACTTGCAACATGACAACAAAGTTCAAAGAAAAAGTGAAATGCAAAATTACAAACCTCCGACAAAAATAACAAGTAGAAAAACTTTCAATGTTGAACACATTGAATGTAAACATATAATCATCATCTACAAAAGTTGTCAAAGCAAGAACCATTGATTACAAAATGTCAACTCCAAAACTTTTAATGCCAATTCCAAAGATTTGACGAATTAAAAAAAAAGACCTACAATGTGTGTGATGATATTAAAGTTCAAAGAAAAAAAAGGATTGTAAAAACCTTGTAAAAAAACTTAAGAGAAATAATGCATGAAGAATAAAAAGAGAAAAGGAGTGAGGTGAAATACCTATTTGCCATCATTTCCACAAGTGAATTACAAGAAATTTCAATGTTGAAAAGGTGGTATTAAGTTGCCGATAGGGTAGCTTAACTTTTTTTGTGTGAATGTTGGTTGGTTAGGTTAATGATAGGTTAATGTTAATATAACATCATGTGTCACAACTTGAGTTAACCCTATTGTTAGGACAATTAACATTCATGATACTAACACCAAGTTTAAAGGAAGCTTTAATTGTACATTTATCTAAAAATGATTTAAACTATCTATTTCAATGACAATCAGACACACAATAATCATAATTTGATATAATAAGGAAATAATCCAAAAAGGTTGTTTTATAGTTATATGTTTTCGTTTGTTGAAGGGTTTTACCATGGACACTTGTTACCATGTTCTACTAAGTGTAGAGTGAAAGCAAATGAGACCAACAGAACATGCAATACCCACTTGCTTTCGTTGCTTTCATAATCTTTTGGTGCATGAATTTTGTCACATCCAATGTAAGTTGTCATTTTGATGTATTTTTTGTTATTCTTTGGCATTAACAAGAAATCCAAACAAAGGTCTCTTGATGAGTCATATTGAAAAATAAGCAAAAAATATCTTTGAATAATTTCATTAGGAATCATTTCAAGGAACGATAAAAAAACAAAAAATAACTAAAGAATATTTTTAGGCTTCTATTTTAAAATGTTTTCAAAATTAGATTTTTTTTTCTTATGTTTATCCAGTACATGGACAAATATATGACTTTAAGTTTTTACTGGAATAAAAAAAGTTGAAAATTGATACAAATTTGTGTTTTTAATTCTCATGGCCCCTTGAAGATTCACACACTTGAACTTAAATGTTTTTTATATTTTTCTAAAGTTTGATGGGTCCTATAAAATGAGAGTGATATTCTTAATGGTATGATTCAAGGATATTTTTGCCCAACATAGAATGATTCTATTGCAATAAGTGTAAGATAGTGACAAATTACACAACTTTAAGGCTAGCTTTCTTTCTTGCCATGATGTTCACCACTTGAGCAACAACACTGTAACAATTATAAGAAACAAGCTTTCTTTAGTGCTTGGCATGCACATGAAGTTTTGAGTACTATTAATTTTTTTTCACATTAGATTTTATATTCTTATTAACATGACTTGCAATTTGAATGCTTACAAAAAGAATCCCATTTAGGAACAAATAATTTGACCTTCCTTTTTATCTCATTACAAATTTTACATTTGACAATGTGCAAAGCACCATCCACCCCTAGACACAATTCAACCCATGAGAGTCTTGTGGCCCAAGACTTTTGAAATTTTTTTCTAAGTATAATCATAATTCCATTTCTTGATTATTAGTTTTGACATGATGAACAAATTTTCTTCATGTATGGGTTCACTCAAGGACATAACAACATTGACATTGTGCTTTGGATTTGAAAAATCAAATTTATAAAAATAAAACACAGGAAAGGAAGATGCAAAAATCCCATGAGATGAAAAAATTACATTGCAATCAAGTATGACAAAAGGAACACTTACAAATTGGTTTCTCCTTGAAAATAATTACAACAATATGGGAGTTGTGGTGGCATTGTGGAAAAAAAAACTACATATAAAAACCAAAACTCAAACAAAACCTCTAATGGAACCTCCATTTTAACAATTTCAAGATTGAAATAAACAATTAATTTTGCAACAACCCAAAAATGCACATTTCATAACAAATTAATAAACAAAAAACAAAGAAGGAAGGAGGTTGAAGCATGCTAACCCTTGGACGAATCACAAAAAACAGAAAAAAACCATTTTGAAATGAATCATACCACCCTTCTAACTTGCATTAATTCCTCATTTTATCAATGAAAGCTATAACATTAAGGAGTTGCAAACTCGTTACAATTTTTTCTGATTAAAGTGAATAAATGCGCCTCCTTAAATCCTTTTGTTGTTTATTATTTTTCATGATTTGTAGATGAATGAGCTCTTGCACTTAACAAATGAATGATGATGATGGCAACAAAGGTTGTTGGGTTTTCATGGATGGGCTTCTTCAATTTGCCACCTAAGTCTTTTGTGGGTGTCACCAAATGGTCACATTGTGTAACCTCTATGTTTCACCAAATGGTAGTCACATTTCTTTAACTTCTTGGTGTTTAGTTTGAACCTCAGCAAGACAATATTACTACCCTTTCTTTTCTTACTACCTGAGCCTTTTTTTTCTTGCTTTGAACTCTTATCTAAGGTTTATTTAGGTGGAAAATCGGTGATAATCCACGAGAAATTAAAGCAATGCACAACATCAACTTAACTTGAGATCCAAGCTGTTGACATTTCACCCATGCACAAGTTAAATGAAATACATTTTTTTTAGATTGCAAAATAGAATATATGAGTGAAAACAACAATAAAAGATAATGAAACTTTGGGGATTGTGTCCTCATTCTTTTTTCCCATGTTCTAACCAATGTTCCCCAGTTTGTAGTCTCAAACTTGGGGGTTTAGGTTCAGATTCTTGTGATCCAAAATCAAGCCAACATTGACACTTTTTTGGTGGAACTATTACCATAAGAATCAAACTATATCAAACTATGGAATTAGCCCTTTGTTAAAATTGAAATCAAAATTAAAATTGTGAAAAAACAACTTGAAAATACAAGTTCAAGTTCTTTAGGTAAGGACGTTGAATTTTTTCAAAAACTTGGTAAATAGATTGAACTTGATAGATAAGCGATCATATTGAATTAGTTATAAAACTTTGTCCCTATACAATCTCCAGCCTCCTTGAGAGTGTGTAACGTGTACATGAAACTAGACCCAGCATTCAAACTAGGTACAGAGGTTCTTGAATTTCGAATATAATGCCAAATTGGAACAGCAAGCCTGAAATGGCCTCAAACCTGCACCTGGAAAACCTATCAAATTGAGCCTTGTCGTTGCCTCTTCCCAAATTTGTCGCTCCAATGCCTGGATTTTTTCGTTTTCCCCCTCGCTTCCTCAAGCAGAGAAGAAGCTCTTCCGCAAAGATCATGGCTTCCATGCTGTAGATGAATAAAAAAGGCCCAAGAATCGGTTTTTCGAATAGTGTGATACTAGGGTTTTCTGTTTTCTGGTAAACCCAGTCGGTAGATGGTCTTTATAACATTCGGATTTGAGGTTGCTGCATTTAGCTTCGATGTGCTCCTTGAAGCTTAGATGCCTATGAGTCTGTAGAACTCTTGATCCTAGTTTTTGTGTGTTTTTTGTTTTTGCTCTTGAAACCAGTATCATGAGGAGCTGAATTTTGGACGACATAAGGCTTTTTCATGTAGAGAGTTTTGAGCTGGATTTCAACGGAGAAAGCTCAAATCTGAAGCCGATCTTTTTGCAGTAATTGCAATGAGACCATTTTAAACTCGTTCTGTGATTTAGGGTTTGGTTTTGGGGGTGTATTGATTGAAGGAAGTCATGCAGTTGTTGATCCGGAGAAGCGCATTGGGGGGGAATGTGCAAGAATTCTGGTGCAAAATTCCACTAGTGAAAGAAGGATTCACAAGAGCTGCACGATTTGCCATTAGCTACAACCCTAAGAGTGCCCCCACTCCAAGATACACCAGCAACTTGGGAGGAGGAAATGCTCGAGCTAATGGCCATGTAAATTTTCGGCCTCGGGACAAACCTTGGAGTTCAAGGTATGAGTTGTTTCCAGCTCCGGATGGGTCAATCTGGAAAAGGGCAAAACAATCGCCAAATGGACAAACTGTGCAGAATCAAAGAATTTTGTATCAAGGAGTTGGCTGTGATGATGGAAAAGAACAGTCAGAACGCAAGAGTTTGAATGCCATCTTAGTGTTGGCAGGAGGGCAATTGACTGGGGGTGGGGTACCTGAGTGGGTGAGAAGGCGGCTCGATAAAGCACTTGAGCTGCAGATAGAAAGTGGTCCACATTGTAAAATTGTGTGCTTGGGTGGTGGAACTCCACATCGACGCCCAATCCTCACTCCAGAAGGTTTTGTTATACATGAAAGCAACTCATGTGCCAAATATCTTTTAAAGCAGGGTGTTCAAGCCTCACTTATACTCAAAGAATGGAGCTCATACGACACAATAGGTACAATGTTCCATCTTCTGCTATTCCTCTGTTTTTAACTCTACAGTGGCCAGCCAGATGCTGATCACTGGCTTCAAGGATAAGATGACTTCATATGAACAATATGGTTCAGGGGTTATTGGAGTCATATGGAATTCCACAAATTGGTTGTGAGATGGCCGGTATCAATGCATGTTACCTTTAAATTGTTGTTATTGATATTTCTCTGCAATTTTGTAGATGTGTTCCAGTGGCTTTAGGGGATGTTCTGCATCCCAAGTAGTCACCAGTGGTGGGCTTAAAGGATATATTTCAGGGTGCAGAAGGCACCAACTGCTAGCCTCTATGTAGATGTCTCTATGCCTTTGGCTTAAATGCTTACTTGTACAGGGACAACAGGGATGAGCTAAAATGTGTTGAAGCTTACCCTCACAAGCTTGTTGCAGCTTGAATGAGGATACCATTGACTTGTTGTTTTAGGTATGTCTTGAGTGCTAGATAACATCATGACTGAGTCTTCCTACTGGTTCCAGAAATGTGAAAGAAACTCAGATCCTGATTTTGTATCATGCTTTGCCCAAAAATTGTGGCTGGATTATTATAAACTACATCCAACATCAGGAGCTGATGAAGTAAATGGGCAGTCATTGCAGCTCGTCCTGCTGTTCATGATGAATTTGATTGTCTAACATTTTGTGAGCAACACTCATAAGGTTATGACTGCACTCATTGTCATGTCACCTTCAAATTGTTGTTGTGGAGATTTTTCTGCAATTTCACAGATATGTGACAGCTCCACAATGGTTTGAGCAGAGTGAAGGCAGGTGACATTTCTCCTGCGGGACTGTTATGCATTCACTGAGATGGATGACCTCATTTTGCATGTGCAGGGAATGGATTTTTTGCTCTAACACAGCATGTAATTCCACGAGGCTGGACAAGGATTGCTGTAGTGACCTCAGATTTTCACATGCCCCGATCACAGGAAATATTTGAGTGGGTTTTTGGTTTGCAAGGAACTGGAAATTCAATTGGGAAGCAAAACAATATAGAAGGGCAGCTAGTCTCCCCATTAGGCTCCCAAAGCCAGGGCTTTCTATTAGAATATCATGGTGTATCTGACCAAGGTATTGACAAGTCAATAATTCAGGTATCTCTTCTGACTTTGTCTCTTTCTTCCCTTCATTTTTTGTTTATGCAATGTAAGGAGCACATATTAGCCATCATTTACCCAGTTACCTTGGAGACACTTGATGTTTGAACAGCAGTCGGAACAGCAGTACTAAGTCTTTAGCTAAAATGTGCAGGCCAGGGTGTGCAAAGAGCAAAGGGCATTGGAAAGCTTGAGAGCTGTGAAGAAGGGAATCAATACCTTGGAGGATTTCCATGAGTGGTTTCACACTCAACATATGTGTTACAATGTTCAAAATCAGAATGCTTTTGGCAAGCATTCCTCGAATGATCCTGATGATCCTGCACTGCTTTCCTATTGATCCTCCTAATTCTTTGGATCAACTGATCACATGTCCCTTAACAACATCCCTTCCGAATAACCCACAGCCAAATGCATCACCCAAAACTGGAACTTTACTACAATCCATCATCAATGAGGAATTCAAACAAATTATTTTGACGCCATCATGCTGTAGGAGAAAAATTAACAAATTGTAGCCACTGTTTTCAGACAATGTATTGCAGGAAAGAGGGAATACATTCAATATTCAGTAATTTCTCCCACCAAGATTGTTTTGCTATGCACATATTTTCTATTAACTCCCACCTATGTTTGGTGTAGGGATTACCTTCTACATCATGTGGTTTGAAGGGTGGAACAGTGCAACTTTTCTACCTTGTATTAGAAATTTAATAATTATGAATTTCTTCAATTCATCATCTATGTTGAAGGACTTTCCAAAATATGGAAGCTGTTATAGGTTAGGTTGTTTTAACTTATCGAATATTCCTTAGGATTTTGCCAATTTCCTCCCAAACTCTTCATTGAGAGCTACTCTAAAAATGGTACTTCATTAACCCAATTAATTAATAAAGACAGGTTTTAAGAAGGGATGTCAAGTGAAAAAAGGCTTTTCAATATTCACTTGGAAAAGTTGCCTCACAACAATTTCAATCGTCATCCATCCAAATATTTATAATAATTATTTCTTGAAGTCAATGTTTAAAATATTTCCTTTCTTGATGTTAACAGTCATTTCCATTCAAAAGAAAACATTATTTCAGAAAATGAATAATGAAATTCACAACAATCACCTTCTAGCAATTATTGATTCTTTCTAGAAATGATATCATTTGCTGAATACTTAATTACCATTCATAACGAACCAAAAAGTTAAGCAATTTTTTGAAATGTTCAAATGACTTATTTTCACACTTAAACAAATCCCAACCAGCTATTGACATTTTGTCTTTGAAACTTCATCACTTTATATAATGTATCGATTCCAGCTTCATTTGGAATGTAGGATCCTGGCTGAAAAGTTCATCACTAAAACCTTTCAATGATACAAAACACATTTTCATTGGACATCGTTCACCCTCTTAAATGCTCTAGAAAACTTCTTTCTTGACATCTTGAGAGTCTTTTATCAACCGTCCCAAACATTCCATCCAGTTGCTTCATCTATTCAAGTCAAGCACAATTTCCCTCCTCTCAATCCTGTGAACAAGCCTTCAACTCCCACAATTGCTTCATATTTTGTTCATAGAAAGTAATGACAAATCCAACACAACACAATCATGAGATAAACAATAAATTTATCCACACAAACAAACTACTATATCACAAAACATCACAAAAGATAATAATCAAGTTTATTACAAATTGACAAAGCACGTAACAAGGCACAAAGATTAATGCATAAAGGTTTGTAAATGATTGTAAGTTGAAAATTAAGAATGAACACTATAAACACATTGCCATACAATATATTATTTTAGGTGAAGTTATTGTAGATAGTCTTAGAGAACTTGCTAAAAATTTTGTTTTGATTTTTTTTTAATGATAGTTTTGTCAACAGTTTTGATATGGATTTGGTTAATGACCATTTTGCTAATAGAAAATAGGTTTTTCTTAAAGCTTTATTTGCACAAATTTTCACTTGAACACCCCACAATTTTCTAGACTTTTTTTTTTTAAAACCACTAATTATTTTACTTTTAAAAACTTGCATCTACTTGAGAACAATTGATGACTTGGTGTATTTTGTTGTCATGTCACCAAAAAGAAGGGGAGGTGATTTTGAAATGGTATTCCCTATCATGTTGAATGTAAGTTCACGAAGGTTTACTAAAAGCTTCCAAGGAGCAAAAAGGAGGTTACAACAAATATTATTGCTAAACCAAAAGATCCTGCTAACCAAACAAATTTTACAATTCTAACACTACGGACCTTAAGGGATCATACCTCTCTTTATTTCCTCTCAAGGAACCAATGGTTGTTGATGAATGTGGTAGCTCATCATTCAACAACAAAAACCCCACAAATGCTACCCAAACATCACCATGTAGTTCCATTCAAAAGTTGGACAGAAACTAAAAATAAAACGGGTAGTTGTGACAATCTAAACCTCATAGTTTCTTGTTCCAAAATCCCCGGAGCTCCCATTATATTGTAGGTACTCTCTTCTCATAATAAACCACATTACACATTCATATTGAATTCCTCAAAACCTAACACAAATGGTGATTGCTACCACAATCGCTCTTGAAATTGCTAGACTATTTCATCATTTCCCTTTATTTGTTCCCTAAATAAAAACTTTAGACCTCCTACTCCCTTCTTGACATTCATGACACAACAGAAAACAGGTGCCAAGTTGAAGAAAAAAACAATTTCATAAGAGCATCCGTCCCCAATTGATTACTATCCAAAATCCAAATAAACTCCACAACTTCACAACTTGAAGAATTGGAACTTAACTTCTTCCACCCTCCCAAAAATTGCCTCCCTTCCTCCTCCTCAACCAGCTTCATATAAATTTTCCTCGTCTACACCCTTTGACTCCCTTGAAAGCACAGTACCAATCATCTCCAAGAATTGAAACACACTCATTGTAAAGATTGTCAATTGAGCAGCAAGGATTTGGCTCCATCACTGAAACCAACTCACCAAAACCACTCCATTGAAAAATAACATTAAACACAATAACCTGCAACACAACAAAACAAAGTCAAAAATAGAAAAAAAAAAACAAGAAATTGAACTTTCGACGTCCTTGAAGCATAACTGCTTTGACATCATCTACCACCCATCTGACTAAGGGTTCCTACTTTCATTCATGCTCATCCACAGAATATGTTTGACATTGTTTTAAATCACATTAGGACAAAAACCATTTCCAATGTGGGATAATTTATTATCAAAAGACACATACATGAGTTTCTTAAGAGAAAATGAAATCCAATTGTGCATGTGTCATGCCCAATATGTTGAGGGCTGGGAACTTGTGTACATCTGTGAATGTTGGGAAGCTGCAAAGTTGATGGGCGAGTGTCTCGCGTCCCCCCAGTCCCTTCCATGTGCAAGCGTCTATTGTTCCCCCTCTCCTCCCCCGCCCCACCCCCTTCCACGCACAAGCGTCGAACACCCGCCCTGCCTTCCCTACATGAGCATTGAACTCATGTTGAACACTGAAATTCTTCCTTATTTCCTTGGTTTGCAAAATGGAAAACAATATCTCTTTTTCTTTGGGTAGAATAGGAGTGATTGATAGTAGATTCGTGAGCTTCCTATCATCTTCATTCATATTAGTAAAGACGGTTTACTACAATAGTACCTGGGCTAGTTTGTGGATTGTCGACTATTTCATTAATTTTCAAAAACTCAATTCCGTATTCATTTGTATGTGATTCTTATATTGGATGTGTGTTGAGTATGGCATTCTTCCAGAAGCCTATGGATGTTAGAAAGTTCTTTCTAACCTTGGCTTCAATCCTCCATCATGCTGACTACAAAACTCTCACCCAAAACGGCTCTATCATTAGTAGACTAATAGTAGTCAACACTATGTTCAACACCATCTCCAAAAAGCCTGATTGCCAAGTTTCAAAATATCAATGTAGGCATGTTGGACAACTCACAAGTTTGAAAAAAAAGGTTTTTAGAACTTTCAACTTACTTACTAAGTATTTATCAAATTCTTTTTACTATTTCACAAATAATTTAGTTAATGTCAAACTGGCCCAAGTGTATGTACAATATATGGTTCTTTCTTGAGCACATCATGCATGTTCTCTAAATTCTTCAAAACTTGCATAATTTTTTTTGTCTTTGTATATAGAATTTGGAAGTAAAATAGTACCTCCCAATTGCAAACCCAATGCCCCTCCTTTGGACCACATGGATTGCATGTGTTGTTCTTCCAAAACTTCATCTTTTTGAAACTTGATTTCAAGAACTTGCTTCTCAACAATTGAGCTTGAGAATTTCCCTTTACTAACTCTAGCTTTGTATTGTGGTTGAAATCTTTTTCCAAGTTGTTTAGTTCCTTCTTGCTAATATGACGACATATGGTGTTATAGCTTTCTTCCAGTGCGTTCGTTGCTTGGACCACTACAATGATGTAGAATTGGGTTTCATTTAATTTAAAATCCTGAACACCTACTACATAAAACATTAAAACACTAGTTTGAACCCCGTGCCTAATGCACAGGTGTGTGTGTTTATTTGACGATACATATTACAAAATTACGACTACAAACTACATTTCAAAACCTCTCTATATACCAAATTGCTAGGTTCTTTGAGGGAATTTATTTTCATTGTTTCAACCTGAAATTTTTTTTTCTACACATTCTAACATTTTTTGTGAAAAGGAATGGCCCTAATCGCCAAATTTAGAAATAATAATTTAAATTCATCAAATACATATTCTTAAGTGTTTTATTCACTGTCATTTATATGGTCTATAGCCTAATTTGGCTAAATCCTCTTTGTGGGATAACTAATCACAGAAATTGAAAGAAAGCAAACCTTGTATAATAGGGGTTTTTTTTCAAATTCCTTAGGTAGTTGCAATGGTGAGGATCCCCAGCTTTAATACAGTATCGTTTTTTTTGTTTTTGGTGAAATTTCGCAAACTGGCGACAAAAAAAAACCCAGTGCGACCTCTAGGAAGGAATTTAAAAAAAAAACATCCATAACATTCGCCATATTTCTTAGAAAATAAAAAAAAAAGAATTTGCCAGATTTAGACAGTGAGTCTGTGTAGCTTGCCTAGATTTAGGCAGGAATGCAGAAAAAACTCTACTGTCCGCCTAAGATAGTCGCCATTTAATGTAAATGAATGGATGAAGGGACGGATGGATGGATAGATGACGAGACGGATGGATGAAAAGTTTCATTTCATCCCGACCTCCTTTACTATATGTAACTAGTGGGTACCTGTTAATTGCTTCAACCAATTAATAACGCACGCACGCTCTCAGGACCTGGGTTTTAGGACCTCAACGCGAGGTTTCAGGACCTGGGTTTCAGGCCCTCAACGCGAGGTTTCAGGACCTGGCTCTCAGGACCTGGGTTTCAAGCCCTCGGTATTTGGCTCTCAGGACCTGGGTTTCAAGACCTCGAAAGCTGTCCATCCTACGGTCGTCTTATCTTTTTCCCGTCACTTTTCTCTGCGTCCACCGTCACTTTTCTTTTTCCGGTCACTTTTCTTTGCGTCCACCGTCACTTTTCTCTGTGTCCAATGGTCACAGACAGACAGATAAACACACGCACGGACGTAGTTAATTTATATATACTAGTGGGTACTCATTAATTGCTTCAACCAATTAATGACGCACGCACGCTCTTAGGACCTAGATTTCAAGACCTCAACGCAAGGTTTCAGGACCTGGATCTCAATACCTAGGTTTCAGGACCTCAACGCGAGGTTTCAGGACCTGGCTCTCAGGACCTGGGTTTCATGCCCTCAACGCGAGGTTTCAGGACTTGGCTCTCAGGACCTGGGTTTCATGCCCTCAACGCGAGGTTTCAGGACCTGGCTCTCATGACCTGGGTTTCAGGCCCTCAACGCGAGGTTTCAGGACCTGGTTCTCAAGACTTGGGTTTCAGGCCCTCGATATTTGGCTCTCAAGACCTGGGTTTCAGGACCTCGAAAGCTCTCCATCCTACGGTTGTCTTATCTTTTTCCCGTCACTTTTCTCTGCATCCACCGTCACTTTTCTTTTTCCCGTCACTTTTCTCTGCGTCCAATGGTCACAAACAGACAGACGCACGGACTAAATGAATTTATATATAAGATACATGAGTCAAGATGTTTTGGTCTTTTGGTGTGAATTTTTCACATTGTGATTCATCTATACTAGTGGGTGCCGTGACCTTCGACCACTATGAAGTCCCCCGATTTCTTTAAACCAAGAAAGACACACACAAAGGCGCAAAGTAGCTTTTATTTTATTTTTATTTTTATTTTTTTTTGAAAAGTCCCCCATGAAAACATACATGGAGGGAATGCCTGATATATATAAAAGTCCCCTTGGACGAAACCAAAGCCGAAGCCCTGGGAAAAAACTGGGAGTCCAAAGGAGACCCCAAAGAAGCCTATACCCACAAGAAGAATCATTGTAGCACCTCGCAGTAGACCACATTACTGGTGTAAACGCCAGCAGGGGCCCCATTTAGAGCTGCCCGGCTGCCAGCCCGTACCAGCACCCAGACGCCCCGCCATGAGCTGCACCGAGAGAAAGCCACGTAAAGCTGCCCGTGGCAAAAAACAGGCTTGGGCAGGTACACCCCCACTGTCTGCAGTGTTTGCCCCTGGGCCTTGTTGATAGTCATGGCAAATGCGGGCCGCAATGGGAACTGTCACTGACGGAGAGTAAAAGGCATCCTTTTAGTGTTAGAGGGAGTGATGTTGAGGCAGGGAATGAAAACGCGCCTGCCCTTGTCTGGTCTTGTGGCAATCTCAGCATCAATTATGTGCTGCATCAACTTGACCACAATAAGCCGAGTGCCATTT
>Ga0116228_10001831_pt1 | contig 17957 bp, 19 predicted proteins | sample S1TSphfallax_2_FD_89694 | JGI IMG/M metagenome (GOLD analysis project Ga0116228, IMG submission 89694) | Host-associated microbial communities from peat moss isolated from Minnesota, USA - S1T2_Fc - Sphagnum fallax MG | ecosystem: Host-associated > Plants > Peat moss > Unclassified | place... | reverse complement strand
CAAAGAAGAAGAAAAATCTGAAGAAAGTTGTGGCTACATGTGGAAGGTTGTTGTGGGCTGTTGCAATGTTTGGTTTGTAGTAGCATGCCATGGAGCTTATTCGTAATCAGCTAAAATTAGCCATCAGTTCAAAACATGGCTCTAAGCAGCTAGAGCTTTGTAGAGCTTTGTAATGCAGAGCAAAAGTTTGCTTGGATGGGTTCTAGTTGATGGCGGAGAAATGAACGGTGGGTCGACGCCACTGGCGATGTTCTGTCAACGGTGAAAGGAGCGCCCAGCTTTGATGGTGGGGTCAAGACAGGTGGTGGGTCAGCGGGGCGGATGCTACGTTGGAAAGAGCTCGTTAAGGGGTATTTTAGCGTCGCGCCTGTAAGATCCCTCACACTCTTGAGCATAGGCATAAGAAGGATATTCACAGATATAAGCTTGGTGCCCTTGAAATGCACTCTGAAATTGCTCTGAATGCTATACAAGTTAAAAAAGGCTTGTTTTCCATTGAAAAAGAAAACTAAGTGCGTGTTGTTGTTGTTGTTATGCTGGATTTACACGCCATTATTGACACATACATGCCCCTCTCAGGTCAAGTGAGCCCCTCTCATTCACAGTGAACTGAGAACTGTCACTTCTTGGACCAATCAAAACAACACCGCTAGCCTGAACATGTGTATGTATACGTATACGTATATTAGGAAAGAGTATGTACATAATTCGTATTTATATGCATGTAACGTACGGGAATTGTGTGTATTCATCTCCTCACTTTGCGAAGAGATCGCGGGTTCGAATCCAGATGGCCAAATTTCGTCGAGTCTCGATGTTTTCCCTTCGTGATGTGGCAGAAACCCTAGTCCGCCACCGTTGGTTGTTGCTGCTCTTGCCTTCTGCGGCAGCAGATAAAGGAGTTGTTGCGATTTTGTATCCAAAGTGTGCGCTCAAGGCGCGGCTCGGAGCTGCGGTTCAGTTTCTCGATGAGATGAAATGAGATGAAGTACGCATGCTGCTGTTGTTATTTTTGAAGCGATCTTTTTTGCTTGATGCGAAGAGATATCGGTTCCAAGTCTCGACGAGAAATGGTTGACAGTCGATCTCGATTCACGTCGGATCTACGTGTCTTGCTCTTTTCTTGTTGAGTGCCTGTGTGCTGCAACGATCTGAGAAGAAGAAGAAGAAGAAGTGCTGCTGAGCTTATTTTGAAGAGCTCTTTTTCACTTGATGCGAAAAGATATTGGTTCCAAATCTCGACAAGAAATGGTCGACAATTTATCTCGATTCACGTCGGATCTAGGTGTCTTGTTCCTTTCTTGTTGAGTGCCTGTGTGCTGCAACGATCTGAGAAGAAGGAAAAGAAAACAGAAGAAGGAGGAGGGGAAACAAGCAGCAGAAGAAGCAGAAGCGGAAGAGAAGAGGAAGAAAACAAGAGCAAGAAGCACAGGGACGTGAGTTTGCGCTGTAGTTGTTGAGAATGTGTGGATCGGGGGATCATGTATGTTAGGAGGAGAATATAGTGGATTGCAGGAGGAATCTGGACATGATTTTCTTCTATGTATATGGGAGTTCGCTTTCAGTTGAGTTCCAAGAGTATTATGGACGTGAACTCAGTAATGTGATACTATCTCTTTCAATTCGAGGTTCTTATTAGTCTATTTGTTTGAAGAGACCGATCTATGCAGTTTTTGGCGTTTCTTAGCTTGTGAGAGAGTGAGATCTGAGATAACAACAACAGGTTCTGCGAGGGAGTAACGGATTCGACATACAGATCTTGGCTTCAAAACTAGGAAGGATTTTGTGTTGATCAAAAGAGAAGCCTTCTTCATGTATGCAACTTCGATTGCAATGGAGAACAATGAACTGAAACAAGAATCGCAATGGATAGCCAACATGAGAGCCACGAAAGAAAGCATCAAGGACAGATTCCGCATCGCCATCGCCTCACGTCGGTTTCTGAGACAGAAGTCCCGAAGGCCTGGACTGGTTCCTGTTCCTGGTAGCCCGGCTCTGCGAGCCACAGCCACTGGTTTAGTAGTTGCCCGCGTTTTTCAAGGAAATGTCGTGTTTGCAAGATTTGCCCACAGCATGGCAAAGCAAGAATGGCAGAAAAGCGTGCGCTGGATGTCCTCTCTCAGGCCAACCTCCATTTTTCCCAGCTCCATCTCTTCTAGGGTTTGGTCCTTGTTTGGATACTCAACAGCAGGAGCATCCGCCTTGGCTCTGACACAGCAGCAGCCTGCAGAGGCAGAAGCCCTTGTTGCTTTGGGACCACAGCCAGTACCTTTGTATGCACCAGCCACAACAGAAGAGCTTCCTCTTCGCAAGCCAAAATCCAAGAAAGCAGCATACTATGAAGGTATGATGCTACAAAACCCTAATGTCAACGTGTTTCTAAGATGCATTTTGTTCAGATATCTATGTTGTCATTTTGGTTTTCTTGAGCAAGGAATTCACAATCACAGCTGTGCACCTTAACAGATAAAGCAATTGCATATGCAAATGAGAATTCACTAGTTGATCAAGTGCTTCAAGCTGTGGTGCTACCAACTGTGGCTAATGCTTGCCATGCGTTCATGCATGGCTTAAACATCACTGAGGTGGAATTCCTATCTCTCTCCCTTATCCTCTTCTGGTTCCATGATATGCTTTACTCACTTATAGTAGCTACAAAGTTGGAGTACCTTCTACAGGTAAACCCTAAATCTTATCATGATTCTTTCTGGGTTTATGGGTTTTCTTCTGATTCTTAATGATTGTGATGGACACATGTGCATTAACAAGAGCAAAAAATTATTGCAGATACATGGGGCAGATAAGTTGGAACAGGCCGTTTCTCAAAGACCGGAAGGCCAATCTTTAATCACAGTATTGCTCATGCTCTATTACCACTTGTTATTCATCATATGCATTTCTGCACACATTTTTTGTTTGGCAAAAACTGACATAACTGTTCCAAAATGTTTATGATGGAGTTTTCTCTGTCTGTAGTTCAAAAATATGTTCACTCAAGTGCATCTGTAGTGCTTTAAAAATGGAAAATGTCAACTTCTTTTGCCATTACTTCCATTGCATTTTATTAATGGGTGCCTTGAAATGTAACCCTTAGAAGTTTCAGTCTGACTACCTGAAACTGCAGACATGCACAAGTAATTTGGCACTGAGCCTTTCAGATTTTGCTTCCGCTGAACTTCAGGTCTGTAATCATGTGGCGTCTATGGATGATCCACTGGTAATGGCTGCCTTGCTGCCCCCAAGCATTTTAATTCAGGCTAAAAACTTGCGGTGGACTCTTTGTGCAACTGATCGCTGCTTTACGAATGCTGCTTTCTCTGCTTTTTTCCGGAGCGTTAAAGTTTTGCCTCTGAGACGTGGAGCTGGGCTTCAGCAAGAGGTTACCACTTCCACTTCCTGGAAAAATGCTATTGCTATCCAAAACCGTGTTTCACAAGTGACATGATGCATGAAGAAACCATGAGATCTCTGCATGGGGGTTTTTCTTCTGTGTCTGATTAGGTGTTGGGTGTTGTATCTCTATGCACATGAATGTGATATCAATGTGTCTGGATAAATAGAGGGTTGACCTGATAATGGATGTGTATCAATGCAGGGACTAGACATAGCTTTGTCAAAACTGAAGAATGGTGATTGGGTGCACATATTTCCAGAGGGAAGTCGCTCTCGAGATGGCGGCAAAACCATTGGTGCCATTAGACGAGGAATTGGCAGGTGTCTTTCTGGAAAAGCATTGAAGGGCTGCTATCTTGCAAGTGTGGTGTTCTCCATGTGCAATTTCTTCTTTGAAGATGGGTATCATAGTGGATAACAAGCTTTTAGTAAAAGTAATGAGCCATAGAAGAGTGTGAATTGGACTTTACAATAGCAGTCAATGTCAATGAGCGAGTTGATCTCATTTGTTCCCAAGAAGGGTCTGAAATTTGAGGTTCTGGGTCCAGCCAGTCCTATAGGTTGCAGGCTTAGTATTAAAAGTATCACTGGTTTTCTTATGCTTGGGTTCTGTTGTTGGCAATTGCTTCTCCCAGGCTTGTCACAGATGTGGAAAAGACACCTTTGGTCATTCCTTTTGTTCACACCGGCATGCAGGAGATGATGCCAATAGGCAGCAAATTTCCCTCCATCCACAAGAAGGTACACCCTGTAGTCATAAGTCTTTTAGGGGTTTGTCCCACTGCTTGTCTACTCCCTTGTTCATTCTGAGTACATTCAGTATACCAGTAAAACAATGTAGTAACTTTCATGGTTACAGTGTGGAGCAAATGTTAATGGGTTTGAAATGGTTTCTAATGTAACTGTGGGTGGAAGTGCTTTGATGTCACCTTTGTATTATTCTATTCTTTTGTTTAGTGATTTCCTTTCACTCTTCTTATAGCACTTCATATTATGACCTTGCCTGATATTTTGTGTTGAGAGAACAGTGAGAATTTGAATATCATGGGTTCTGTACGCAATATCCTCAGAATTTTCTGGTTGGGTTCTGCCAAACTTTTTTTCCAGTAGGTGATCTGAGTGATTTTTTGGTTTATGACTTAGTGATTACTGGAATGAATTGAAGTTGGCTGATTTGCAGGTGAATCTTGGTGAAGGCCCTGGACCCTACACTAAACTCTGGATCTCCTTTTCTAACCTAAAAATGACTTTTATACCTGTCCTGCAGACACAATCCTGGCATTACTACTTGCGCTATTCTAGCCACTGTTAAGTCGCCATTTAACCTAAGTCTTTTGTATGCTCCAGGTAACTGTGCTGGTGGGTGATCCCATTGAATTGGATGATATCATCAATCAGAGTTCAAGACAGTGCCTTTCAAAGGAAGCCATTTATGATGCTATAACTGTGCGGGTGGGTGAACGGATGCGGGTTATGAAAGCAGAGCTTGATGAGCTGGTGCTGACACAAAGATCCGAAGAAAAGGCCACATTGGAGCAAATAGGTGTTGTGATTAGTAGGGCTGAGAATCTGCTCCAATATATTGATTGGGAGTCTCAAGGACTCTTGCTGGATGATGGCCTTGAAGTGTCAAAGACCTTTGATCTGACCTCAGCATTGAAGAGCTCAACAGCATTAGACAGGGAAAGTCACTCAGTTTTGCGTGGTAAGGAACTCCTTTGTTTGTCCTGTATACCAATCTGTCTTCAGCGAGTTGGAGGTTGTATATGTCTAAATTCAGTGTGTAACAATTACCTGCTTTTAGGTCTGAAGTACATGAATTCTGAAGCTATCTGTGCTGGAGGTTTCCTGTATGTTGAAGCGTTAAGATACAGCTTTGGACCTCTATCTTAAGCTCTCCAGGGAAATGAGTCAAGTGGTCAAGAGCAGAATATCCTATTGTACTGATTTGGTCTGTTTGGCAACTATGTATTTCCTTCTGATTTGTCAGCTCCCAGGATTCTAACTGCTGGTGTAATTTGCCCTGCAGAGAAGGATATGGTGGGTCCAGTGGGCATGGCAGCTAGTGGACTAGAGACACTGGATATAGACACAGATGAATTTCTTGATTTTGAAGAGGATGATGATATGTCCATGATTGCAAATGGGAGTTTACTTTCAAGGTTTCAGGGCTTTGTAGACACTCCTACATTTTTGGGAGTAGGCTTTGCAGCTCGTGGGCTCTTAAGCAGTGGAAACAAGAAAGCATTGTACACTTTTAGGGGTGCCTATGTGTGAGTGAGGTGGATTGAGCATCTCTTACTGAACAAGCACATGGGAGCTAATGTCAAGAAACGTCAACTTGCATTGACACAGGAATCGTGCAAGACCCCATTTTTGGAGACGATGGAAAGCAAAAGTGAGATTTCAGGCTCAGCAAAGGTTTTTCTATGAAACATTGGAATTGGGAGGAGTTCCTCTGCCAATTAGTGTTCTCCTGTGCCATGGTTCAAGCTTTCCTTATGAGCATGCTGTCCTGCAATCCCAGATCCACATTTTCAACTAAAGTCCTCTACTCTACAAAGCAAGATCTTAACCCTGAACTGGACTGTGTGTTAAATGCTGGACCTGAGTTGGGTAAGTATGGATGTGGATAATTGGCACTGGCGATGGGATAATATACATGCAAGTGGAGGGATTGTACAGTCTTTTCTTAAGCCTCAATCTAGTAGGGCTACGAAAGCAAATCTCAGAAGAGCATGTTCTGTCTGGGCTTTTGGTGACCCAAGCAAAGGAGTCCTGTGAGAAAGCTATACACTGATGTTTTTCTAAGTGTAAGCAGTGAGTCTGTGCTCTAGTTAAGATATGCACAGTGAGATTTGGTGACAGAGTCCAATATTCTGTCTGTCTGCATGTGGATGCTTACCCTCAGGGACAAAACATGTGATGGTGGTGTGGACCCAACATTACAAATTTTTGGTGACGAATGATGGCAGTGGTTCCAATGTTGCAAATATTTGGTGAGTCTCTCTTTTCCATCTCTTGATTTAGAGTAACTATCATGTGTACCATTCTTTGTTGCAGAAATTTTTGGTCTTGAATGTACTAAATGCATCCAGGCAGTAGTGTCAAAGCATTTCATTGAAGCTTTGTCCTGTTGTTTACTTGGGTTAAGTTATGCACTCACTCTTGGAGCTCTCTAACATAGGATTTCGAAACATTTGGGTTGCAGGCAATTTATGAACTGTAGGGTCTAAATATTAAATATCAAAATCATCAATTGTCTTTTTTGAAAATTCAGCATACTAGTTCGAAATCATTTGCTTTTAAAAGGGAAATTGGAATCGGCAACCAAAGATCCAAACCCCAAAAGAATTCATCATCATTGATTTTTTTTATAATTCTCCTTTTACTATTATTCACAACTCTGGGTTTTTGCTTGGGTGGAGGGCTGAAGCTTGTGTAATTATTTTACAAAAAAACTACAGAATTTGGGTTGTAGATATTGGAAGGAAGATTAGTACATAGTATGAGAAAGATTTGCATAGTATCAAAAGCAGAGTTGGGTGGGTATTTGAGTTTTGAATTAACTGCTGGTTTGATTTCCTCTGGAATATATTGGAATCAGAGAACTGTCAGTTTCAGAGTTTTTTCTAACAAAAAATCAGAATCAAAGAACCATTGGATACGCCTATTTCAAAACCAAGAACGAATGCTGTCCACAAAAGAACTGGAGAAAAATGGTTATTTGCAAAACCTCAAACCCAACTTCTTGCAGTGAAAAATAAGGGAGGTCTCACACTGACTCATAATCCAACTAAATAAAAATAAAATCTGCAACACTGGAGTTTCTGCATCAGAATGATTTAAACAGTACAATATGATCATCAAGATTTGGAATTCCAAGAACTACTGCATTCATACTAACGATAAATCGGTGGGTTTCCAGGAATCAGCTTTCTCTGACCTCACTCTCTTGAGCTTCAACAGATCATGCTTTTGTACCTCATTACTACAAACCCACCGATTATCATAGTGACAATACTTGTTCCCATACCACAATACACAAATTGAAAGACCTAGACAGCTATTCACTCAGAAACTCAACACTCTGATCAACTTGGCACACACACATGCATAACAAAGAATACAATTAAAAACCTCACAATCAACTCAGAAAGTTTGATAAGGAATACTTAACACCCCTCACCAAGCCCCACCAGAACACAACTTGCTGCAAAAACCTCATGCTCCCTCGGAGTTCCCAGAAACCTAGGTGCTCTCTCTCTTTTTAAACAACAAATTGATAAACAACACACAAGACAACAGACTCCCATAATGATAAGGCACCTCATGACTGCTCTCGAGATCCCTGAAGCTTTTCATCACTTTCTTGTCATCAACCCATATCTCCTACAAACAATGCATTCTTCCTAAAAGAAATACATAGCACAGCGGAAAACTACTACTTCTCTAGGATGCAATACATGCTTCACTAATTCTCCAGACAACCAAAATTAAAGCTCAGACTAACATTCCAAAACCCACAATTCAACCCATCCAACTTAGCTCTTGTCTGTGGTCTTTGAAACAATAGGGCCCTTTTATCTCCAGCTTAAGCTCCATATCTTGACAGACAGCCATCAATGCAAACAGTGAGGAAGCAACAACACCCACAAAAGATGCACCCAAAGAAAGAAAGCATCGCACGATACAGTGAGCGCCGTCAAGAGTAAACTCAGCCTTGCTCATAACAAGCAAGAAACAAAAAAGCCACAGAAAGACCAAATTGCGCTTCAGATGTTTTCTCACCACACTCCAATTTGGCGGTCATTTGGTTCAGAATCCGGTTCTTTGATTTTTGGGAACCAGGGGCATGAACCCTAAGAACCACCATGATAACCGCCTGGGGGGGGTCCGTTCGTCTGTCCCCGGTTTTTCTGATAACCGCCCAACCCTTTGTCGAAGGCTTCTTTTTTGTTTCCCATTTTTGGTGATTTTTTTTTTGCCTTGGATTACCTACGGAGGAATAGCAGCTTCCTGGATGATAAATGTGGATGTGGATAAGGGGGCATGGGTCATCGAAAGATGGATGTGAAAGAAGCAGAGTGTGTAAACGATGAGAGAGAGAGACAGCGCGCTTGGGAGGTGAGGCGAGAGGCGAGGTTTGCAGGTTGTTGTGCAGCGATGGCGGACGCGGTGCGGTCTCGACTCTGCTGCAGCAGCAGCAGAAACCACAGCAACAGCTCTACTGCCTGCCTCACTAACTTCCCTCGCTACCCATTCCGTTGCTCCGCGTACAATTCATCTCTCCCCTCGTGCTCGCGTCTTTGCGTCCAGACATACGTGACCCGTTCGCAATCGTCAGATGCTGCTCCCAAGCTGCGGAGCTTCTGTGAGCTGAGGCATAGAAGGTCCAATGGAGCCTCGGATTTCTCGTCTAGTAGAAGATTGGGGCTGAATTCCGAGGTGGGTTTTGCACCCTTGGCTGCTGCTTCTGCTTCTGCTTCTGCTGAGGACGAGGACGAGGACGAAGATGAGGAACTTGATTATGAGGAAGTGGGTGAAGACGAGGGGGAGGAAGAGGATACGGAGGATTTTCCAGAAGAGGTATATGAGCGAGAAGCCTCAGGTGTGGTCCGGGAGTACACTCTCAATTTGTTTGAGCAGATGCAAGAGGAGGATGAGGGACGGGAGACGGAAAAGAAGGAGAAGAAGAAGAAGAAGAAGAGAAGGGGAGGAGATTGGGAGCTCGAGCCGCAGGTGCCGGACCATCTCCTGCCGAAAGTGGCCATTGTGGGTAGACCTAATGTGGGTAAGTCTGCTCTCTTCAACCGTATTGCGGGTGGCGATGTCGCAATTGTGAACGATGAAGCTGGGGTGACACGAGATCGGCTCTACACTCGAGCTTTTTGGAGCACCCATGAGTTTATGATCGTGGACACGGGTGGGGTGCTCACCATCCCAGGAGCAGGCTCTGATGCAGTGGCCATCACTGAAGGGGGAGGCTCTGAAGCTGTAGAAAGAGCTGTGAAACAAGCTTCTACAGCTGGATTGCCTGCCATGATTGAACGCCAAGCCGCTGCTGCTGTGGACACTGCAGATTCCATCATCTTTGTCGTTGATGGGCAAGCTGGATTGACAGCTGCAGACACCGACATTGCAGATTGGCTGCGGAAGAAACACTCCAATAAGAGAATCACTCTGGCTGTCAATAAATGTGAGTCACCCACAAGAGGCCTCCTTCAAGCTGCTGAGTTCTGGTCATTAGGGTTTACACCCATTCCAGTTTCAGCAATTTCTGGCACAGGGACAGGAGATTTGCTTGATAGTGTGTGTGCAGAGCTGAAGCCTCTTGAGGCTGACGATTTTGTAGATGAAGATGATGACAAGCCTATGGCAATTGCCATCATCGGGAAACCCAATGTGGGTAAGAGCAGTATTTTGAATGCATTGGTTGGTGAAGAGCGCACAATTGTAAGTCCTGTGAGTGGCACCACACGAGATGCCATCGATACTGACTTCACAGCTCCAAATGGCCAGGTTTACAAGCTGATTGACACTGCAGGAATCCGGCGAAGATCAGCTGTTGCATCAGCAGGTAGCCGGACCGAGTTGTTGTCAGTGAACCGTGCTTTCAGGGCAATTCGAAGGTCGGATGTAGTGGCTCTTGTGATTGATGCCATGGATTGTGTGACTGAACAAGATTTCAGGCTAGGTGAGAGGATAGAGACAGAGGGGAAGGCTTGTGTCATTGTTGTGAACAAGTGGGATACAGTGCCAGACAAAGATGCACAGAGCACTGTGTGGTATGATCGTGATGTACGAGAGAAGTTGCGCATACTAGATTGGGCACCCATTGTTTACTGCTCTGCTTCAAGTGGCCAACGAATCCACAAGATTCTTGAAGCAGCCGTCCAAGCTGGAGAACAGAGGTGTAGACGTCTACCGACAGCTACTTTGAATCAAGTCATCCGTGATGCAGTGACTTTGAAGCAGCCACCCACAGGCCGAGGTGGCAAGAAAGGTCGCATTTACTACTGTACACAAGCTGCAATTCGGCCACCTACCTTTGTCTATTTTGTGAATGATTCAAGGCTTTTCCCTGAAATCTACAGGCGCTATATGGAGAAACAGCTGCGACAGAATGTTGGATATCCAGGCACACCTGTTCGGCTGCTATGGCGTAGCAAGCCAAAAGCTGAGCGGGGGAAAGCCATCAAGGGTGCAGCAGGGTCTGCCAGTAAAGAGAAGCGGAAGCCAGCAGAGATGCCAGCAGGAACTCTCACAGAGGCTTCCAGATGAAATTCTCCTTCTTTAGTTGCAAGTAACCTCAATTTTGCCTTCACTCCTTTTAGTCTTTTGTGTCCTTAATTTCATCTTTCCTTCACTGCCAACATTTCTGGATGATGGATGGTAAAACAGCAAGATTTTGATCAGTAGTTTTATGATGGTGTATTATTGTATCCAGCAGCTGCAAAAACAACAGTGGAAGACCCTGTTTTCTCCTCCCATGCTTTGTCCCTGTAAATGCAACTGGTAGTCCATATGAATATGCTTGCTCCAGAGCTCCAATTCATCTCAGATAGAAAGCAGTTTGATTCTTCAAATTTGTTGAGCTGATCAGGCGGTTCCCATTTGCAGGCAGAAATTAGTGGGAGCAGCATTTGCAAGAGGTTTTGTTGCATCATGACCTATGGGTACAACCCTTGTTTTGAATAGGACCTTGGAGGCTGTGTTGCACAATGACTTCTGAGAACACGCTTCTACTACTCAGGTTTTGAAATTGGACACCTGGGTGGTGTTGCGAGCTTAGTGACTTCATTCATGCAGAACTTAAGGGCTCAATTCCAGGCAAATGAACACTGGGTATGTCAGATACTGAATCTGTGTCATATTGGAGAGAAGGAAAGGCATTCTGTTTCTGTTTCTGTTCCCACCATGGAAGCTGGCCATTGTGCTTGGACTGGTCGTTGCACCTCCCTGTACCCATCTCTGCAACTTGAAGGATTCCAATTTGTGGCAACTGTAATGAACAATGCCACCAAGACCATTGCAAAGATAGCTGGGAGAACATTAATACTAAGGTATCCAAACATTTTCCTGTATTGGGGATGAATTGTTCTCTTGTGTTTTCTCGCAGGGATTGTCAATGGTGGCCAAGCAGTGTTTCTCAGCATCTCCTTGGTTGGTATAGAATTCTTTTTGATGGAACTCGTGCCTATAGATGGCAGTTATGATAGTTGAGGTGCTCTACAGAAAGTACTAGGCTTGAAAATAACACTAACCTTTTTGCATTGCTCTTTGCTCTGCATTTCTATATGAAGAAAGCGCTGCTGTAGTACACAGAATTTTGACTTCCTACTTTCTGTTCCATGTTCCCAATACAGAGTGAGTGATTCTCCTCACAGTTGTCATTTGTAGCACTGTTGTGAAAGCTAAGATTCTCTCCTCACCAAGTTTCATACCTCTTGCACTTATGTGATTTTTGAGTTCAGCCTGTCAGATGGGAGGTTTTGGATTGCCGAACATTGGTGATTTCTTCATGCCACTAATGAACTGACAGCTCATTGATTCAGTACACTTGTTTACTCGTTCCTTCCTGATCATTGCAAATTATTTGGGACCTTGCTGGGCCATCTGGAGGAGGTGGAGGATCTGATGAGGACAATGCCTTGTGAACCCAATGCTTCTATGTGGAGGGCTCCAGCTTGATGCTTGCAGAGTTTATGGTTATGTGGATATGGGAAAATGTCCAGGTGTTTCCTTTAGATTGTGATACTAAAGTGTGCCTGATGAGAAGACTGAGTATACAGGACAAAACCTGTAGGCTGTCTTTGTGGGAATAAATTGCCAGGGCTGCATCTCCTGTACAATTTTTGCAAGAAAATCTCTCAGACTAGAGGAATCTTTTGTGTTTTTCTGCTCCCCATCTTCCAATGCACCCTTCATCTCTTCATACATTTTGCTCCAAGAGAATCACTTGCACACTCGGAATCACTCTTTTGTGTTGGATACCATGGCCTTGGTTTATCATCATATCAAGTGATCAGCAGGTGTGTTGGTGGCATTTGCTTAATGGTGTGTGTTTTTGGCTGTGTGGAATTGAGGTGTTAATGGTAGTGGTGCCAAGAAGAAGATTTGTACCACTCCTGAAATCTTGGCATACATGTGTGCCCACAAAAGCCCAAGACTGTTTGGTGGGACTTAGATGTCAGAAGTGCAGGTGGAATGGGACTTGGCTTGTCTGGTGGTTTTTTTTCCCCCTACCATTTGTGGGAACTTGGGAAGTGAAAGAGCAGCAGTTTTGTGTTGTGTCTGCAAGAAAAAAAGGGGAGTGCTTGTGTACATACAGAGAGGAGAGGGATGGGCAAAAAATCCAGCCTTGTTGCTCATCGGATTCTGTCACAGCGGAAGCTGGTGCCAGAGTTGCATGATGACAGAGGAGGAGGACTCTGTAAGGAGCCCACTCTATCAACTGACAGCTGCAGCAAGGATGTGCTGCACTCTGAGCTCTTGGCAAAGAAGAGAGATGATGAAGGTGGTTCTAAGTTAGGACCCATCAAAGAACAGCAGGAGAATCCTGCACACCAACAAGCCATCCTTCAGAGCCTTGCTTCGTAAGTGACCAGTGCACCTCTTCTGTTTTTTTTGTGTTTTTGCCTTCAGACTTTTGCATGTTTAACTTTCCTGCTAGTGTGCATCCCATCTATGGAAGTGCTACCAAGAAGCAATATGTGGTGGGGGGGACTCTTTGCTGTCTTGCAAGAACTTTTGGCTGCTCAAACCTCCAAGAAATCTTGTATTGTTGCTTAGGGAAGTTGCCTAAACACCCAAAGTGTTGGAATTTAGGAGCTCTGGAGTCCTTTTGTGGGGGGAGAATTGGTTGTAATAGAAGTAGAAGTGGGCAACCAAGATGTGCATCTGTTTACCAACATAGTAGTTCCTGAGGAGAGTGGAGTGACACCATCTATCACCATGTGTTTGGTAGTGACTCATCCTCTTCTTCCTCCACAGATGGGTTTTTTTGTGTTGTGGTAGTCATTGTTTCTACTTGCTTTTTTTAGGAGCTTTGAGTAGTTTCTTGCATCGTTCTTACTCTTGTTCTTCATGTTTAGCATGAGCTATTTGCAAAGGGAGTTTGATGGCACATATGCAATCTTCAGGTTTCTGGTTTCTCTTTTGGGAAAGAGCTTTGGTTAGTTTCTTTCATTGTTCTCAACCTTGTATTTCTTAATCTGGTTCTTGGTTTGGCATAGGTATTTGGAAGGGGAGTTGATTACACGTCTGCAATCTTACTCAACAAGTCTAGCTGAGGTGCTGGCACTTGGAAGCCTGCTATTTTCCTTGATAACAAGTGTTGTCTCAGCAGCACAGCAGGAGAGATAAAAAATCTCTGTGTTCCATAAGGGAGAGGATGAATTCAGTCGGGGGGTAATGAGATTCTCAAGAACCCTAAAGTGTTCAAAGAAATCCATCAAACAAGGGGGATTCTTTTAGCTGAACATGAAGTACATTACAGCAGCAAAGCTTCAATCTGTAAGTTACTACTGCATGTTCTTTCTCTTGCTAGAAACAAGTCTAACAACTTTGTGGGATACAATTTTGTGTACTCTTGAGCAGGTTGAGGCCATCAACAAGGAGCGTTTGTTTTACCACAACAAGCTAATTCAGATTGAGAAGGTAAACTGTCAGAGCCACTTCTGCCTCTAATTCATTTCAGCTGTTTGGATATTCAATTTATTACTCTTCAATCTGAATCAACCAGTTTTGCATGCAACCCATATATCTGTCTGTCTGTTGGTCTGTCTGTCTGTCATGGCTGCAGCATTCTTACAGCTGCTTCAGTGCAATTGGGTAGTTGATAAATACTCCACATACACCAACACAGACAAGTGGAGAGAGAAAACAGATGGTGGAATCAAGCCCAATGGTCGTCAACTGAGAAAAGGCAGAAGCTGTCATGTGTGTAGACATGAATTTTTATAGAATGACCATGTCCTCCTCCAATTCATGCTAAATGATTTTTACCCAGAGCAAAAACCTTGATGAAGTTGGTCATGCTTTTGGGAGTGCAGATGTGTGAACGTGCACAGCCATATGCATCAACTGCACCTCTGGTGGAATCAGTAATATCTATCTTAGGGTCTACCACTGACCGTCCTAGTCCTTGCTAGAAACGTTGACATCATTGATGAGGTATGTTTGAGGACTGGATTGAAAGTGCAAACAACAGCAAGGATGTGGTAAAGATGCTAATGAGAAGCTTGCCAGGAGATGCTTGGGAGAAGCAACTTATCTTGCTGCAAGAATGGAACATCATCACATAACCAAAAAAGAAAGAAAAAGTGGTGGGTGAATTCCCAAACTCTGTAGTTGATGTACAGAAACAGTTTTGTGTTGGGTGACCACTCTTCTCTCTTCTCTCCATGGAACATTTACTCCTACATGGGGATGCACTTGTGAAGCTGCATATTCAGAGCTCAAAAATCGCTTCATGGAGCTCAAAAACTGCATCAAAGTGCAAGTTGGGTTTTGCATGGATGCAATTTGTACTTATGCAAATTCAAGCTAGAATAGCACAAGCAAGAAGACTTCTGTTGTACCTGGAAACACCAGATTATGGAGACTTCATCATCTTATTAGACACAATATTCTTCACGATTATTGTGGCGTTTTTTGTCTGCATGCTCAATCCAATACCAAAAAGTTTTTTGTACATTCTTTGGTTCTGATGGAAGGAAATTCACCATCAAATTCAATTATTTGCAATTACTAATCTTTTGAAGTCAGATCCATATGCATTTAGATCATTTTGTAGTTGGCCATCTTTATAATTGTGGCATTTTATGAATGGAAGCATAAGAAAAATGTATGTTACCATGGAAATCATGAAGTCAATAATTGCAATTTTGACACATTAAAATTCTTCTACTGTAAGTAATTAAATGTAGTTCATCTAGTTGTTTTCACAAAGAAGGTGGAAAGTGACCTTCAAGACGGAAAGTAAAAGGTATTAACAGTATTGAAGAAAGAAAGTTGGTAAGTGTTTTCATACATATTTCTTAACAAATATATGTTGAGGCATACAAGATAGGTGGAATTCTACCAAGAAGTCCATTTTGATGGAAGTTATTTAATGAAATGTATTTGTTTTTTTTTTGTGTTTATACGTGTGTTAGTGTTAACTTTTTGTTTGGAACCAATGCAGCTATGTATATATTTTTAATGTTACAAATAATAGTGATCTTACAATCTTTGGTTTCAACAATAAATTATTTTGTTCTATTTTTTAATTTTAGTTTGAATTTGTACTAGTTTTAGTAGTTTTTTAAAGAGTGTTTTGTGTCTTTAGAAATTAGTTAAAAACTTTCTTGAGATTTGCATGTCTATTTTTTTGTTTTAGAACATCTTGTTATCAAATGAAATCTGAGATTTGAAAATTATTTAAATTAGTAAATGATGTCAAGAGTAGTCACAAGGGGCTTTAGAAGGCAATTAGAATTGGGAGCACCCCAATAGCTTGTTCATGAGATGATTCAACCTCAAGAACAAACACGTTCTCAAGTCGAGGGAATTCAATCTTAGGTCAAGTTTAATTTGGTACATGAAGAGCACCCAAATCCCACAATAAGCATACACAAGAGTTGGATGCCAATGATGGACTAAACTATTCATGAACTAGTTAATGATCCACTAATGTAGAAGCAACAATTACATAAGGAAAACTAGCTAAAAACAAGGGAAAGGGCATTGAATCTAATAAAGTCTTCAATGGATATATTGGTTTTTGTTGGACTATTCAATTTAGTTCTTCACACCATCATACCTTGTGTTATTGGGGCTTTTTGCTTTGTCACATTTTTTGTTTCATGATACTAGGTATGATGTCACAAAGTTACGCCATCGTTGTTATTTGGATTACAATATTTTCTTATAATGAAAGTATCTAAAATACTGGAAGGATGTTAATTATGAAATGGTGAAACACGAATGATGGTCCGTACTAAACATGTGATAATTATCAAAATTTTATTTGATTTGTTGATTTAATAATATTCATTGTTTTAACAAGTTGCATGACCTTTAAAAGTGAACAAATTATTGATGTTTAATTTTGTATTGTGTAATTGATACCAAAACCATAAAACTAAAACAGCTCTTGAGCTTCTACTTAATGTTCCAATTGCAAAGAGATGTCCAAAGAGATGTCCATTAGGATTTCTTATCTTTGATTTACCTTGTGAATATGTGTACTTAATTTCTCATTTTGGTGTACTTCAAGCTAATATATAAACTTGCCCAATCAGATTTTGTGACTTTATTTTTATTTGTCTTATGTTATTCATGGTTATTTTAATGTTGAAAGTTTATGTTGGATTAGAGGTTTGAACTTGTGGTAAGACACAAACAATTCAATTGTGGTCCATGTCTATATACAGACATTGTGTATGGGAATGTTGAACTATTTATCATTATTTGCAAATGTTTTTAGTGATGACTACAAGTTCATTTAACCAAAAGCAAGTTGGTTTGTTAAATTGTGTATTTCATCTTAATGATATTTTGACTCTTGTAAATATTTTTTATGTTGGTGGGCTCAAGCACCCATATATAATTTTAAGAGATGAGATGTAATACAAGAATTGATAAGGAATAAACAACATGTTGGTACAAATCTTGGAGATTTGGATGGACTAGTTTCATAGCAAGTTACCTAGAGAAATCAATCTTTGATGTAAGTTATTTTTCCTAGTATTAATATATTAGACATTTATTTCTCAACTTTATGATCCAATTTGTTGTATCTTATGATTTCAACTAGGAATTTGAGCTTGTGCGTAGTTTGATTTATGATGATATTTCTATATAAATTATGTCATTTTTTTGACCATGTAAGGTGACATAATATTTTGGTGGTGACCAAAAGCATGTAATAGTGATTTAAATTTCTACTATACATATTTTTCCCTTAAAATTGACACTTTCACAAATACAAAAGCAATGTTCATGTGACATTTTACATGACATGCCAATGTTGTTACGACATGGGTTTTCATTTGAAAATTCATGTTATTTCAAAATGGCCATGTTATTACACATGTTGAATGAAATGTCATATGCACAATGTCAAGAGGGCATTTGTTTAAACAATGTGAACTATTCATGTCAAATGCATGAATCTTTGTCTTTGCAACATGCTTATGAAATGTTCATTTGACATCAACATAGATGTCAAATAGATGTATGTGATGTCCATTTGACATCAACATGGATGTTGAATGGACTTATGTGATGTCCAATCAACATTAACATAGATGTCAAATGGATATATGTGATATCCATTTGACATCAACATGGATGTTGAATGACCTTATGTGATGTCCATTCAACATCAACATAAATGTCAAATGGACGTATGTGCACATACGTCCATTTGACATCTATGTTGATGTTGAATGTGTCGTGACGTGTAGTGTCGTGACGTACGGTGTCGTAAGGATGTAAATACGCAGTAAATTCTACTAAACAAAAAGACTAAAGCCAGTCAAAGGTATAAGCTAATCAACTAAAAAGAAATGCAT
>Ga0116228_10001830_pt1 | contig 17959 bp, 17 predicted proteins | sample S1TSphfallax_2_FD_89694 | JGI IMG/M metagenome (GOLD analysis project Ga0116228, IMG submission 89694) | Host-associated microbial communities from peat moss isolated from Minnesota, USA - S1T2_Fc - Sphagnum fallax MG | ecosystem: Host-associated > Plants > Peat moss > Unclassified | place... | reverse complement strand
GTCTAACACAAAAGTAAGTAGAGTAAACAAAATAAATTACCCTTGCACACAACACACACCATAAAGAGGTCAAGCTTCCATGTCTTGACTTAAGATTTCCCACATGCTTAAAACATGGTCTTTTTATCACACAAGCTTAAAGACCTTGTCATAAGGGGGGAGCATTCACCAAGTCATATCTATAGGTAAACAATAACCTTATGAATATTTTTACAACTAAAATAATGTCGGATGTCTTGCATCATAAATTTTAGTGTATATATATATATGACCACAAAAAAAATTGAGGATGAAGAAGGAGCCCAATGCTTCACTCATAAACCCCTTAAATACTTGAAGAAAAAGTTGATGATGCATCTATTATTTTTATGCATGTTTAATAAATATTTGTCATTCATTAACTTGAATCCTATAGGATTTTATCACCTATTGGTTTTTAATAAAAAAAAATCATTCCTTTCATGAATGATTTTTTTTGGCCATCATACCCCCTTAAAATCTAATGATTTTGTCGGATATGAGGTCAAATTAATTGACTTTCTTCATGCTTAATGTTTTAAAAACCCAAGATACCGAAATAAAAATATATATTTCCCACCTAAATCCATATATATATATAAGTCCAAATAGGTCCCTAGTCAACAATCCCCACCCATATGGCCCATATGGTAACCTTTATATTTCTCATTGTCCACACATTACCAAATATTACTCTAGGGTTGTAACTATTAATATTTGTAAATTCTACATGTATTAACAGTAGTCATAACAATGAAATTGATCTTTAAAATAGATTGAATAATCAAATCATTTGCTGGCCTTTTATATCTAGTTTTTAGTCCTTAGAGCTTTAAAGTCCAAAATACCCAAGTATTAAAGTCCAAAATTTTACTTGGGTATTAGATCTGAGAAATATTTTTGCGAGTGGCACAAACTCAGCACTGCTCGAGATGCTCTTATTTAGTCCATAATGGTAGACATTGGAGATCAAATGGAAACCAAGTTTGAAATTACACTAGGTGAGTATACTAATGCTATATGAGCAATGAAGTTAAAAGCACTTCCTCCCAATAGATCGGGGGATGTCAAACCATGAAGTCTGGTGCCACAGATATTACCTCAAATAAGGGAGAGTAAGAGGAATGCTCAAGCTCTTGCAGCTGTCTGGAGCTTGGCAGGTTATTTCCAATTTTGTCCCCGTGCCATGTGCTCTCTGCAACCGGTAATCACTCTAACCTTGCTTGATTTGCATTGTCAAGCTGGTATGACAACACCTGCAACTGGAGGAACTAATTAGTTGTTAATGGGATGAAAAAGATCCTGAGTGGGTGCCTTGTCCAGAACTATCTTGCCATCAGGACACAGTTGATATCAAGGACTGGTTATTTCAATTTTCTCAATGCAAAAAACCTCTCTTTGAAGAACATTGAAGTCAAGTAGTGCATCAGGCTCAAGTGATGGTGAGCCTCTCTTCGAAGAACCTTGAAGTCAAATTATGCACCAGCTTCAAGCCATGGTCCCTGCAAACTGTTGGCAACCTGGATTTTTAACAAAATCAGAATTGCATTCTTCTCTCCTCAAATAACAACCAACATTGGATCTCATTCTCACAAATATTACACAACAAAATGACAGCCCCCAATTCACTACACAATTGCACCTGAAACCTCTTCAAATGCATATGTGGCAACCTTGCCAACTGTTGTCGTCAAACCAGCCCCTAAAATTCCATATGAATGGCATACTTTGATGCCCTACAACCTTGAACACATACCCACAAGGAAAAAAGTTTGCATAGGGTACCACAGACACGTTAGAGAGCTGGAGATCATTACCACCAAGAACAAAGTCAAAAAAAAGAAGACGACATCTGATCACCTGTTAACCCACATGTGATAATATCAATCACATGACATTATGCAGTTAGATTCCCATTATGATAATTCCAACAGTAGGAGACAGTGACAGGAAACAATCAAAGATGTGAAAGGAGAAAACTGACAGTTCTCCCAACCAAATTGCAAGCTGTGAACATCTGGTGACAATTTTCACACTGGTTGATCACATGGAGTCCCAAAAATGTTAGTATTCAGAGAAAAATGACCATCACCATCTGAGGAAATGTAAATAAATGGTAAGTGGCACTCAGGCATTTAGTAGTCATGTCAGCCACCTGACAAAACCAAATCATTTTCATGATGTAACAAAGCTCAACTGATCTCTTACACATGTAGAAACTTCCAACTTTGAACTTTCAATTGCTCCACAGATGTATGTGATGTCATTACAAGTCAGACTGTAGGAGGCACTCTCATCCTACAAATTGAGTGTTAATCAGGGATGGATAAAAAATACATCCTTTAAACCTTGACATCTGATATGTGACAATTTTGTACAGCACATGCTGATTCAAATTTTATTTTGTTGGCCAAAAAGGAATACATCTTAATAAGCTTGTCCTGTGCAATTGCTCTCAAGTAGGCAGAAGCAAACAAGAATTTACTCTGATAGAAAAACCACAGCTCCTCAAATCTAGAGTGCAAAACACAAGGGTGCCATGACCTATTTTGCTCGAGGTTGAGATGCAATGTACTCAATTGCTTGAGCACATGAGGTAATTTTGTCAGCCTCAGCATCGGGGATCTCAATACTAAACTCCTCCTCAAAGGCCATTACAATCTCCACTGTGTCCAGACTGTCTAGCCCCAAATCATTTTGAAAGTGTGCTGATGGGGTTACCTGCAAAATCCCAAGAGCAGCAAAAAAGAAGTAACCTTGCTCAGTGAGTTGTTAGATGCAATTATGCAAGAGTCTAAGCATAACCAGCGAATGAAAAATCTCCAACATCCAGTACACATGCAGGTCGAGTATGAATATCAAAGGCAGAAGTCAATGAGAAAGAAGAAAAGATCAGCATCAACCACCCACTTCTTCTACACCCTATGGAGTCCTGAACCCCTATAGTGCTGGATCATCATCAGGCCACTCCTAACAAGGCAAAACAACTCCAGATTCTGAGCTTGGAAAGGGAGTGAGGGTGCAGGATTGAAGTGGTCCAGATCTAGGGTTCTAGTTTTTGATACCCATCTTAAGATAGTTGTTTGTTCTAATGACCGCTTGTAAGAATCACATGTGATTGTGTGATAGTGTGAACTAAGGGTCAAGCACAGAAACCCATGGAAGTCAAGCCCAATTACTATGATTGCAATACGGAAAGGTAAAACATGTATTGTGCTCATTTGCAACACCATTTTTCCTTCTGGTAGAGAAGGCGAAGAATGCCAATGACCATGATGATGTCATTCAGGGTTCCATCAAGATCAAAGAGAAGCATTCGATAATGTTTTCTGCCAATTGATTTTCTACTGCTTTTTACTATGTCTAGCTAGTGAAATCATTGAATCTGGAGCTTTGGTGGCCATTTCAGCATATGATGATAGCTGCTTGCCTTACTAGCAATTTTGATTTGCACCCAAGACGGATAGATGAAGCCAAAGAATATGTACTGACAGAATAAAGAAAGATGGAAGGAGACATGAGGAAATGAAGTAGAAGAGGCCAGCAAAGGGAATAGGAAAACAAGCCATTGGATTCAGCATACGATGATAGCTGCTTTGCCTTACCAAGTGATTCTTTGCAGCCAAGGCAGATAGATGAAGCTGAAGAATGTGCACGATAGAATAGAAAAAGAAATGGAAGAAGACGCAAGGAAAGATGCAGCAAGGAAACTACAAAGGAGTCATTGCATGTCTGCCTGTAGTAGTGGTGTTTGAGACAGACCTTGCTAGCGTCAACTTTTTGCATCTTCTTGACCACAGAAATGGCACGCTCGGCAACGACATTCTTGTCAAGGTAAGTGCCGGAAGCATGGCTTTCTACAGCGAACCAACGCCAGCAACCATCTCCGAGAAGAGCCGGGAGGCGAAGCCGCGTCCTCCCCTGTGACGGTGCAATAGCCACACGGACATGCTGCAGCACGGAAGATCTAACGGCTTGCATCTCTCTTGTTGTCTTCTCTTTTTTCTCACTCTCAGAGAGTTCCTCTCTTGCTCCGTCCCTCCGTCCCTCCGGCTAAGTTTTTCCGTCCGCCTTGCCAAAAAGAAATAAACAGAAAAAACAGCAGACACACAGCACAAGAAACAAAACAACACAACAACACAAGAGAAACGGCTACCAGGAAAAAGAAGAGGAAAGGTAGAAAGACCAAAGCTGGATCGGAAGCACGAGTCTGCGAACAGAGGAGACAAGCGGGACAAAGAAGCTCGAAGACAGTAGGAGCGTGTCCGCATTAGGGTTATGGTCAGGGTTAGGATTAGGGTTAGGGTTTTCGGGAATCATCAATTAAGGAGCTTTGCGGGGTTTAGGGACCCGGCGAACGCAAAGCGCTTCATCAGATCGAGCTTTCAATAGATTGACCCTGAAGTGCACAACCGATTTGGAAGAAATCTGATTGATTTCGAGGATCTGTTTCGTCAAGGTTTTGTTTGTGCGGGAGTTCAGTGGACGCATAGAAGAAAAAGGGTCAGAAGAGGGAAGAGAGGAAGAGGAGGAGGCGGCGGTCGGTCAGAGGTGGAGGGAAGCGAAGAGCCTGCATGGCTAAGTTGGAGGCAGTCGGGATGAAGAAGAGCCTTAAGGAATGGCCCACATGGGTCCTCAAGAAGGCAAAGACGTTCACGCATTACGGCTTCATCCCTCTCATCATCATCATTGGCATGAACACGGAGCCGAAGCCGCACATATCGCAGTTGCTCAGCCCTGTTTGATGATGATTCTCGTCTTCTGTAGACGACGGATCCTATTTCGAAGAGTGGGGGAAGAGGACGTCAGGCCTCGTGAAGAAGACTGCGGAATAGAGATGAACATTTTATTCTATAGTGGTTCGGACATGTCTAGGTCATGGAACTGTGTCTAAGAGGCGTTTGAAATATCACGCAGTGCGTCTGAAAGCCTTCATTTCTCTGGTGGAGATAAAGCTTGTCTTTCTTCTTATCATGTGAATTCCAGTGTGTACTGTTTTTTGCATGTCTTTTGCACGTGTTTTACATACACTATCCTGATTCTTACATGTTTTTTCTTCTTCTTATGCTTCCCAAATTCTTTGGATACTCAATCAAAACGTATGGTCCAATGCTGAGTGCTTCTAGAGGAGGATATTCTGCTTCTTACATCCTTTTTCCTTCTTCTTTTGGTTCCCAAATTCTTTGTATACTCAATCAGAACATATGGTCTGATACTGAGTGCTTCTAGAGGATTAAGCTTATTATTGCAATGGATGTCAAATGAGGATCTGAATCTGTTGTTAGGTCATTTGAAATGTCAAGCAATAGGTAATAACAGTTCTGGTTCATTAGAGAAGTCTGTTCTGTTCAGCATCTGGAAGGCTCTGCTCCTCTGCTCAATTGAACCATCCAATTTTGGTGGAGCCTGACATATGCTTCAGATCTGTGTCACCTGTCCAACTTCAGAGCTTAGAAGCTAGCTCCCGAATAAGATTGATGTTCACCAGCATTATGTAATCAACACACAACTTGTAGGAATGGCTGTTCTTACAAGCTTCTGGATTTAAGTGTGGCTGGAAGTGCAGGAACATAATGTTTGGCACATCTTTGGCATAGTCAGTCCATCCAAATCCATGCTGTAAGGCCATGAAAAACTCAGTAGCCACCATTACAGATATGTGGATGGTCTCAGTATTTGAAAAAGTAGAAACAAAGTGAATATTGTAGTGTATAAGATGGCTTATTTTCAAGCTTCTGGAAACTGAAAAGTCTGATGCTACTGAATTTTATCAGGCTTTCAAGGGTAGCCTCTACCAAATTAAGCAACTGCATAGGCCCCTATACCTTTGAGCCATATCAAGGTTGTTCATTTTGCAAGGTTCCTTTAGAATTTTGTAAGTACTACTCTTCCGTTCTGTCACTTGCACTTTGAACTGTGAAAAACCTGAGCTGAAGGAAGACCCTATCCCTCATCCCTATTGCCATGTAGTTTTGGCCCTCAATGCCCATTGCATTCACATTCTCCTGTTCTCCACAAAATGATCACTTTTGTATCTTTCCACCTTCTCTTCTGCCTCATCAAGATGAGTGCAGTAGTAAGCCAGGGACTGAAGGTGCAGAAGTGTCTTCACACAGGGTCATCTCTACCAGAAACCAATCCCCATTTCTCAGTCTTCATCACCATTCCTCCACTCAGCTTCCTGCACATGCATCTCCACTACTCCAACTTGGCTAGCTATTCTTAGTGCTTCATTTTCCAATATTTTGCAGAAAATTTTCAGCCAAGGTGCTTGAGATGACTCGTGCTCAAGAGTGCATTATGAACAGCAGAGTTGAAAGTTCTTTCAGTGAACATTTTGAGAAAGTAATGAGATATACAAAGCCAAGCACACAGAAACACAAAATAGCAACCTATCAGCAGCAAAGCTGGCAAGTTTCAAGATGTTTTGAACCATGACAGCATCTTGTGCATCCATTTGTGGCCCAATTGATGCCAACAATGCCAAAAAATGGAGTTACAAGAGAGAGTTTCCAAAGAATTGCAGCCATACATCACTGGTCACCAAACTCAGTATGTAAAATGTCTGTGAATGAGCTTCACACAAGCATGAATATACCACATGCTTGTCCAGAGCTGGTCTCCTGTGGGGTCTACTAATTGATATGCCCAGTCTCCTGATACAACCACTTGATTCTACTCTGCAACAAAAACTACCTACCTACAGATTTGTTCAGAATTCTACACCTCCTCGAAAATGGTAGGCAATGGATTCACTAAATCAGTCCTGCAAGTTGAGCAGGACAAATGTATTGAAATGTGTTTGAATGCAGCTTTGCCCTACTATAATGACATCACTGACCCTGCGTGTCCAATTCCTATCTATGCTGGCCCAATTCACCTAGACAGATTTCTCCTTGTTGCTGAATCAGTAAATGTCAGAACTGAGTGTTGGATCTTTGGGTATGAGCTCCTCAAGAATTGTCCTCTCAAAACCATAGGAGCAGATCAGATTAGGAGACAGTTTTCATGTAGTTACAGCAGCCTTAGGAATCTTTATCCCTTTTGCTAGAATAGCTCTGGCAGCTTTTACAAGTTCCTCTTTGATCATAAAGAGAACTGCTGCTGCCACAACACTCTGCACAATCTTAGTGCCCATGCCTTTGTAAAATCCTGCCACCCCCTCATAGTGCAAAATCTTCATCACAGCATCCACTGTGCCTAAATAATACAAAGAATTGTCTAACCCAATTGTCTGCTTTGCTTGAAGTCGAGACTTAACAACCAGTAGCGGATATGTAAGGACAGTTGCCCCGAGCTTTGCAATAGCTCCAAGCAAGAACACCTGGATAGCAGACACATGTTTCAAGCCTTGTTCATTCGCGGTGCACTTTGCTGTTAGTCTTTTCAGCAGGCTCTCATAAATCATGAACTGTATCGAAGGGTTGCTAACCATGATCAGAGTGGGTAACACACCTTTCCACAGACCAAGCAGACCTGCTTCATTGTACAAGTCTTTAACTGTCTCTAGAACTCCATACTGAGGAACAATAGCCAGTGCAACATCTGGAGTTGAAGAAATACTGCTGCTGCTGCTTATGGTACTCAGACTAGCTGCAGCAAGCATTGCTGCAGTCCTCTTACTCAACTGCATCCGAGTGACCACCACCCATATAGGGTTTGTTAGCAACACGTTGGCACATCCTGCCAGTGCTGCTATGAGAAGGGATGTCAGCATACTCACTGAGCCATCTCCTCTCCCTAGCTTCTTGTTCCTTTGTGCTCGAATCTCTGCTTCATTCTTGAAAGTATGGTAAAAGAAATAGTAGACACCCTGGGAGCAAGCAGTCCCAACTAAGGACGGCCCCAGACCCCTATACAATCCTTCCCAACCCTCTTGTTTGATGACCTCGCATATCTCTTCTAAGGTCCCCCCTCCTCCTCCTCCTCCTCCTCCCTTTGTTGGTTTACTCTTGGATGAAAACCCTAATAAATTAGGGTCTCCTACTCCAAGGTCTCCATTGTCCCTTGTCTTCCGTTCTATGTGCTGTCGTGTATTGACAGCCTGAAGAGGGTAAGTCAAGAGCTGGGCAACAATGCCGCCACACGCACCCGCTAATCCATTCACCACGGCGTCCGACATCATCATGTTGGCCCGAGGTGGCGACGGCGCACACTGAACCGCCGCTAGCGGTAGCCACTGCTGCTGCTGATGATGCTGATGATGACTTCTCTCTTCCAAACTCGAAAGAAGAAAACCTTTCCTCCATGATTGCAATCCACTTTGCTGCTTCTTCTGGTGCTGCTGCTGCAACAACCTCCTGTGAGCCAAACTCCTCCCGGTGCAGCAGCTTCTCTTCTTCTCTCCAGCGGCTTGCACCACAAAGCCGAAGCAAACCCGTGACGTATAACAAGTGTACAGTTGCAAAACCATGTAGGTATAAAAGCTCTTACACGATTACCAAACCTCCAAACTAGAAATTCCCTCAATCAACAACAAAAAGTTCAGTGCAACAGGAAGGAACTGTGTGCGACAGATGATGATCAGGCACAAGGGGGGGGAAAAAAAAGGCATGAAGCAACCTAAAAAAGAAAAATCCCTGAATTCCAAATTTGCTATCGCCACAATCTCTTCTGCAAATTGCTATCAAGAAGCTCCCTCTCTCTCTCTCTCTCTCTCTCTCTACCCACGGGTAGCGCAAACCAGCGAGCAAGCGCGCACACTCAAGCAAGCAAGCAAGCACGCTGGCTCTCCCTGGCAAGCTTGCATCCAAAGCAATGCGGCAACAAGAGCAGCGGTGGCGACCTCACACGTACCTAGTACCTACCTACCCACCTACCTACCTAGTACTAGTACTACCAGTGTGTTTTTTAAAGGATTTTGTGATATAGCCAAGGCGGCGATTATCAAAAAATAGTTTAGCCAAATTTGGCTACTTACTATATTTCAAAGTAGGAAAAATCAGAATCCTTCTATATTCTTGGCTACCAACTGGAACTAATACTAGAATTCTGGCGACTTGGGGGAAAAAAAAAATCTTCCTCAAAACTTGGCGAATTTGGCCCATTTCACGAAATTCAACTTGTACATGTCGAAATCATATTTTTTTCAGGTTGATATTTGGCGAAATTATCCAATTATGTATTTTTAAACACTTGCTACCTACCTGTCGTCTTTCTCTCTCTATACTTGAGGACGGTAACCGGAGTTAAGCTTGATTTTAAGTGTCATAGATAAGTGTCACCTGCGACCGACCGGCTATTCCTACACACGACCGGCCATTCGCTTTTTTTTTTTCCCTGAGGGGACAAAAACAAGCGGTTCATCGCGTAATGGCTCTCTGCCTATTTATGGCAAGCTCAAAGTTCCATTTCCTTCTTTTTTATGGCTAAATTTAGTCAGTTGTCTCTTTATTTTTCAAAATGGCACAAATTATGTGTGTTTTACGTTTCCTAGTAGGTTGCCAAATTTGGCATTTTAGAGGGGGGAAAATCAACAAATTTCTTTATTGCGTTTTAGCATGTAGCAAGAAATATGGAGGGTGCTTAAACTTTTTTACTTTCATATGTTATTTATTGCTCAAATTTGGCTAAACTGTCTCATGGATGATCATCACTTCAATCCCATCAAAAATAAATTATTAAAGTTTTTAAAAATTAAAAACCTTGGTTGTGTGATTCTTGATTTTGAAAGTTGATTCTAGTTTTTTTTTTTTTTTGTTTAACATCTTGTGTGGTTCTAAAAATTTGTTTTTGGTTTTCTAGAATATTAAGTGGTGCTAAGATTGCTCAAGGCATTTGGAGCCTAGGTCAGCATTTTAAGATCAGTGAGGTTCGGTCATCTTTAAATGCTACAAAAACTAAGAATTATGTTCAATGTCCAACTAGTGCATAGAGTCTAGATAATAGATTTGAGGTTAGTAAGCAAGTGCAACTAATTAGAATTGAAATTGATAACTTGCCTAAAAAGCAAGGCCTTAATCTGACATTTAAAAAAAAAGATTACACCTAAGTAACTAAAAGTATAGGAGAAGGGCCTGTACTCAGGTCCTTTTCCTACGTAAAGCAGAACTAAGATTTTTTTTCACTTTTTAGAAATAGTGACAGGGTGGCTGGTACCTTCCCGCTGGTCAGAAGATCCCAGTACAGCCTGGCTGGTACCTTCCACCGCAGAAGACCCCGCTTGCTAAGAACAGGTTTCTTCAGGCAGGTAAGGGAGCTTGAAAATACAAAGGAAAATTCCAGGCAGTGCTTTATTTACATAACCTGAAGAACCTCTTCAAAAGAGGAGAGTAGCTTTGTCTAGATCGAAGTCCCTGTTTCACACTGTCCCCCAAATCACTGATCCAGCCATTAGCCCAGGCCAAAAATGCTGACGAACAATTTTGGAAAGAGAAATTTCATGCAGCCAATGGGAAGGCTCAGCATGCACTCATTCTGGGTCCAGGTTTTTTCTTTCTCGGGGGAGGGGGGGTGTTATGAAAATGTTATATGAAATCCTTAAAAAATGAACTCATAAGTCATTGATTTATTTTTATAAAATAATTTGGGATTAAAAAATTACCAATTAATACCAGAAACCAAGAAAATTTAGTTGAAATTACACTTGAAAAAACAAAGACTTGTCCAAAAAAAAATTCTAGGGGGGTGGAGAAAAAGAAATTGGGCCCCCAAAAGACGGGTGTCGGAGTGATAACTATTTGAAGTAACTAACACCTGTTGAACATTCCGCAAAATGTGGAACCAAATGGAAACTACATTTAGTTCCAATAGTCTCCCTCCCTCCCTCCCTCCCTTTATTGGCTATACTGTCTCGCCAATAAAAATGCGTAGAGCCAATAAAATCAAAATGATCAAAGAGGACCACCTGCTCTTTGTCTTCACTATTAACCAATCTATGAACCCTGGTCAATAATACCTGGTGAATGTCTGTGTACTTGTGTATAGAGTCACCCGTGGCCTCAGGGAGGTTTCACACCAGTGAAAATATGGAGCAAGAACCGCCCAAAAATGAATTTGGGTGGTGAAATGTTCCCCCCATGGAATAGGGTTAAGAACTAAGAACTGCCTAAATGGATTAGGGTAAGAACAAGTGACCTGGGTTAAGAACGAGCAAACAAAGGCAAGAACCACCCATATGGATTAGGGTAAGAAAGAGTGACCTGGGTTAAGAACAAGCAAACAAAGGCAAGATCCACCCAAATGGATTAGGGTAAGAACGAGTGACCTGGGTTAAGAACAAGCTAACAAAGGCAAGAAGGGCCCAAATGGATTAGGGTAAGAATGAGTGACCTGGGTTAAGAACCAGTGAACTAAGGCAAGAAGGGCCCAAATGGATTAGGGTAAGAATGAGTGACCTGGGTTAAGAACCAGTGAACTAAGGCAAGAGCCACCCGAATGGATTAGGGTAAGAACGAGTGACCTGGGTTAAGAATGAGCAAACTAAGGCAAGAACCGCCCAAATGGATCAGGGTAAGAATGAGTGACCTGGGTTAAGAATGCGCAAACTAAGGCAAGAACCGCCCAAATTTGAAAGGTGGGGACGAGAACTTGTGAGGCCTTGCTAATGGGTCCCTTACCTTTCATAAAGAATTTTAGATTTTGGGGAAAATGAGGGGTGGGGTGTTCATGATGCCTAGCATAGGTTCCGGATTTGGTTGGGTTCTTTCGAAATATCAAAAGGGTGATCATGTTTGGATCTAGGTTCTCAATTATCAAATGGTTTCAGATCTGGTTTTTTTTAATTATAAAACTTTTTCTCAGTTCTGAATAGCAAACATTTTTTAGTAGGTTGATTAGTAGTTAGGTTGGGAGAGGGTTCGAGTAATCTTCGATTAGGTTCCATTTCAAATATAGACTTTAGTCCTTTAGCATTTTCTCTTTATTCAAGAGTTGGGTGGACAACAATGAAGTCATTCTCATTATGAAAAAGCTGAGGGAACAATTGGTTTTGGGATAAACTTTTTTTGGAAACCAACAAACATCCCAAAGGAAACAATGTCCTAAACGTGGAACAATTGTATTGTGAAAAAATGAAAAAAAGTTCATTCCAATGAAAAGTATGGAGACTATCAACTTATGTGTTCAAAGTTCAAAACATGTGTAATGCCTAGAGCCAAGGTTTGAGAGCTAGAATTCCTAACATTTGAAGGAAATGGTAGCAACCAAAAGGCTAGAATGTTCTTGGACAACAATATTTCCATCTATACCAAGTGCATCAAATATAAGAAAGTGGCCACAACTTTGAAAGGTATAATGTTCTTGAATAATAAGATTTCCATCTACCAAATTCATCAAACATAAGTGGCAACAACTTGAAGCCTAGAATGTTCTTGGATAGTAACATTTCCATCTGCCAAGTTCAATAAATATTAGTCTCCTTAAACTTACTAAACACAACAAAAACCCTCAAAAGAAAATATGATGGGCCATCTTAGATCAAACAATCCCTTAATTTGGCAGAAAAAGCTTCGCACATGCATTGTGCTATTAAATCCTTGAAGCTCATGGACCATGAATGCTTTGAAGAATACAAAATCCCAAAACCTGACATACTACAAAAACCATCAACCACAAAGTGGACATATCCCACAACTGCAACAACCACAAAAGCCATCAATCCCATATAGTAAATAATCCCAAACCCCAAAGATCACAAAAACCATCAATCACAAACACTATGGAATCCCAAATACCACATAAAACATCCACCCCAAATATTATAGAATCCTCAGAGCCCTGAAGACCACAAAATCCACAGAATCTCACAACACTCTTCAGCACTAATGTGAGAAATTCTGCATTTCCTCCATTGTTACATCATTTGTAGATGCCCATCTTAGGTTAATGTACTTGCAAAACAAAAGAACAACAAAAAAAAAAAAAAACTCGGATATTCGCCTGACCTTCATGTGCTTCTGCCATAACTTGTTTCTTCCTTTCATCAAGTTGTCACTTTCTCATTAGACCTGAAATATGCAAACAACAAAAAACAAAACAAAAACCCTACAATCTAATGAAATTATCATTCACCTCTAAAAGCCCAATGTTGCTAATTTTGTTTTCATTTTCCTCCATCAATGTTTCTTCCATTTCTAGGAACTATGCCATGGACATTGTACTAACTTGAGAATCATTGGGCCAATTTTTATAGATGTTCACAAGCATGTCAAGGTTTTCTATCTCTAATCAAGAGCGTTGCTTGTTTGTGCATATATGTGCAATGTTGAATACTCTTTCTACTTCTATTTGTGACCCAACAACCTTTAGGATTTATCGAGCAAGAAAAGCAACATAAGAAAATTGCCCTTCATGAAGTTTCCACCATGCAAGAGGGTCTTTGCTCTCATCATCACATACCTTCATTATCTTATAATGATTCAATTGTTCCTTGACAAAGCGATCATCAATTTCCATGACATCATACAATGATGTACCTTTTTCATTATTGAATACAAAAGGAGCAACAACTTTAGTTGGCAATTGGGTTCAAATTCTTACAGGAAATGAACCAAGAGTGGAAACAACACATACCTACATATTCACCTATAATTTGCATTCTTTTATCTTTCCTAACATATTGGATCACCAACCTTAACCCTTTGTAACACAGGTCCAACATCATGCTCAATATGTTATGAGCTTTTTGTTCCTTAAAGGTCACCATAAATGAAAAGAAGGGGCTTAGAACTATTATCATTTTTTTTTCATCCATTGATGTAAAACTTGAAATTTTGTGTCAAAATCCTGGGTTTTGGAAGATTCAAGTGCCAAATTTTGTACTCACATTTGGATGACTAGAAAAATTGTAGCAACAAGGGCATCAAACAACAACCAATAGCCTCAACTTTAGTCAACAACACATTGGATAACCACAAGTCCTAATGTAGCAGTAACAATCTGAACTACTACCCAAACTTGCAGACTTGGAACATGCCATTGCATTGAAACAACATAGATTATTGTCATCCATAACAACAAGCAATGGTATTTTCTAGTGCTTCTTGGAATAGAATGATCTTTGAAGCAAATCATGTCTTGATTGAAGTTTTTAATTTGTGTGGACAACATACGTTAATATCCAAGCAAGTTTTTTTCCATTCTTATCATCCCTTACCACTTTTTTTTGTCCAAGTAATTGTCTTCTACAAAATAGATTGGCATTCTTTGATGGAAATTGACGTTAAGCCAACAAACACTTTGGAATCATATGTTGCATATTGGCAACATTTTGACATAACATGACCCCAACAACTTCATGTAAGAGGTTCAACCAATCCTAACACCTCATAAGAAACAACAAAAGTTAGCGCAATGGTCATTGTTCAAAAATCATTACCTTCATCTTTAACATATGCAAAAAAATTTGCATTTAACCTATGTATTTGCAATTCACTTGTAAGGCCATGGCAGCCCCATATGTGTCTAATATTATTATCTCAAACAAACCAATGGTTACATGATAAGGCTCCCAATTGTGGTTCAAAAAATGAACAATGAAAACAAATTTGTTAGCCCCTCTTTTTGACATCCATAAATCAAAACTCATCACGCAAGTGTCATGAGACTCAAAAGATTGCACAATGAATTTTTCTTTGGTTTTTCCAACAACATTTGGCAAAGTTTCCTACATTGGGGTACACCTCAATGGAAACTTAACAGGAGGATTTTGCCTCAAGATTAATCTTGCAAGAAATGGCAACTCTACAAAAGACAAGGAAACCAACTCCTTTGTAATAAATAGGACCAAATCTTCTTCAAACTATTTTTTATGAGGATCATCTTTAGAGTAAAGAGCAACATTATACCAAAGTTCTAGGAAACAATATTAGATGGGGAAAGGCCAAACCTTCTTTTTGCTAATCTTTATCTTCAGTGCAATCTTTTCATGTTCACCCCATTCAATCCAAACTTTGTGGTGATTCAGATCTAGATGTTTCCAAAGTGATGATATCTTATTGGTTGATTTATAACTTAAGATGCCCTTTCTTGCTGTGGAAATAGATTAGTGGGATAAGAAAAAATAGATCTTAGATGTTCATGAATAATTAGATTTTGTTATGGGGATACAATGTGTGCATAAAATGCCCATGTAGTGGGAGTTTGATTTTTGGGCTTCCAAAAGTCATGTTTTTTTGTTAATAATGGCTATCATAATGTATCTATCAATGTGGAAGATATATTTGCAATGTTAGGAGTATAATCACATCCAATTGAAAATGATGTTGCAACAAAACCACAACATTCCCTGACAATTGAATCAATCAAAATGTCGACCATGTTTTGACATTAATCTTCAATGCTTTCCACCTACTCAGCCATTAGATCTTACAAAATTAATAAAGATAATGAAACCCTAATTGTTCAACAAACAAGACAACCCTAAATGACATAAATAAACAAAAATGATGGAAATTGAAGACTTACCTATGTAGTTAGCACTTGAAGAGAGGCAAGTAGACCAAAATGCCTAAATGACAAGCATAAACCAAAGAGCTTCAATAGAAACCAAAAAAACCATAATGCAACGACAACAACAAACACATTTAATGGATGAGCAATTGCTTGAGTGACTAACAACAACCAAAATGCTTGAATGATGAACTCTCAATAAACAATATAACCCTAAATGAAAAAGGTGAACAAAAATGATGGAAATAAAAAACATACCCCCAAGCTCCTTTTTTTTTCCTCACTATTTATGAAGTTAGTCCTCAATGGCATATCTCCATCTATTAACATTAAATGGACATGGTTCACATGTAACCCTAGAAGCAATAGAATTGGCACAAAAATGTGACTTGAACATGAAACTTTACATGCACATACCTCACACACATGGCAACTTATAGATGCAAATTGTTTCAAGCCATTCAAAGTAGCTTCCAAGAAAGAAAGAAACAACAATGTAATTAAATGTAACCATAGTGAACTAGACAAAACAACATTAGCTAGATGGGTGGACAAAACATTTGATCAATTGTTATTCAAACAAAACATACAAAATGGGTTTGGGGCAACATGGATCGGCCACTAAATCTAAGGGCCATGGAAAAGAAGACCAAGCCTAATGATGTGCATAAAGCAACACTAAAGGCTTGTAATTCAAATGAAAATATGGGGAATTCAAATGGTGCAACAAATGATAATCCATAATGGAAGGAAGATGTTGTTGTTATTAACTTAATGAACATGGAAAATACAATTGAACATGGAGGAGAACAAGTTAATGACCAACAAGGATTAAAATATTATGTGTCACAACCCATGAATCACATGAGACTCCAAAAACACAAATTACATCTAAAAATAATGAGTTCATTATAAACCTAATTTATCCTATTACATAATTTCCATTTCAAGTTTTAATTATGAAAATTTTACCTTGGAAACATTCCATCTTGCCCATTTGCTATTGCTATTAAACTTGCTTACAAAGAAAATTAGAAAATTAAAACCATTGGTTGATTATGGCAAGTGTTGCAACCTTAGCCTTAGGCTCATGATCAAGGCAAGGGCTTGCAAAGGTGCAAGCCAAGAATGAAGCCCAAGAGTCACATTTCATGCTTTCGGGAGTGTAAGAGAGTGAGGAATGAACCCCCACTCTCCCAAGTGAACTCCCACTTTGGGAGTTGGAGTTTCAATAGACTCCCGAATCTTCAGAGGGCAATTGTAAGGGTCAAAACTCATTGGATTGTAGAGTTCCTTATACCATTGGAAAGTTCTTGAGATTTATATGTTTAAAATGATCTCTCATGACGCATTTGGGTACTTAAAACATGAGATATGGCCAAAAGAAAGGCCGAAAGTCAAATTGTTAATTTGACTTTCGACCACTAATAATCAGGAATCGCCCTAATTTACTTGCGAACAGGTGGCGTGCCACATATTTTTGGAAAGCTCTCAACGAGGGTTACAACTTTGTTTGATACTTTCACCTCAATCGAAGGTTTACACAAGATGTTATGGGCCTACAAAGTTGCAAGAATCCCAATTTCGAGAATTTTGAGGAGTCCCAACTTGGGAGTCTCGGACAAAATAACATTTGGATGCAGGACTTGTGGTTATGCACATAGAATACTATAAGGGGGAAGGTGGTGACTTCCCCCAAGTTCGAGCCGTGGTGAGTCTTATGAATCTATGTTTACATGTGGCTCATCCATGCACCAAAAGTGTTCCAATTACGCACTAACCAACTTATTGTTTGGTTTTTGCAGGTCAGTGTGGATAATTGACTCACTTGTCATTCGTCCTAGTCCTCATCCTGGAGCTCCAACATGCCCCTTTACCCCCGAAGTGTTGTGAGCTAACGAACGTACCTCAACTCCTTATCCTTTCATTGTTTTCACCTTTGGACTTGCAATTGAGTATATCAACAAGTCTCATGTCATAACATCTAATGAATACTTGAAGATTTTATATTGAAAAGTGATGGGAAAGGAAACTTCAAAACAAGTTAGAGAGGCCATGAAAAAGGAGAGAAAATAAAATATGGCAATGTGAGCAACAAAAGTAACTAATGTGGCAAAACAAACAAAAAAATGGCTCATTGAAAAGCAAGCAAAAGTCAATTTCAATAAAGATTGGTCCACAAAAATAGTTAAAGAAGTGGGGGAAAGATTTGATCACAACATCCAAGCTAGTTATAAGGCTAACCCAATAAGAGAAATAAACCACTTTGATTTTTTAACAAAAGCTATAAAAAGGCTAAACCAAGAAAAGGGCCCAAATGTGTGTAAATGGACATGTTACAATAAGGTTACAACATTGTATCCTTAAGTAGAGAGGAACAAAAGAAGGACGGGGTTTTCCGAGGAATGCACAAAAATTAGGTACATGACCAAAAACACATATTATGACTAAAAGAAAAACTAAAATAGGGGGAAGGGGGGGGGGAGGGAAAAAGGAAAAAAAAAAAGGCAGGAAAAAGGGGGGGTGGAGAGGGGAGTAGAGAAAGGGGGGG
>Ga0116228_10001829_pt1 | contig 17959 bp, 8 predicted proteins | sample S1TSphfallax_2_FD_89694 | JGI IMG/M metagenome (GOLD analysis project Ga0116228, IMG submission 89694) | Host-associated microbial communities from peat moss isolated from Minnesota, USA - S1T2_Fc - Sphagnum fallax MG | ecosystem: Host-associated > Plants > Peat moss > Unclassified | place: USA... | reverse complement strand
TTCACAAGGTTGAATTACTTTCGTTACTTATTTTAATTTGGTTATTTGTGGTTTGGTCTTTTAGTTAAATACCTTGGTGTTGATGGTTTGCCTCTCTTTTCTTCATTACACAAGTTTGTGTATATCTCATGACAAGAACCTTGGAGAGTTCTTGATGTTGTGTTTTGTGTTGTGAGTATTATGTTGTAGTTTCCTTTCAATAAAGATTTATGTTTGCACTTGAGTAAATCTCCTATTTGTTAACAATACCTACTCCGACATCCATATGTATCATGGAAGGATATCAACTTGTTTGATGCGAGAAATGAACATCCTTTTTTTTCCTTCCCTCTCTTAAACCAAATGGAGCTCCTTGATGGTGTTGAAATAGCCAATTTATCCATGCTAAGGTTGAACAACTAAGGAAATTATGATTATGCATGTTCACACCTTCTTTATGGAATGTTTGCAAGTAAGCTAGCATGTTTCTTACATGCAAAGTCAAATTGCTTGATGTTAAATACTCATGCCTCTTGTCAATTCTAATTTCCAAGGGAGATGGCAATCTGAATAATAGTTGTTTATTGAAAAGTTCATTGAAATATGTTACATTTTGAAACTAAAAAAATTGTCACATCTAGCAATGGCGCCAAGATAGTGCTAGAATTGCTTTATATTAGCCATTGTGAACCAGCACCCACAAGTGCAGCATGAAGGATGAATGGTAAATGGTCATAAAACAATTTCTTATTGGGTTCTAATTCCCTAGTTAACTATGTGATTACTTCAAAAAATATATATATATTTACTTATTTACTAACAACATGCTTATAAACAACCCTTATTTATGTATAAACCATTTATTTATTATTTATTTATTTTCCTATCTATCTACCTATCTATGAAACCTATTTCCTCTAGAAGTGGTTACCAAGGTGAAACCAAAAATAACTTAGTTGAGGTTCATTGACAACTAAATAATAATGGGCATCTAGTGGATGGTGCGGGCCAAAATGAACCAACACCCATTAGTGCACCAACGTGGATGGATGGTGCAATGATAAGTTTCTCTCTTCTATCCTTGTGCCATCCCAAGTTGATTTTTTTTCTTTGTCGTTTTCTTACCCTTGATCAACCCTAATCTCAATTTTGTTTTTGCAATTTTATTGTTTCCCTGGCCTTCCCAATTTTTTTCCTTGATCTTAGTTTTTTTGGGGAACTTTGTTTTCTCCCCACCCCCCACCCAGTATCTTTTTTTTTTTGCTTTTGAAACTTTTCCCACCCATTGACCTACTACCCTCCATTGTCCCCCAGTGACCTACTCACCTATATATTTATATATGAAAGAAGGTTGTTTGTTTGTTTTGTTTTGTTTTGTTTGTATTGATGAGATCCACCAAAATGGGATGTTTTAGATCACGTTCTTGGTCTCTTTGGAAAGTTGTCGACAAAGAGAGGTGCATGCATGGGCTTTGTTCCATGACGTTTGGACTTGCAGTGTAAAAGTTTTTGAATATTGAATGATTTTTTGACTAAAAATAAAATAAAATCATAGCTAAAAATTTCAGAAGAATTGGAATGTGCCTTTCATGATGTTGGAAAAATCTTAATGAGTAGGATTTAATGGAATTTATTTGGTAACATTTGGACTTAAAATGTGGGAAATATTGATTTTCAAGTGATTTCTACCACTAAAATTTCAAATAAATTCCAAATAACTAGGTTTTGAAAGGAAAAATCAATTGAAGACATGGTACACTTGGGCTAAAACATAGGCCACACTAATGTAAATTAAAAGTAGACTCTTCCCATCTACCTTTTCACCTATAAATTTAAAATGTGCTACTTTCATCCCCACCCACCTCCCCCCCCCCATCTATTTATTTACCTACATGCTTTTCCACCTTCCTACTTACCATCACTTTAAATAGGTACCTACCAAACCCCACCTACATGGCTACACCTACTTATTTAATTACCACTCCAATAAACCCCCAATAGTCGACGATGATGAGGAAAAAATACGAAGGTATTACATGGAGCTCAGTCATGTTCACTCAAATAAATTAATAAGGGCATGATTGAAGTATTTGACACCCCATGTATAAGGGTATTGTAAGTTTTCCTTAGAAAATGTTTTCCACAATGGGGGTATTACAAACCAAGAGGATAATCAAAGCAATATGGAGTTCCAATTCAATTTCAATGCATTTAATGCATGTTGTATTTAGGTTCATAAAGCAAAAAAATCAATGAACATACAACACCCATTTCCAAGTATTGTGAGCCACGGATTACAATTGAACAATTTGTTAAGTTTTAATTCCATAAATTTCCTCAATAATAATGATTTGAATCCTTATAAACTTCCAAGTAGTAATTATTAATAGTTGAATTAGCCTTTGGTTATTTGCAAGTGTAAATAACCTTTTTATTTAATTTGCTATACCAATTAATTAATTCTAGAACCTAGTAAATCTTTGAGAATGCATTACCCTTTTTATGTTGCAAAAAGGTGGAAAGGGATGTAAAATTAGATGTGATTTTATTGATATATTGGGAATATCACCCATAATTAACATTAACATTTTGCCACGACAATATTGAAGTAGTTTTGTAGAATAATTTGTAGACACTAATGATGTACATGTAAGATTTCCAAAATGTAGTCCTAAAACATGCTTATTCAGACTTCATTTATATTACGTTCCTAAATAAAACTAAGATTGAATTTAAATAATAGCATTTCCACCTGGGTAGCCTCACGTAAACTTTGATTTAATAAATAATATAAATGGGAAGATCACAATTACAAAAAAATTAGAATGTAATGAATGGTGTGAGTTAGGTATTTGGTTCGATGTTCCATGGAAAGGGGGTTGATTAGACCTTGTAGCTAGCATTAATGGCCATTGTTAGGAATCCAAGTTTGATAGTGAGTACGAACATTGATATCTTCACATTAACATTCTTCAAGCCTTTCTAATGTAGCTCCACGAATAGAAACAAATTCCAAATAGGTTGTTAAGGCATGTGGGTTAGGAAATAATTGATGATCCCATGCTGAATGGTTGACTCAGGTGCACATCATTCTTCTAAACAATTTTTCTTTGCATGGCCATTGGGAGACATTCACATCAATCAATGATTTTTAAGCTTTTCATATTCTATTTACACAACTAGAAGATTCGAAGGTGTAGTAGCATCATCTGCCATGATCAAATCTTCACCTGCATCAATAAAAACCAAAAGGGTAATCAAAATAACTTACTACTTGCATTTGAAAAATGTTGATGTTTTTATTTAGGAAATTAAAATAGGTGTAATGTGTGGTGGTGATAATGGGAACTACAAGAAAACCTTGACATCCTAATTTTGATGGATTCATGAAACCTTAATTTTGATGGTGGATGTAAAAAATACATGGGAACTCTTGTAATGGAAATTATATTTCCAATTTACTATGTATTATACAATTAATTAGTACATGGTAAGGAATAACTAAGGGATATTAAATAAGTAAATAGTACATGGGAATTTTTTAAAATGTTATTGAGTTGATTTAGTCAAATGGAAACTCAAGGATGTTTGCTTATTACTACTAATAGATTATTCTAGGAGTTAGTTACTTTGAAAGAATTACGATGAAGAAGTAGGATGTTAAAATCAAACGAATGGAATTGGCAATGATCAAACTCATGGACCCCATCCCAAGGTAGGGGAAACAATGAGTCCTCCAATTTGATTGGTCATGAAAATTATCATCATATTTTGATTGGAGGGTGGAAACCTTTTAGTGTTTCATTGAACAGAAGAATTTTCATCCTAAACTCCATTGGATGGTCAAATCATCCTTGATTCCCATTGGTTAATGAAAGATGAGGAGGCCATTGATTAAAGGGAAGGATTTCCATAAACTTCCATTGAACAAGGAAAACAAACTTAAGGAAAGGTCATGGGAAACTTTTAGTTTTTGAAATTTTGGTCTTATGTTTTTGGGAAGAGGAAAAAAATTTAGGAAAAGGAGGAGAATGAATGTGTGAAAGGAAATTTAGTTTATTATGTGTGAAGAAATGTTATTCATGAAAACAATGGTGTGCAAACAAAAAAAATGGAAGAAAGTAATGTGTAACAAGTAATCATAATCCAATTCATGGAATAATTTCCATGAATAAGCCTCTAGATTTTTTACAAAATAATTTTTTACCTCATATCCATTGTTGGATTTGTTTTCAAACTTACAATAATCAATTTCGGAGGTGCAAAATGTTTTCTCAAAATTTCAGCATCATCGAGTTGTCGCAAAGGATTGCACTTGTTAAAAGTAAAGGGGATTTGAAGCCTTTTTTTTTTTCAAATATGCTCAAAATAGTTTCTTGTTTTGAAGCATAACTTTTGATTTCAAAAATAAAAAGTTATAAGATTTTCCATCATTGTTGCTTTTGATATTAACTTTCTAACAACCCTATGCATGTTAGATTTGAAGATTGTATGAAGATGTTATGACAAGTTGAACAAAGGGGGGTCAACTATCAAAATGTGAACATTGATTAAATATTAACACAATTCTACTTCACATCTTATCATAGTAAGTTTTGATTCTTCAAAAATGTTTTAGTATGCTTTAAGTGGACACAATGCATTAGATCCTTTAATGAAATTCATTACATTCTATTGAACCACTTTAACTTGTTAGAATACAACTACATAGTAGTTCCACCCCCAAATGAGTTTTGTGAGTTGTATATCTTCATGTGGAGGGGTGTGCGAGAATTCCTCATGAGTATCCCAAAAATAATTTGGGTTCCATATCATATATTTTGAAACTTGGAGAGGTATTGTGTAGCCCTTATAAAACTTAAAAGGAATGTAATACCTTCATTGGGGTAATCTGTAAACACCATGGGCTGAATTTTTTTGGTTTAGGTTATCAAAGGGGTATTATTCAAATGCCTAAACAGACTCAATGAATGTGTAACACCCTATTTAGAGTATCCCAAAAATACATTGCGCTCCATAACGTATCTTTTGAAACGTGGAGGGGTATTACGTAGCCCTACCAAAACCTACAAAAATATCCAATACCTTCATTAGGATATTTTGTAATTAATTAAACACCATGGGTTGATTTATTTTGGTATATGCTATTAAAGGGGTATTGCTCAAACCCAAAGTATTAAATACACTTGCAATAAGGTATCCCAAAAATATCTTGGGTTTTATAACATATTTTTTGAAATTGGAAGGTATTGTAAAGCCTTACCAAACCCTACAAGGAAAGCAATACCTTGTTTGGGGTATTCAATAAAGACCATGGGCTAAACTATTTTTGTCTAAATTATTAGAAGGGTATTGTTCATGCATAGGAATATTGAATCCACATGTAATACCCCTTGTAAAGTATTTTAGAGATCCTTTGGGTTTTATAACATATCTTTGGAAACTTACAAGGGTATTGCATAGCCGTACCAAAATCTAGAATGAAAGCAATACTTGCATCATATTGAGATAATATCCTAAACCATCAAACAAAGGATGTTTTTTTAAATACTTATTCCATGTTCAATATATCATGCGCTACATGTTGGATCAAGTAAATGAAGACATTGTAAAATTGGTCACATTGATGGTATAAGGGGTTTAACTGAGCAATGATAAAGGAGTTTAATTGTAATGCCCACATGCTATTGTGATAATTCATTAACCATGAAACATAAAAATATTTTAAAAATATTTGATCCCCCCTCGCCCAATATATCATGAAATTCATGTCTTCAAAATTATTTGTCCACCTTACATTATGATTTAACATATTTAATATGAACATAATGTAAAATTGGTCGCATTGATGGTATAGGGGTTTAAGTTTTTATGTAAAATTTATTATTTCATGTTAAATTTAAAAGTAATTTTGTTGAAATAAAAAAATTAAAAGTTCACATCTTAACATTTTTCAATGATGTACATATTTATGTTTTTCCCTTTTAAAGTTGTAAACTCATTTTAAAAAACAAAAACATAAAATCTCTAATTTTAATGTTTAAAAAAAAATAAAATTGAAGCACATGATTTTTTAATTTTTTTTAATGGTTCATATAATAATAAAAATGACCTCTCCCAATATTAATCATGTGTATGATTGAAAATTTATTTAAGACTTTTTTGACCTATAATAAATAGTTTCTTGCCTAAAATAATTATATAATAGATCGTTAATATTTTATATTTTATAAATATATGACAGAAGTCCTTATGTAAAAATTTCTTTTTATTATGTATAATATTTGCTTAAATATTGGTTTAAATATATTGTTGAAGATAACATATTGAGTAATAAATTATAGATAAATAATAATATTATGGAATTATATTTTCTATTCATTTTAAAACGTATAATATCTTCATATTTATTTTAAATACGATAATAATTGATTAAAAATATATACTAAGTTTAAATTATATATATAAACCCATGATTATGTATAGTGTAATTTTTTCTAATGAGCTTTATTTTTAATGAGAATCAAAAATTCCAAAAGATAAGTTATTAACACTATATATTTTATTAATACATGCAATTGAATATCATTTTATGTACATTGAAATTTAGTTTAGAACATATGAAATAATGTTATATATGATAAATAATTTTGTGACAATTTGAACAAAGTTATGAAATATAAATGGAATACTTGCATCATAATGATAATTCAATTGACCATGAAACATAAGAATATTTTTTAAATATTTGATTGATTGGAAATATATGATGAAATTCATATTTTGAAAATCATATGTTCACCTTACAATATAACTTCCTTTATATAAATGAAAAAAGTTCAAAATTGGTCACAATGAATGTAAAAGGGTTTACAGATAAATACATCAAATTGGGCACAAATTGGTCACAAATAGTTTTTTACCTTTATATATGATTTAATATGTATAAATCAGGCTATTGCAAAATTGGTGGCATATTTGATGGTAGGAGGGTTTAGGGTCAAATTGGTCAGAAAATATTTGTTCACCCTACAATATGATTTTGAGATTTAGAGTTTTAAGATTAATAGTATATGTAAATGAGAGTATTGTTAAATGGCATGTTTTGAAAAAAGTTGTGAACTTTGATTACAAAGTTTGCATCTTTGTGTGATAATTTCCTAAAAGCAAACTAGATATTATGTTTAGATGTTGAATTGACTTTTTATGTCTTTGGACATTGAAAGTAAAATATAAAAAATTGGCATTACTTACTTATTGGTAATTTTCCCCAATTCTAGCAATTAAAATGTCAACTTCTTGTTGAGGGTAAACTTGTTATTGTGCACCATGGATCATTGAACACCCACAAAAGTACTACAATTCATAGGTTGAAGCATCATGGGTTTGGAGTTAAATTTGCATAAAACCATTTGATCACAATCTCAAAATAAATATGTAAATATATCATCAATGGGTGCATTGCTTATCAAATGTACCAAGGATTGCGTTGAATGCAGTAAAATCTTGCACCTCCCTTACTTTGAAAAATTATTGCATGAGTTTTAAAAATTGGAATTTAATGATTTCAAGTGTAAAATGTTTCTACACTTATGAATATACATTGCAGAAGTTTATGTGTAATTTCAAGATGGTTCATTAGTCATTTAGTGCATAATAAGGAGTGTATAGTTTGATGTTGAATTAGAGTTGAAATTTTGAACGTCCTTTATCTTATGTTAAATTAAACCATTAATTCTGAAATTCTTTTAATGGCCCTATATTGATGATTATGAGGGCCTAGTATTGAAAAGGACATGAATATACATTTTAATTTGGTTATCTATTATAGTCCTTTTTTAACATTTGAATGTGCTTTTGATCACTAAAACTACATAATTTCAAAAACTCCTTAAAAAAAAAAATGTTCTTTGGTGTTCAAAAGAGGGCAAGGATGTATTTTCATGAAGATTGGACATTTATTATGTGGGATTTCTTGAATATATAGTGAATTTGAATTATTGTATTTGGAATCATATTGAAGAAATTTATGTTTGATAAACTTAACGTATAATATATCATTGAGGGTTTCAAATACATGTATTTTTTAAAACATTGAAATATTTACTTTTTTTGAGATTCACACTTTTTATTTATTTTTAAAATAACCTTTTAAAAAAATATGTAATTTCATGTTTTTTGAAAATTCATGGAAACACATGTGGATTGAACTTTTAAAATTGGTACTATCATGTTTTTATGAGACCTAACCAAAACATGGATACCACCTTTCAAACATGAAAAAACATGGTCCTTGGCAAGCACTTGGGCTTGTAACCAACTAGCTCATTTTTTAAAAACTTCACCCCAATGCCTTTGATAGATAGCTTATTACTTACAACTCCTACAAGTGTGGATATGTATTGGAATCCTAAAAAAAAGTTCTCACAACAACAACAACAACATTTTTATGAACTTTATAAGGTCAATTTTCTACTTATGTGTTGAGACCCTACATTTAAAACTTCATGAAAGATGAACTAGTAGTTTAGTTAGTGGTATGTATGGCTTTCATTAATTCTACAAAACTCCCAAATTCTCATTTGAAGTCTTAGTTCTAGACATGGAAAAAGTCCCTCCTCCAACATATGGATTATTAGAGTAATCACACTCTGGTTTCCATCATAAGGAAAATTCAGGCTTGTTCGGTATGTAAACACTTGTGCAATGCATATGGGTGCTTACAAGGATTATGAAATTATATATATTGTTGTCACCAAATCACACATTTGCTTACAACATTGCTGCACTTCATCATCAACTTCATGTAATGTTTTTAACAACTTGACAATCTTTCAAGATTTTTTTTCTTTATATTTTGAAAAGGACCTTGCAACAACTCTCTTTTGTTCATTTTGTTGAACTATTGATTGCTTAAATTACAAGTTATAATAATGAAATTGGGAACATTAGTATTAAGGTGATTAACATCAACATGTACATGATATCAAACTTTCAAGATGATGCATTCAAGAATGTGGAACATCAACTACATGCATGGAGGTATGAGATTTAGGTGGCTGATATTTCCTCCATGTTTCCTTGTTAATGTGTGTTTAAAGCAAGCCATCACAACAACAACCCCAACCCAAATGTTCTTCAACTATGATGCTGATTATTTTTTATGTGCCACCCAAATTGACAACAAATAACATTCTTCCTAAGGCTACACCTTCTTTGAAGAATGCAGGAGCTTGAATTTCCATAGATGAATGTGAAACATCGGTTACACACATGATAGATCAACATTTTAATGCCTGACATTTTTCCTCCATATTTTTTCTTTAGTTTGTTTCTAGGGGCATTACAACCATAACCTTATATTCACTTTAGATGAAAAATATTTGAAAGTTGTTATTAAATAACATATCAATTACCATCAGTTGGAAAAAAATTCAAACACATGATTTATACATGGAAAAACCTTTATGGGTAATACAAGAATAAATAAATAAATAATTTTCATATTTTAAACCTTCATTTGATTTAGGAATTTATCTTATATGATACATCTTTCTTCCAATAAATCATAATTTTATTAATAAACTTTAATTTTAATGTATGAATCCATATATTTTTATGATGTATAATTTGGCTTAAATATAGGTCTAAATATATTGTTGTTTATAACATGTTGAATAATACAATATATTTTAATGAATAATATTATGAAATTATAATTTTGATTCATTTTAATACATATAATATCTTCATATTTATTTAAAATGGGATAAGAGTTCATTGTAAAAACACTAAATGTAATATATATATATTATGTGTATTGAAATTTGTGCATGTTTTTTAAATTTTAAAGAGAATTTTAAGAATTCCAAAAAAAAGTTATTAACATTGTATATTTTAATAATGCATGTAATTGAATAATATTTTAAAGTAAATTAAAAATTAGTTTATAACATATCAAATAATGCCAATATTGATCAATAATTTTGTGACACTTTAATGTGTATTACCTTTTGTATTATAATGTATTCAAATATGTGTTTTCTTCATCTTTTATCAAAACTAAAGTAGATGTAAAGTTTCATTGAAATAAATGAATCGTTACCTATGATTCAAAAAATATAAATTGTGCATAAATTATTAATTATTAATTAAAAAATATATTTTAATTGAAATTCAAAATATAGGTTACTAATATTATGTAAGTTTAGTCATTGTAAATTAATTTTATGTAAAATTCAGTTTACAATGTATTGAATAATGATATACTTAGTTAATTAATGTGTGAAATTATATATTTTTACATTTCTAGAAATATAATATTTGCATAATTATTTTAACTTGATAATTGTTTTAATTAAACATTAGTTGTAGTTTAAAACATCTTCAAACTCATATATAACAAGAATTGTTTAATGAACCAATGTAAAATGGTTAATATATGTAAATGAAGGTATTGCAAAATTAGTCACATAAAGCATTAACAAAGTTTAGAAGTGTAACTGAATACCTTCATTTGTTGTGATAATGTCATTAACCATTAAATATATTAATATTTTAACATATTTATTCCATGTTCAATATATCATGCCATGTCCATATTATAACAAGTAAATAAGGGTATTGCAAAATTGGTCACATTGATGGTATTGAACAAAGTTTTGAAATGTAACTGCAATGCCTTCATCGGATTGTGATAATTGCATTAACCATGAGACATAAGATTTTTAAAAAAAATTCAATTAAAATTGATATTTATACACCATTACTATTTTTTGAATCACAAGTAACCATCCATTTATTCAAGGAAAATTTTAATTTATTATATTTTAATAAATAATTAAAAATTTTAAAGCATGTTTAATACAAAAGGGTGAACACATTAAATTGTCAAAACTTATTAATCATATATGGCAATATTTGATATGTTATAATCCAAATTTCAATTTACATTGAAATAATATTCAATCACATGCATTAATAAAATATAGAATGTTAATAAATTGTTTTTGGATTTTTTTAATTCCCTCCAAAAATAAAAAACATAAAAATAAATTGCATTATACATAACAATGGGTTTTTATATATTAAATTTACATTAAATATAATATCTATTAAACTATTATGGTATTTTAAGTAAGTATTAAAATAATATATGTATTAAAATGAATAATTTTTTTAAATTTTTAAATATTATTACTTATATATAGTGCATTATTTGATATAAACAACAATAAATTTAAACCAATATTATACATCATTTAAAAAATACATAAATACTTGTGTTACATATTTATAAAATATTAAATATTAAAATATACTATATAATTAGTTTAGGTGAGAAATTCGTTATTATATGTAAAAGAAATTATAAAATGAAATTTTTGTCACACATAGGATTAATGTATGGAAGAGGTATCAATTTTTATTAGATGTGAACCATTAAATAAAGGTGATATCATGTGTTGCAATGTTTTTTGTAAATGACCATTAAGATCTTATTAAATAATAAACCTTAAGTTTCTTTTTTCTTGAAATGAGTTTGCAACTTTAAGAAGGGAAAAACATAAATATGTACATCATTGGAGAAATATTCAAAATGAACTTGTAATTTTTTGACTTTGAAAAAATCTGAATTCTAACATTAAGTTATAAATTACACATCAAACCCTAAACTCTTTTACCATCAATGTGACCAATTTTTCATAACCTTCATGTTATACATATTAAGTCATATTATAAGGTGAACAAAGAATCTTGAAAACATGAATTTCATGATATATTGTAGGGGGATCAATTATTCAAGAAAATATTATGTTTCATGGTGAATGGAAATATCCCAATCTGATGCAAGTATTGCATTTAAATTCCACTAATAAATTTGTTCAAGTAAAACCTTCTACCATCAATGTGACCAACTTTGCAATACCTTCATTTACTTGAATCAATATGTATGGCATGATATAGTGAGCATGGAATAAATATTTTTAAAAACATTATTTTGTTTCATGGTTTAGGATATTATGGCAAGATGATGCAAGTATTGCTTTCATTCTAGGTTTTGCTAGGGCTAAGCAATACCCTTCCAAGTTCCAAAAGATATGTTATGGAACTTAAAGGATTTATGGGATACCCTAAAAGGGGTATTGCATATGAATTGAGTAGTTTTGGGCATTAGCAATACCCCTCCGATAGCCCAAACCAAAATAATTGAACCCATGGTGTTTATAGAACTCACCTTAGTGAGGGTAGTGTTTTCCTTCTAAGATATGGTATGGCTATGCAATACCCTTCCACATTTCAATAGATATGTTATGGAACCCAAAGGAATTTTGATATGCCTTCACAACATTAGCCATAAGCAACTCCCTATTGATGCCTCAAACCCTAAAATAAACAACACAATATAATAAGTATTGCATATGAAACCTAAAACTTGAAATCAAATAAAATTGAGTGCAACATTGTTAAAACGTACTGACCATGAATCATTTTAAATTCATGGTATTATGTAAGGGGTAAATGCATGGTTTAGTGGTTCAATAATGACAAATCAATAGTCCATGAATAATCCAAGAACAATTCCAAAATATAAATGAGTTGGCAATTTACTGTGCTACCATTAGTTACTTTAAAATTTTATACTAGCTATGTGTCTAGGGGAGGACAATAGTTAAGCATGAGTGGGAGATGTTTCAAATTTCATCAATGACTTTCCCATGTTGAACCTCGTTGAAAATTTTACCGTTGATTGAAGTTTGTTATCAAGTGGGTGGATGCAATTGACCATGGTCACATGGTCGTCACTTTGGTCTATGCAATCAAGCATGTGAGACCTTTGACGAACTATAAAATGTAAACGTACTCAAGTGACTTGTCATAAATGTTGTAAAAAGCTATAGAGGATCTCAACATGGGCAAAAAAAATTATTATTTTCACAAATGTAAAGCGTAGTTTGGGTAAGAAAATCAAACTAGAAGATATTGTATCATCTTGGGTAGCTCTATTGTACGGAACACCACCTAACATTATCTTTGATAGGAGAACATCCATTTCCAAGAATCAATTTTTTGAAAAATTTGGTTTATGCAACAAGGGGCCATCATCCAAACATCTAAAAATAAGGAAGGATGCAAAAGTGGAAGAGTTTTTTGGGAATCCCATTAATAGAAATGGATATAGATATTGTCATCTAGACAATGAAGAGCTAATTATTAGAGTAGAATTGTTGTGGATGATAGTTCACCAAAGAACACAAGTCCCATGTATTCGCATGATCAACATGGTTGAGGCAAGAGGCCTTGTTTATGAATGAAAGGGAAAACAAGTGAATTGGTGTGTGTTTGGAGAGTGGACTATATGCTATCAATTTCAAAGACTGTAATCTTATGAATGAGTTTTGAGTGGCAAACCCTTTGTAGCAATGGATGATTTTGATATAAATCTTAAGGGAGGAGGACAAGGATTTTCTAGGTGATGCCATGCCACAACCACAAGGCCAAATACAAGTTCCTACGACAAGTTACATAAACATTCAATCTATTAGATAGTGGTGGGATTACATTTTAGTTTTGGAGAAGGAGATTTTGACTTCTAAAGATGTAGTTTCATTGCTTCAGAAGACAAACAATCATTCGCAAAAGGGGCTAGACAAATTTCAAGGCCAGATTGAAGATCGTGTAAATCTTTTGGAAAATGCAGAGGTGGATTTTGGTAAATTGCATTTAGCACAATGCACATAACCTAAAAGTTCATGACCTCCGTTTTCAAAGCAATTCTAGAGAGGTGGGCATGATTTCTCTCCTAATTGCTTTGGTTGAGTTGGAATCTTTGCAACAAAAACTTTATTGTTAAACATGCATTATTGTAGCCTTCAAAACCTTGATGTAGAAAGGTGAGTATGAACACAATAAAGTTTTGGTGAAATGTGCTTTGGTAGAAGAAGTGACGCGCCCCCAAGTTCCTTGTTAGACCCAAAATGGGTCCAACTATGTTAAAGAGCGGAAGTAGTTGGAACTTGGTGCTGCTCCCAGCTTCCAGCACTAAAGGGGGGTGAGAGGGGCATGCTGAAAGCTCCGGGATTAGACTAGGAAGAGGGCCAACTATTTAGTTATTCGGTCTTGCATCAAAACCAACCACAAGTTGGTTAGTTCACCTTTGGAAACACTTTTGGTGTTGGGACAAGCCACAAGCAACACGGACTCACTTGACTCACCACGGCCTAGACTCGGGGGAAGCCACCACCTTCCCCCATATAGTATTCTCTGCGTTGCTCCGCCGCACTCGCATCCAAATGGCTTTTAGTCCCGATTTGGACTCTTGGGACTTTGGGAGCTCATAACTCCCGGCTCAGAACTTGGATTGGGATGAAGTCTAAAACAAACTTGTAGCTCTCCTCAAGATCTTTCCAATGGTATGTCGCACTCTACCTGCACACACCGGGGTCAGGTCGATTCCTGACTTTTTGTGGTCGGGAGTCAAATTACCAGTTTGACTCCCGGCCCTTCTTTCGACCATAACTTGTGTTGCAGATGTCCGAATGGCTCATGCAAGGCCATTTTCGACATCTACACTTCAAGGCCTTTCCAATGGTATAAAGAACACCTCAAGAAAAGGTTTTTGACCTCTGCAATCGAGCTCTGAAGTTGTGAGAGTCCCGGAGGACTCCAAGTTCCCACTTTTGGGAGTGTGAGTCTCATCCTCACACTTGCCTCAAAGTGGGGTTGCAACAAGAAGCATGGCGCATGGTCTTGGAGAAGTTGGATATGTGGAAACGCCACAAGTTTGCACTTTTTGCTCAACTCTAGTCCACGAAAAGTGAACATCAATGCATCCATCACCATTACCTTTTGATTTTTTTGTCCATCGATGTTTCTACGCCATTTTTTAGTAGTCTAGCAATCTCACCATTATTAAAATTCTTAATTTTCTTTACTAGAAATTTTGTTTAAAAAAAAATATTTTGGATAGGTGTCAAAAAAACCTTTAAGTCATTTTGGACAAGTTGTTTTGAACCTATCCATTGTGACTAAGCCATGTACTTTTTGACCAAACCTATGTTAGCATTTTTGCCTAGTCATTTCAACTAGTATTTTTGACCAATCAATATAACAATCAAATGATTTTTTGACTAATCAAACACCATTTTGACTAGGCAAACGCCATGTGACATTTAAATAATGGCCACCCAAGTTAAGTTGCGTGGCATTTAAACATTGGCCACTTAGGCTATGCCATGTGGCATTTAAACATTAGTCATCTAAACTATGCCACATGGCATTTAAATATCGGCCATTAGATTATGCCACATGGCATTTAAACATTGGCCACTAGGCTATGCCACGTGGATAAAACCTAAGCAACCTAGGTTAAATTTAAAATTAGATACCTTCTCCTAAGGTCCATGTGTCTAGGAACCTATAACCTAAACTCCTAGGCCTAGGTTTAGAAGCCTATAATTAGCAACTAGGTATAGGCCTAAAGTAGACTAGGGCAACCTAAGTTATGACCTTTACTAGGTTTAAATGTACACCACTTAAATTAAACCTACACCTAGATGACCTAGGTAGGAAAGTATTATTTCATTTTGAATTTGGCCTTTAAGGTTGAGCCTTTTCAATTTATTCATCCCAAGTGGCTCTCCTTTTTAAAATATTTCTTATGTTTTAGATGCTTATGGTGCATCTATTTATGTTGCTCATCATTTGGAAAGGATAAACAATATGGGACAAACTTTTGGGAGGGAAAAACATTTTCATGTCCACAGAACATTAGAACCTTTTAGTTCACACAACATTATTCTTAAATAACTATGTAAGATACATAAATTAAGTAAATAAATAAATAAAGAGGTAGGTAAATATGTGTGTTAATTAAGTTAAAATAAAAATTAGTAATAGTTAATATCTAGTTATTTGGTTATAATTAATAATTACAGCCAAATTATAATCATTACAAATTTGACCTATTCATTATATATCATCAACAATGTATTTGTCATAATTAATATTTAACCATTTAATTACACGTTCATTAATGTATTTCAAATAAATAACTAGTTAACCAACTAATAATGTATCATAGGTATATAAATGGCCTACCTTCGCCTATATAACTAGGTTACCTATAACTTAAAATATAGGTAAATAGGTGGAATATAGGTAAGGTATGTATAAATAAATACACCTACATATAAGCTAATTGTATTTAGGTTATTAAACCACATACTTACATTACATAAGTTAAATAGGTGGCTGATTTAACTTAGAAAAAATTAATTATGGCAAAACTAATGATTTGTAAAATAATGTTTAAACCAACCACAACTAAAGTAATTATGCCAAAATTAATGATTATTAAAATAATAATGACTAAACCAACCATGGTTAAATTAATAGTAGTTTTAAATTAATTATGGGTCTATTGATTATGGTTAAATTTATTAAGGTAAAATATTAATATGTAAAAAATAAATATAGTTAATTTAGTGATTTTTTTAATAGTAACCATGGTTAAATTCATTATGGCAAAACCAACAATGGCCCAATTAGTATGGTTAAATTAATTATGTTAAACCAATTATCATGGCTAAACTTATTAAGGTTAAACCAACTATTGTTAAATTGACCATGGCTAGATTAGTTATGGTTAGTTTTAATTTTAATTAGTTTTTTCATAGGTAGTTGTTGAGCCATAAATAATTTCAATATAGTTGATTTAACCATAGTTAAATAACCACATATATATAAATAGTTCAATCATAATTAATTTGGTCATGATTCAATTAATTATAATTAAGTAACTTCTACATTTTCTATTTTTTGTCTAATTGGTCAAACATAGTCAAAATGCTATATGGAATCCCAAGATACCCAACTAGTATTAGAATTTGTAATTGGCCTTTTTGACTACACCATTGGCCACTTTGATTAAGCAAGCTTATTTAGTTAGCCCTATTGATTGAATATAATAGGTGTCCTTATTGACTAGGGCATTTGTCAATTTGAGTAAATTGGGTGGTTTTATTGACTAGGCCACTAACCAATTTGATTAGGTGGTATTTTAAAGTCCAATTTGACTAGATGTCCAATTTGACTAATTGTCAAATCGGTCACACTAGTCAAATTGATTAGTAAAAAAATACCCATTATCATTCAAACCTTTAGCTTCTTGTCAAAAATACATGTCCTTTAGTAAAAAAAACCCATATAGTCAACTTGCTTAATTTGAAAAAAATAGGAATTCTAGTAATGCACTTTGCCCATTTTGCCATCAAGGGTTTAAACTAGCTTGGGATTGCAAGATTGCTTTTCATAGACATGTTATGAGCCGTACCAACATAGCCATGGCCGATAGTCTCAATTTATAAGAGTTGCATTAGGGATATTCGAGTGTGATGAGGTTATTAGGGGCTTTTAACAACTTTGTGTTAAAATAAAGGTTGATGAATGCACAAGATTGAGTGGGGGGGTTGTTTTCTTTTTTGAAATATGGTATAGGTTGGGTTAGTTCTTTTCTTTAACAAAAAGTTGGTAAACCATAGTTTTAAAACTTCAATGGCGTAATTAGGGGTGAAAAATCTCTAGGAGGTTGGAGGTAGAAACATGCACCAAAATTCATGGTGTGCAACAAAACATTAATCTTGTTTTAGCATTTAATGAATGGCAAGGATGTTGGGGATTTATGAAGTAAGTGAGAAGGGGTCAATGAAAGGTCCAATAGAGATAAAACAATCTTCAAGCCTTAGAAGCCTATGGTTAATTCAAAACAACTTAACAACTAAATAAACATGGGGGATAGGGTGGTAATGGCAACTTGAGTTTCATGATGAATGGAACATTTATTTAGATTATGGTTAAGCTCAACAAAAAGTTGTAATTACATGCGGAGTCTTAGTTTATGTTGCGATAATAATTCATAACTACATGAAATCTAGTGTCGCAACCCCACTTTGAGGCAAGTGTGAGGATGAGATTCACA
>Ga0116228_10001828_pt1 | contig 17961 bp, 10 predicted proteins | sample S1TSphfallax_2_FD_89694 | JGI IMG/M metagenome (GOLD analysis project Ga0116228, IMG submission 89694) | Host-associated microbial communities from peat moss isolated from Minnesota, USA - S1T2_Fc - Sphagnum fallax MG | ecosystem: Host-associated > Plants > Peat moss > Unclassified | place... | reverse complement strand
GTTTTGAAATCTAAAGCTAATGGTCATGTCCAAACTTGTAAAAAAAAACTTGCATATAAATGATAGGTGGCATTTTTTGCATGGTCAACCCAATGTGAATCTAATTGGGTAGATGCAAGTTACGTGCTTCACTTTTGTGATGAAATGATGTTTTTTCCATGGGTACCCTTCATTCAAATGCATATGGTGATTAATATATCCTTAGATTTACTAATTGGGATTTGGATCTAGATTATTAAATTTCATTATGAAGATGACTATGTTGTTATTTATTGATAAAAAATTCATTTGTTAGTAGTAATGAACTTATGAAGTTGAAGAATATGGATTGGTTGTTTGATTGGAACATCACAAAATATATTGATTCACATTCCAAATTTCTTATTGGGACTCAATATATAATGTAGTACAAGATGATAAACTCATATGAAGAATCTTTTCTTTGAAAACTTTAATCATTTAATAGCTAGGGATTTTTGAATGGTTAAAATTTGACCATACTTCACAAGTCCATATGAGTTGCAAATTTTGTTTGTTTTTCAAATTTTTTGTCCCAAAATCATATTTTTTGAAAGTTTTAGATGGGGCATTGTTTTTATGGACTTTGTGGTTTTCATTTAAGGACTTCCAAATTTTTAAATGACATTAGCTACAATAAATATAAGTTTTCACATAGATTTGGGAAGGTTTGTAGGTGATTGAACATGTATTATTCAAAGATTAGAATAATAATATTTAAAGAAATAACACCCATGTCCATTTGAATTTGTATGGATTTATGAGTGTAATTTTTGTTGATATTGAGTCATCGTAACTTGCATCTACCTAGTTGGCCTTTTTTAGAATTTTGATTTTGTTTTTCTTGAGTAGATATCAAATTTTGTAGATTTATGTTTGAATTTTAAGGTTTTTTCTATAGTTCTATTACACATATTGCAAGATATGGACTCTTAATTTATTTGTGCATTCATATTTTGGAGCTATCACATGTACATGTGGTTCTTTATTAATTGAATTCAGTGTCAAAGATTGACCAAATTGTATGTTTAATGTACAATGAGGGTGAATATTTATTATATATGGATTGTAGATGAACTATATACACTTTGAAACTTGTGTTTACATGTTCTTCAAGGTATGCACTAGAAGTGATATTAAACTTTCCTTTAAATTCCATATTGGTTTTACTTTGCACTTGGCAAGTTTCCACATGATTAAATTTAACATTAGTTGCAAATTGAGTTTGAATCTTTGAAGTGCACATGGGACTTGCCATTTGTTTCATGGAGTTGTTTTATTGAACATATAATGGTCCATGATTATGCCTTGTTGTGATTAGTGGTTGCAAAAGCTCAAAGAAGGTAAATAGTTATTAGACTTGCCTTTTTGTTCCAAGAAGATCATTTTTTAAAAGAACTCAAGCTACTAACTTAGTTTGCATTTGAAAAAATATTTTTAAGTTTTGTTTCTTGAAAGATATATTTATGTACCTAGCATCCATTTCAAGCATTTAACATGCATAGGTAAATAGTGTATGTATTGGAGTCTAAATACGATTTGTGTAATTCTTCTAAAAAATAGAACTCAAGATCCTTATATTTTTTTATAGATTTATAATGTGAATTTTAACAATTAAGTCCCATGTGTTGGTTTTGGCTTTTAGGTCCAATATACAAGTGTAATGCACATCTAATAACTCAATGAACATGGATCAAGTGCATAACTATTGGACTATAATGCAGGTAAGTACTTAATTGTTATCCATTTGAAGAACTTTGCCTTCTAAATCTTTTTATGGTATAAACATAACCTCTTTTTCAAATGGATTTGTTAAAGTTGATATGTATCAAAGCTTTTTGCAACATATCTTTAGCATAAACTCCTAAATGGATGTGTCATTTCTACAAAGCTTCTAGGCATGATTATAATTATCAAATCTTTGATGATATAAACCTAGTGGAATAAAGACTTGATGGGAATTATTCAGCTAATGTGTTCAATGCCTACAATCACCCAATATGAAATCATTTTAGTTTGAACATGTAACTATACATAGGAAAAATTTCTTTGGATCATGTATTGTTTAGAAATGACTAGAAATGTGTGAAAAATCCATGTGTTTATGCAAGTGTGATGGCAATTTCAGTTGGACCTTATAAGGTCAAGTAAGGATGTTATGCCCTCATGATTCTATGTTGCCCTCGAGATATCATAATGTTTCAATAGGTGTTTGGTATATTTACCGAGCTTAAAAACTGTTGTTGACCTTTTTACAATGTTTTTTGGGTGTAGAAAGGCCTAATTGTTATTATACATGGGGGTTAAGGTTAACAATTGGTTGTGTATTATTCTTGGATAGGGGTTAATTGCTTGCGGTTGTTATGCATGAAGGAACCAATAAAAATAGTTGAACCATCTCCCGAAACTTTAAGCATGAGTGAATTGTGACACTTCTTATGTAGAAATCAAAGTGACTACAAAAGGATGAGAAATGAATTTCTAATATCAAAAACATGTGGCTATGGCACAAATTTTCATTTATTATTCAACAAGGGAATTAAGGTACCTACATATCCATTTGGTTGATTTTATTTCAAGAAACAACTATGTTGTCATCAAATTTTAATTATAAACTTAATATTGTAATTTCTTGCAAGTTCAATCCTTGGTGTATGAGGGCCTTGTAGAGATGGTATGTACTTGAAACTTTTACCTGAACCACATTGCTTTGTCCACTATTAAGTGTCCATAAACATGTCATGAAAATCGTATTGCATTTTTTGTTGAATATGTATTTTTATCAATGATGTGCAATTGGATGTGGACATTGGATTGTCATCAATTGCCAAAGGAGTTGTAAACTTGATGATTGGGTACTTAAGAAAATTGGTTAGTAAAATGATATTTTTCATCTAGGTATCTTATTATTCCCATCAATTCACAAGAGTGTGGCAATTTGCTATTTTATATCTTTTGATGATGTTGGCCTAAAAAATAGTTTTATCAATTTTGTGTTCAAAATGATACAAAGTAGATAGAAATAATATTGTGTTCTTATATCCATTTTTCTACATGCCATCATGCCAGAATTGTATGCCTCCAAGATATGAACAAAATCCTTGATCAATAACAAGTAAAATAATTACAAGTGTCACAATTGATACCTAATACTCAATTCATAATAAGATCTCCAAGTTAGGAGAATGGTGGAGGATTTACATGATTTATGAGTTTTTTGTTGTCATTTTGAATTCAAGCAAACATAGAGGTTGAACTTCGTAAGGACATTTTACAAACTTGTGGGCTTTCATACCTGGACATGGTTACAACTAATTTCAAGCACCTATAACATGATTACAAATGAACATCCAATAGTTAAATGGGAGAAAGGCAATAGAAGTGATGATGGTTCAAAAATATTTCCTACAAATTATGATATGATTGTTGTTTATGGGAAAAAACAACACAACTAGAAATTGGATTAGAATTTTATGTCACCTTACCCCATATTAGTTTGAAATGTTACTAAATGTGATAAATAAACTTCTAGAGTTCACATTTGTACTTGCAAACATGGGTTCAATTTTATTTGGAACTAGCAATGCCAAATTATTTTTTGCACCAAGCAAGACATAACTAAAGGATTTGAACTAGAATTCCAATTCCTTTTTAATTATGTATATTTACATATATGTAATTTTTTGTTTCAATTTAGTAGGTTGGTTTTAGCATTTTGACATGGTATATTTTTATGGGTGACCTTTTATTCATTGAGTGTGAAAGTAAGTAGCTACTCCAAATTGGCTTTCTCAATCAAAATGTTTTATTATAAGTCATCAAACTCTTTGCCTTTCAGAAGATTTATGCATAATTTGTTCAACTATGTTGTTCAATTGATCTGCTATACCACGCTATTTATAAGCCTAAGTACACATTTGTTTTCAAATCCTCATTTTTTATTTCAAATGCCCATGTGTATAAATTCCTAGCATTTATGCCAATTTGCAAGTGCCTTTGAATCAACAAGACCTGAAAATGTTAGCTTGAATGTGAAATAGTCAAGTTGTGCACAAACACATGATTACACATTCATTAGAATTGTGTTCAATAGACTCATGAATCACTTATAGTATCCTAGCCAAGTGCTTTGATGCACTGCAACATGTTGTAGTTGATTATTTGGTTACAAAACTATGAGATTTTACTTCCCAACTTTAGGAAGTTTGTACTAGTTCCTGCCTTTTATTGTTTAGGGTTTTATTAACATCCTTTCAAGGGTCAAAACATTTTTCCACTTTATACACAATTTGCCAAATTTGGACCAACATCACCTTTGTTTAGTGGTTCTTTAGCTTTTGATACCAATTTTAGGTCAGTTCAGGGTTCAATAACCAAGTTGAAGCTTTTAGAATAATATGTTATATTGGTGATTCTAGTCAATGTACTTGATTACTCTGAAACCTTCAAAGGGTGACCAAACACACATTTTTTTTATGTCACCAAAGCCATTAAAGGAATATCTCCAATTGCATCTACATATGTGAAACTGTCTTATTACTTTAAAAGGATTTGTTGAATATTAAAATCTTGTGATCACTCAATTGAATTGAATTGCTTGGAATGATGAAATCTATAAATGAGATAGTTACATTTTGGTTCTATTGTAAGACTGACTCAAATAGTCCCAAGTTTGGATACACACATTGGAGGAGTATGCACTTGTGGCAAATTAAATTATAGACGAGCCTGGATTGGCTTCAAGGATTATATAACATTGTGATTTGGTTTTCTCAAAAAAATTAAGATAAAAAATGTGTCACTAGTATTGACATTAGAATTATCCTAGTGTTGTAACTTGAACAAAAAACCTACAAACATTGGAGACATATAGACTATAATATAATATTGTATTCAAAGTAGGTGTTATAACCCATGTAAACTAGTACATACATATGCTTAGTGAGGAATTGAACCTCAATCACCACAACCCTTTACTATACTAAACAACCTAATTATGCATACATAGAACACATTAGAGAGAACTTTGAAAGCACTTAGACCAAAATGAAATATTAATCGTCCTCCAAGGTTGCAAGTGTTGACCTTAAGCTAGTAGCTACATATTTTGGAAGTTCATATACAAAATCATTTTCTTGTACATGATAGTCCTTTAGTATCATCAAAAACTTTGTTGCTCAAACCAGATGGGAATACATGAATACCACATGAAAATCTTTCAACAAGACATATGTCCCATTCGAATTTCCCCATTTTTTATAGTATTTGCTAACAACAACTTGCTCACTTGCTACAAATGTTGTGCCCCATTTGCACTTAAAGTCTTCCTTTGATTAATGTAGAATTTTATTGCAACATATGACATAAAAGTCCACCCCTTCAACATTTCCAAATTTTGCATTAATGGCAAAGTTATCACCAACTTCAAACGTGGATACCAAATCATCACCTTTTGTTCCAAAGGAGATTTCTCCATCCCAATTATCCAAAATTATTTCTCTAACAATTCTACTATCTCCAAGTTGCAAATGTTTGGGAATCCAATCCCATGTCCATGGCAAGTACTAACATTGTTCCCACTAACCATCCAAACAATTAGCACAAAAACAAGTAAGATTTTTCACAAGGAGCTATGTCATGGTAGTCTTGTTTAAAGCACAAATTCAATGAATTTTCATGGTACCTTTAATGGCATCACATGCATAAATGGTAGAGTTGTGGTCAACATCACCATATTTGACATGCTAGAAAAATTGACGAAGAGGCCTCCTTTTGCATGTGTATGATGATTTTGAATGATTGGATACTTGCTTGCAAAGGAAGTTGATAACTTATTTTCCATTAATCAACTTCTCCCCACGAGCATTAAGCTATTCACGCTGAATGAATCTTTTGATGACTACACTTGCTCCATCATGGGGGCCTTTTCCATGGCCACTCTCGAAAAAAGGCCACATCATTTTGCACCCATTGGTCATACTAAGGTATTTGCTCACAAAATACCAAGGATTTGTACTTTGAACTATGCTACACATCCATCTAACCACACAAAAGTGTCATTTCAGTGCATACTTTTGTTCCACCATGTGCTACCAATGAAGCTTGAAGCAATGTTGCACAAATTTTGAGTCATGCTTGCGATCGTTAGAAACATAAAAATGATATTGAGTAAGGGTCCTTGTCTCCTCATCATAGGGATCATACTTAGGGTTATGACAAAAACAAATGAGTACCAATATGCTAATTTGGTAAGAGTACCAATGGTGCATACTTTGTACCTCATTATGGATCTCAAAGGAATAATTATCGGCAAAGTCCACAATTGACACAACACTTTGATTTGGAAAAGCTTTCAAGCAAGCCTTGAATTGTTTGTCTTCCCAACACACCACAAAGTTATGTTTCACAAAATGCTAGAACTTTGGTTTCAAATAATCTATCATTTCATTTAAGGTGGTTTTCTTGTAAACAAGGGTCAAATTTTTCAAAGGCCTCCCACTTTTTGATTTGGTTTTTTCAAGTGCAAATCATTTCCACTCAACCAAGTTAGACCTTATAGCAGCAAGTTCAATAGAGTTTTTGATCAACTCCACAATCTAGACATTCTCCATACAAGTAAGCCCCATCATGCCATTCCATCAACTACCCTTTAAGGCAAACAACACACTCCCACAAAGTTGTGATACCTTTGTAAAACATAACAAAAACACCACAAGCTTTTTAGTCATGATTGCAGACTTGAAATTTTTTTCACATGTTAATCAATCCGCTCCAAAGTTCATCTATTTCCACATGATAGATATAACATGTGTTGCACTTGAACATAGGATTCACAAAAAAAAGTTTTAGCTCTTCAAATGTTCATTGTCCAATAGACATCTTTGGATGGGCTACCTTGAGTCTCAAATAAAATTTACCCTACAATATAAAATCCATGTGAATTTTGATAAATAATTTTTCAACAACATAACAATAGTAGCAATGACTCCTTATGCATTGTACCAATTAAGAAAGAACTACATCAAATTTAGAAGATTATACATAGGTTGTAAATGGATTGTTGCAAAAGCTTTATAGATTTTTATGAACCATAATTGGACTCTATAACATGTAGATGGAATAAAGATGGACTACAAGGTTCAAAGCTTTTTACTTTTGGAACTTGGAGTGGACATGTAGTGCATATGTAAAGTACATTGTGACTATAGATGGACTAAATTTGTACCTTTAAATGAAATCAATCAACTTACAACAGACTCCACTTCAATTCGAGTACTTTCAAATGGACTCTTCAATCTATGGAGTTGTACTATCAAGAGACTACATGTGGATAATACTAATACCTTAAAATGAATCAATCAACTTCTAAAGGACTTTAATAAAACTTTAATAATAATGGATGGATTCCATAATTGGCAACTTTGGACTTTATAGTCTATGGTTGTACTATTAAGACAATAGAAATGGATTACAATTTGTATTAGTGAATACTGCTTGTACTTCTAAATGAAATAATTCAACTTCCAAAGGACTTTACCAAAATTTCAATAATAATGAATGGACTCCACAACTATCAACCAAACTACAAATGGACACAAGGGTATGTTGATGTACACTATCAAATGAGACCATGCATGGATTGGACATCATTTCAAAGTCAACTCCATTGGATAATTGAATATCCAAATTAAATTTTTTTTGTAAGCTCCTAATGAACTTTGTTGTCACTTACTAATACTATATTATTCAAGAGTGGTTAATGAAAGATCACAAATGAACAAATGTACAAGGTATTGAAGTATTGTGCATTCAACTAACTCTACTACTTACATATCCCAAACCATTAAAAATAAATATGTGGACCACTGAAAACATATATATAGTCCATTGAAAATTTTACTAGATCATCCACATATTTATTGTTTTGATTAAGTTTTTAGATTTGTGGACAAATTGAATTCAACTAATCATCCATTAATCCAGAGTAGTTTTCACTTCAAAATGCAACTTCAATTAACCATGTGAAACATAAACATAATCAACACATCACAATCCACTCGTTGTCAAAGGAAATTAAACCATTAAATTAAATGAAGGAGTGAGTTAATAGACTTGAGTTTCCATAAAAAAATGTGTAAGTTTCTCATCAAAAACCCCAACTTCCAATCTCTTCCTTGTCACATCAAACTTGTTTGGGTTCACTCAAGTTTATGAAACCCACCATTGTAGGACAACATTCTTCACTAGGATTGAAATGCCATATGTTTTTTTTTTCCTCACCAACAAGCACCACAAAAATGCCCTTGATTGGTCTATCATTTTATAGTGCAAAACAACACTTATAATGTTCTTCACACGCACCCCAAGTGGGTCCAAATTATTTAAGGAATACCAAAATAATGTCACATTGTCACCCTTTTTGTACTCCTTTACATAGTCCTATTTGACCATGTAAAGATACAAAATGGATGAAATTGATAGAATTTGGAGTTGTAATGGTTTAAAATATGGTACTTATAAAATATTTGACACATTTTTACTCATTAATATTGATGGGGATCAAAATGTAGGACAAAAAATGACTCCATTAAAGACTAGGTCCTTTTTGTCCTTAGTGGTAAACCTTAAAGAATTTGGACCCAAGTGTCTTTGTTACAATCCTCATGGAAGACTTTTTGTGGGCATTAATAGTTACATTTGAAATAATAAGCTCGATGCCATTGTTTGCTTGCTTGTTTTGTTGCAAACTTGATGCCATTGTTTGCTTGCTTGTTTTCTTTTAAAGACTTGCTTACTCCAACTAACACTTCTTGTTGAGCAATGGCGAGCTTAGAAGGTAAGATGTAATCAAGTAAGTATTTATAAATTTTGACATGAAATAAGGCTTTTTTTAGAACTAGCTTCATGTTTCTAGGACCTGGACAAAACATTAAAATATCTCAAACAAAAGTTGTAATCATACTTGCAAACATGTGTAGGTCTTGATCATCTAAAATCACCTTCGTTTCTACCATAGCCTAATCAATCTTTGTTCATTGTAGGTCTACCTATTGTTGCAAAGCGCATGACTTTCATTGACGTGCATTTTGCTTTGCACACCTCTAAGCTTTTGTAGCAAATCTTTGTGAAAGGCCTAGGTTTTTTGGTACCCCTGCTCATTTTTCAATAGCTCATTTCAATCCCATCTAGTTCATTCGTTGATGTATGCACCTGGACTCACAAAAAACCTGCAAACCCGAATTATTGTTTTGCAATTTTCCAATAAAACTTAAAATGTTTGATTTTGACAAAACAACAAACTAAATTGTGCGTGATTTTAACTAAATAGAAAACAAGTGTAGTGATTTCATTATACATTATTATAAAAAGTTTGAGTTATGTTGATCATACTCAAGCTTGAAACTTGAAAATGCGTTGAATGTTGGAAATGTTGACCATAATGAACACTACTTCCAACTCGTCGAAATCCAGTTCAAACAATTATGGTTCCTCACGATAAATTCATTTTTTCCATAATAGAAACCAAAAGTTGTACATTAATCGATCCAAAGCTCAAATGCCAAATTTAAGTTGTCAAGCTACACATTGCTTACAAGTGCACCTCTTTCAAATCAAAAAGAAGCTCACAACTATTAGTGAGCAACAAACACAAACCCTAAAGGAAACTCGTACAAGGCATGTGAAAATTTGTACCTTAAACCCTAAACATAGACTACATGCCTATGATGGAAGCCAAGGATTCAAGTTCATTCTTAAGGCATGAAGTTGCAAAATATTGACACATATATTTGTGATGTCATAACAACTTAACGTGGATCATGACATCACCTAGTCATTGGAACACAAAAATTACATAACCATAGTTTTTGAGCAAGATATTATGGGCGTGAAAAGCCTGTTGTATCTTAATTTGATTTATTAAAAAATGAGCCTCAAATTGTTTTTTTCTAACAATTATGGACTTTATGAGTACTTTTCTTCTTCAAACTTAAAGTCACATCAAAACTATTAAAAAACCTACTTTAATTCCATCTTATATTGCATACATGTGCATATTATATGTCCAAAAATTCTTGGTCACATATATCTATTGTGATGGATGGGGTGATTCCATTTCCAAACATGTTGACTATCACAAGTGTCATGCACCAACTTAAAAATTCCATTGTGGATTAAATACAAAATATTTTGCCATGAAATTTTCACATTGTGTTGTAATCATTATTTTCTTTATCTATAGGAGTCCCATTCCATCATTGACACATATGAATTGGAATTAGACACAAATGGAAATTGGAAGATTACAAATCATGTACTTTGTGACATACATAATGTTCCACCTTAATATGCTTCCACCCTTAGTTTTTTATTTTCCTTCTTTTTCTTATTGTTTTTTTTTGTTTTTGTTCTTCTTTTTTATTTTATTTTTATTAATATTTTTGGGGATCTTTATTGTTGGCATAAAGTAACAATTGTTTCAAGTGACATGAAGAAAGCTTCGCATGTTTGTAGGTTAGAATCAACCTTGCTAGAATGTTTGCAATCAATGTCAATTTGTTGGAACCTTTCTATTTGAATTAATATGGAACAACAATTTAAGCAAAATTGTTTAGGTGATTTAAGATTCATTTTGGCATGTATCTTATTATAGTCAAGGAAATTGTGTCAAGCAAATATGTTATATCTACTTGTTTCCATCTCTCAAAAATGCAAGATGGTTATTTATTATGTTAACTATTTTATGCAAGAGTGCTTCAAAAAATCTAGAAGGAGGGGTTGAAAAAGACTTGCAAATGAGAGAGATCGTGGATGTCTACAAAAGAGGACAAGGCATTGAAGTCTTGCCAAAGAACATGTTTGATTCCACATTTTTATTTAATAAGGATTCTTATTATGAGAATTTTGATGGTGATGCTAATCTTTGATCTTTTTCCTTTGTGGGCAACTTCTTCCTTAGAAATCACCTAATTTCATAAGAATTCACATCACATATGTAATTTCCTATTTCAAGTCCAAATATATCATATGGTAAAGCTTTGGCGTGCACATTTCGTTCTTTAGATGTGGACCATTCAAGGTTTACCCCAAGCACCATGCATTTTCTTGCCATTGTCATAAATTCTTTATACAAAATTTTAAGCATTCAATTTAGTTTGTGACATTTTTTTTGTCTATTTCATTTTTTGGGTTTTACTTATTTTAGAGTGTAGACTAGTGTCTCAAACTTCAATCTTGTATGAGAGAATTCAAATTGATATGCTAGAATGTAGTAAGCTCATGGATCATTTCATGTGACATATCTATGAGTTGAAACTATGTGCTACAGATGGTGTTGTGTTCAATTGTATGTCTTTTTCGCTATGCTAAGAAGGATGCAACCCTTGAAAGGTTTTTTTTTATCACCTTCTTATATATTTGTGCATGCTTGACTTCCATCATGTTCATGTTGTTTGTTATTATGTATTATATGTTGCTAGTTGAGGGCATGTGTTTGATCATCTTGCCCAATGCTCTTTATCATTGTATTTTGGTCTTTAGGTTAACAAGGCATATTTGGATTGTGTAAATTGACCACAATGCATTCATTGGCAACAATTAAGTTTTCAGCCATTTATTGTGTGCTAACTAATTAGGTGCATTTCCCAACCTTTGCTAATATCACATAATATGTTGTCTTCTTTTTAATTTGTTTGCAACTTGAAGTTCTTTTATAGTGTGGTGGAAAGGGTGTAGAGAAATTGTTTTTTTACAACAACTTTAGCTAGGGTCCATGTTCCAAGTCCCATGTAGGATGCACCAAAGAGGCTAAATCTTATATATTAATTCTCTTGTCTGTCTGTCACGGAGCTTGGGTCCGTCATAGAAGGCCGATCGGGCCCGGCCCGGCACTCCCGGACTCCCGGATTTCCACCGACCGGGCCCACCGTGGGGGGTGTCGGGCCGGGTCTGTCACAGAAGGCCAGCCGGCTCTCTGATCCCCTGCACGGGTGGAACGGGCACGGCCGTTCTTTGGTTCCTAGCACGGGGGAGTGTGGCTTGGAGGAGGAGCGCTGCGCTGCTGTAGGTGAGAGAAGAGGAGGAGGAGGACAGAGGAGAGAAGAGAAGAAGAGAAGAGAAGAGAAGAGAAGAGAAGAGAGATTTTGATTGGAGCTGATCAAGATCAGGATTTCTTTTTTTCTGTTGCGACTCTCTCGTGTTTTCAAACAAGAAGTTCTATCTCTGGTTTTCTTTCGCTGGCGTTGTTGAGGAAACCAAATCGTGAAGCAAAAGCCTGCCGGAGGTGGTGGTGTTGAAGCACACGACTTCACAGTGTCCGAAGGTCACGGGCACCCACTAGTACTAACTAAACAACTAACTTTGGTACTAATGGCTTCCACCTTAAACCCAAAATACATATGCATTTATAAATGAAAACCTATTTCTTAATGGTGGTGTCTTTTCTATCTTATATTCCAAAATGTAGTTTTGTTCATAGAAAAAGTGTGAATAGTGCTAAGATAGTAAGATGAACTTGGTTGTTGATGCAGCTTTGAAGCCTAATTGTACATTATTGTTTTGTCTAAATGTTGTGGCAAAATCTTTCAATAATGCTGATTTTTTTTGTGGATGTTCTAGTCTTGTTGTTAAATGCAAATCATAATTTCTTAACTTTGAAGGATGTGACCATTCAATAGTAAGGAGGGAGACTTGAAATAGGAGTTGTGTTGCTGAAGACCATCCATTAATGAATGTAGGAAGCAAATAAACTATTATAGATGCATTAGCTCTTCATGTAGATTATGCATTGAATGATCATCATGGCAAGTTTTGATACAACTTGATGTGTGTGTGCAAATCAGAGAGGATACAAAGATAAACATTTATGTAAATGGGTTTAGGGTTTAGGTGTAAGATTTAAGTTTTGAATGTGGCATTGAACAACCTATGCAAACAACCTAATAAGAATAAGACATTTCACTAGAAAAAGACCAATTTTGGCTTTAGTAAATTATGCATCAAAACAAAACAAGCAGTAATGAGGCGACATCATTTGTAATTAAGCACAAAAAGAGGTGAATTTATTGTCCTTGGTTTTATTTCTTTTGTCCTTGCTCCCCTATAAATATTTTATTTCATTAGGTTTAACATGAACATGTATTTAGCATATTAACTGTGTTTATAACAACCCATTGCCAATTGTTAGGAACTAGTTGTGTTTGTTCCATACATGTTTGGTAAAATGTAAAATCATGCATGCATGTTTATTATCTTAGGGTAATAATAAATTTTTATAACATAAAAAGAAACAACAATACAAAAAAATTAATCAATTATAAATTATTTTGTTATGATTTTCATTATTAAATCCTCATAAAAGCCTTATTGAAGTTTTTAAAATAACATCAAATTAATTTTAAAAATTTATACCTTATACACGAATTTTATCTTAAAATTTTAATTTATTAAAAAATTGGTTTGCCTTATTTTAATCAATTCTTGCATAATTTATTAATCAATTCAAATCATTAAAAATTCATTTAAATAAGATTTAAAGGAATTGAAGCTAATTATTTGTATGTTTATCAAACAAATTTCACTAAAAAATTAATCACATGAATTTTTTTTACATTTAATAGTGATATGAAACCTTGTGATACAAAAAAAAATGACAATTCAAAAAAAAAATGATATAAATGCATGAATAAATCGGTTAAACCCAACATTCATATTTTGAGAAGAAACTTAACAAATAGATGGGTAGACTTCAAAACAACACCCATCAATTGGATGGGCACATCAAAAAAAGTAGAATGATATTGAGGCATGATTGAATTAGTTACCCAACATTCATATTTTGAGAAGAAACCTAACAAGCAGATGGGGTAAATTTCAAACAAGCCATCAATTGGATGGGTGCACCCAAAATCTACACATGCCCATCCATTAGCTTAGGGCAATAAATATAATGATTCCACTTTAACATGATTTCACTTAATTCACTAAACACCCTAATGAAATTAAAACCCAAAAGAAAGGTGTATGAAGGAATTCTCATGGGCATAAAAGACTCACAACAAATATACAATTCATGTGAACCAATTCCTACAACTTACATTTTGAGACTCCCAACTTGGCACTATTGGAATCTCTTGGTGCTACTGTCCCATTAGAACAAAATTCAGCATTACAATGTGAATCTCCAATTGGCTCATACCTAGTAGTTTCTTCTAGCTTATTATAGTGGTAGCATTCTGTTTGCTTCCAGGACAAATCCACACATTATGAGTCCAAAATCTAATGAAGTATGGCTTGAGGTCAAAACCCTCAATGTTTAGTCAATCCATATGAGTTGCTAACCCTCTTTCTATAAATTCAACAATGCAGAAAAACATTTGACCCAACCTTAAAAACATCTTGACTTCTAGGTATGAACCAAAGGATGAATGTGCATACCAAGTTGACTTACAACCATTCAGGAGAGACAAATTTCTGTGTAGAATTGGCTATGGATAAGTTTCTATTAACTTCCCATTTCTGTTTTTCTTTGCTCTCATTCTGCCCAACCCAAGGACACCCCATTGAGGCTTCTGGTATTTATTCAAATATCTTCCCTTCTAATTGGATTAAGGGTAGGTTCAGTCAAGGTACCATGCATATGCATCCTTCTACATGCTCCTATCTCTATAGCTCGGACTTCCTTTTGTTGTGATCAACCCTCAACATCAACCTTTTATAGAGTCTAATACTAACAAGAACATATGGCTTGCCATAGTGTAGTCATTGACACAATGGAAATCAAAATAAAACAACAACTATAAATTTGAACAAGTTCTACCTATACTTTTTTGAAACATGGATCAAGAAAAACAACCAGACCTCCAACATTACTTTCGAATTCTCCTTCTTATGTTGTCATGCACCGTCCTACTTTCCACCCCTCCATTACTTATTGTTGATTTGTTCCACATAATACACAAACAAATAAAGTTTCCTACCCAATCTCACAAATCTCCTTGAAGTAGTCATTGCAACCACTAACAAATAGCGACAAAATAATTTCCATCATTAGCACACATAAAGTTGACAAGCACTCAAAACAAAGCCAAAACCCTAAAAACTTATGTTCACATGAAAGAAATATCCAACTAACTTCTTGTCCGGTCACAAAATGTCTATTGAATTATGCCTCTTTGTATACTAGTAAAAGGAAGACGTCTGCAAGGATATTGAATTAAGCCCTGGACCTCCCAAAAACTTCCAGAGTTGATGAAAACACGTTGTACCCATCAGTCATTTCCATCAAGTTTGGCTGTATATGAACTACGACCATGAGCTGTCTTTCTTTGATTTAAGAACAAAGCATCACCAGCATCCAACCACACTCCCTCAGACTCACACCCAATCTCCTTTGCAATCTTCTTCAATTGCTTATAAGCTGTGATGGCTTCAAGGCTTCCACTCACTGTTTTGTCAATACCACCAGAACCAACAATTCTCTCCTCGAATAGATTGAAAATGGGCATAGTCTCTGTTCCTTGAATCACATGCTTTGAAAAAGTTGTTGGCCCAATAGTCCAAGTAAGCTTATGTTCACGGAGGGTTTTGATGAGAGATGGATCCAGCTTTGCATACAACTTCTGAAAATCACATAACAAGGTGCGTCCTACTTTGCTTGGGTCCCCTCTTACACCCATAAAGCCAAGTACTTGTGGGAAGTGCTCAGGCACAGCATTGAAGTAATCTACATGGAAGTCCAAAAATTCGAAACTGCCTTGAGTGCCCACCTGTGAGATCACTCAATCAGATTAAAGTTCATAAGTATAGAGCACATTCTGCAATCATAGACACTGCATAGACAACATTTGGAAACTTCAAAATTATTCAAGATCCTCCTTGCCCATTATGTTGGGTTGCATGCCATGCATATCCTAACTGGCTTGACTGACGCCATACCCAACTTGATGGGCAAGGGCTAAACAATTCCATGGTATTAGGGTCTGCATCGGCCAGATTCCACAATTCTCTTTAAACAAAATTGTGTTCAACAAAGATTCTTGGTGACCATCACGAGTGAGTGTATTATAATGATCATCAGAAGATTATGTCATACAATGTGGTTAAAAAAATGACATAATCTGCTGCCACGCCAGACCTTAATGTTGTGGAAACTCATGGATTTTGCAAGATGGAAAATTGATGCATCCTCTTCATTTGTACCTGCTTTACGTCCTCTGGTGTAGTATACATGTTTCGGATAAGAAGGTCCATTCCAGGTGGGTTGACACCCGGGTATTCCACACGAAATGGCTGGCCAATAATCCTTGAAATCCCTACCAACATCGTTTCCGAGAGATAATTCCCTGCCTTCCGCGACAAGCAGCCCTTCCCAGTCGGCGGAACATAAGAATCTACCGGAAGGCCTCTGATCACAAGAGCCGGTGGCTCCAAAGGATCGTAGAGGAAGCGCTCGAGCCTGGAAACCAGCTCAGGAGCAAGCCATCTTCGCACCAGTGCATGGGCGGAGGTGACAAACGTCTCGAACTCGTGAAAGTCGGCGGTATTCGCAAGGTCAGATGGCCAGGTCGCCAATTGTGATTGATAATCCGCTTCGAAGTCAGCGCCGAACGAGCCTTCTGGAATCGTGAAGGTGACGACGGTCGGAGAGGACTCAGAACCGTGAAACTTGGAACTCTGTTGTATGGTGGTTTCTGCTTCCTGGACCCGTTCCTGCAAATCCGGTGAAGCAGCAGCTGCTGATGCTCCCATCACGGTAGGCAATCCAGTGCCCGACCTGGTAGGCTGCAAAATGAGTTGTTTTCTTCGAGCTGGGAGTGGAGATAGAAGAGCCGGAGACCGAAGGAAACAAATCTGTGAGCTGCTGATGCCACAGGAAGCTGGGACAGGGCGATGAGAGTTTTTTCCCGGAACAAGTGGGCGAAAACAAAAGTGAGACGAGACCTGCAAAGGAACTTGCGCAAGCAAACTACGACTACCCATGGAATCAATCAAACAGACTCAAATGCTGAAACACACACACACAAAGGCCGAATGCCATGGGCGCACGCTAAATTTCACTGATAAATCTTGCAACGCTCGGAAGCATGGTCGGTCCACTCGACGCTTGTTGAAACGCTATGACGCAGCAGCCAGCGATGTACTGACGACAATTTTGTCGTCTGTTCACAAAACGGACTACACGTGACCTGCTGACCCAAATCTTAGCTCTAGGGTAGCTAGGTTGGTAGGTAGTATAAATTTTACTGGCTAAACTCTTGGTTAAATCTATATTTATTATATATATATATAGAGGCTAAACTTCTATCCCTTGGCAAAACCTATATATCTTAGTTAAATTTATTTTTATTAGTTAAACTTCTATTTATTGACAAATCTATATATCTTACTTGTTAAACTTCTACTTAATTCCTATTCCAAAAATTAATTAAAAAAATAGATACATTTTTTAGTAATGCCACTTTAATTATTAACAAAACATCTACTTATTAGCAAAACCTACCTACCCACATGTGATATTGGCCTATCATACCTATGCATTTGCAAATTGTGGACTTCAATTGCAAAAAAAGAAATGTAAAATGTGGGTATTATAATTGCGAAATTTGTTTTGGTAGCAATCCTCTACTTCCACTTTGAACCATTTAATGCAAGATGTACTTAATTTAATTAAGGGATAGGTTTGATAAATTAAAAATTAAAAATACATTAAACATTTATGAATATTTGCACAATTTTCAATACTAATCAAAACCAATCTTAGGTTGGATTTTGGGGGGGGAAATTTGGCCAAATTTTCACATACAAATACTTGCAACAAAATCCATTTTTTTTCTTTTGAAGGTGAATGAATAAGGTTTCAAGTTGGGCCTTCAAGTTGAAGTGACCACACTAAAGGTAAGAAAATAAATTTTTATTTCATTCATTTAATTTTTTCTTTTGATTGTG
>Ga0116228_10001826_pt1 | contig 17963 bp, 13 predicted proteins | sample S1TSphfallax_2_FD_89694 | JGI IMG/M metagenome (GOLD analysis project Ga0116228, IMG submission 89694) | Host-associated microbial communities from peat moss isolated from Minnesota, USA - S1T2_Fc - Sphagnum fallax MG | ecosystem: Host-associated > Plants > Peat moss > Unclassified | place... | reverse complement strand
GAATTTGCTAAGAATTGTGATAGGGATACCATGTGATATCAATATGCTCCCTTGTAAATGGTGACTCAAATTGTAGCACTTCAAATTCTCAAAAGATGATTGTTAACAAGGTCAAATAGAGTGTTCTAAAACTTAGGCCACATATGCTCAAAATAGGCCATGGAATGGGCTAGATTTGAAAATGTTTGAAATGCATTGGATTATGATCTTAAACCACTTTTTAAATAACCTTAAACTAAGAGCTATTGCAATCACACATTCGCAAGCATATTTGAATAGCTGTAGGAGGCCATAGTATGGCATGTTTCAAAGTCCACTGACAATTTTGGGTGCTTGTACCCATCTTTTGAAAGTTCTAGTGATATGTTTGGGGGCATTTGAGAGTGTGTGATCATTTTAATTGATGTGTGTTTGAACTAGGCATTAATTTTTTTGAAGATGGGTACGTTAAAAGCTTTTTGGAACTAACCAAAGCTACTAAATATACATCCTCCTCTTGGAAGCTAAAGTCTATGAATCTTGGAATGTCATCCATCACAAAATTGTTTAAATTAACATGTTTAACTCAAAGTTCACATGGAGATCAAATGTGTCCATATTAACTAAGCCACACCCTCTTAGTATTCACAATGTAAATATTTAATTTAATTTTCATGTTTAACTCTTCAAACCTTAAAGCCTAAACCTTTTCTATCCCCATTTAACCTCTATTCAAAGTTGGAGTTATATATCTTGTCCAATCTATTCATCCATAAATGGGAATACAAACCCAATCATTGGATTCAAAATCTACACTTTCAAAACTCTTTAATTGAAACTTTAGCCAAAATCAAGCAAGTGACAATGAATAGCAAAGTTAAGTTGAACTCATTCAACATTGGGCAAGTGCTACTAATGTTTGTATTCAAAAAATCATCAACCAAAAAATGGACCTTACCATGAGAGTCATGTAATGTATCATAATGTGAAACTCACAACAACCAAGTTAGGTACTCATTAGATATGATGTTCCAAAGTTAGAGTAGTTCCAATGGCAAGGGCAAAAATTAATGAACAAGACCAATATTTTAAATACAGTGTTAGTTGCCCCTACCCCATTGATAAATAGTAAACCTTACACAATATAATTTTAAATTGTAATTAAAAGCTACAAGTGGACCAATAAAGTTGGTTGGCTTACCATGAATATCAACATATTATCAATAATTGATGTTTAACAAACTAAATATACACCAAATCCTTACATATGAAGGTTTCAAACCCCACCATCCTAGCCACTTTTGGAAAAGGAAGTTAGTTTCACACAATTATGACATATAAAGTGGCATGCAAGGCCTCTTTTTACTATCACTAGAGTTGTTCTTAGCCCCTTGTTACTCACATGTGATCCCCATCCACCTTCATTAGTGCACTCCTAAGGATGGACAACTTGGTTCACCATATTGAAAGTTCCTTCATGCATTCATTCAATCAAAGCCTCGCCAATATCCATGTGTGGCCAATTTTATGGTCATTGTGTATCAAAATTAATAACAATTGCATTTGGCATATGTAAGTGCAATTTTGTTGTAAAATGTATAATACTTGCATCTTTACCAAATCAATGTTTATGGAACATAGAAATCTAGTACATGATAAATGGATGATTAACCTTGTGCGTACCTAGAGACTTGAGCTATGTAATAAATTTGAGTTAGAGCTAGAGACCACAAATGCATCAAAACCTTCTTTTTTTTTGTATCTTACATACTTAAAATATTACAATTGACAATCCATGTGGGGGGGGAAGAATATTTAAAAATTGATCAATATTATAAATTTTTAATTTTTTTTGGTTAGGTGCACACATCAAACATCTTTCTATTTGTTTGATGCCCAAGCACATCCAAGCAAATAGGGAAGGGTTTGTCAAAAGAAGTCCCTTGCAACCACTTTCCCACGTGTGAGGAAGGTTACCCAAGGACCAAAGCCCACCCTTAGTCGATGTTCTTTGCCTTGTTGGTATAACTTTGAAAGCCCATTTATGAGTTGACCTAGGAGTTCCAACAATGAGTTCCTTTTGAATGTGTTGCCCATCTTCTAGGATCTTCACATTCACACTTTCATTCCAAAACTTGCAAAGCCTCATTCTTGTTGGAATTTTTATTTATTTATTTATTTATTTTGTGAATTACTAACTTAGTCATTGCAAGTGCCATTTTACAACGCACACATTGATCTATGTCAAAAGGTTTTTTTTGGCATGTGAAGCTCCAAATCCAACCTTCGGCAACATTTGCTTGATCCTCTAGGAGCTAATCTACCTTTGATATCTCATCATCCATTGCTTCATTTGGCTGAAATTTTATCAAAGAACTATGAATTTGTAAAATTTGAATCTAACAGTTGAATTCATAATTTGATTCATGGATGAACAAATTTCTAACCTAGATTCAAATAGAGATAAAATGGTTATCCAATGGGATGCTCCTAGGTTTAAGGTAACTTTTAACATATTAACACTAATATTTTTCATGGGAATGAAATAGTCCTATAAGACATATCTATGATAATAGTTATTAAGATCACATTCTAGGAGTTAAGGTTCATAGTCCATACATAACTTACACTAACATACCAATGTATGGATCGTATGATGACATACTTTGTTTCACTTGGGCCAAGGTCATTTGTCCAAATTTTCCCACTTGTCATTCCACCTTTGCCTTTTTCATGGTGAAAGAAACACCCAACAAATACTTGTAAGTTTTTTTTTTACATCTAAGAATTAAGAAATGGAAAACATCAATGTAATATCAAAATTGAGGTTTCACCATGGTGGGAGTTAGGTAGTGGGGAATGGGAATTGATTTTAAAAATCAATTATATAAAATGAACAATTGGATTTTTTTTTTTTGTGTATCATAGATGGTGGTAAATGTTGTGGTTCCATTTTCCTTTTGTAATCACAAGGGTATGAGTGGCAACAAATCAATGGGAAAATGTACTTTTTTAAGATGTATTATTTTTACTATCGTCTTACACACAAAAGGTGAAACCATACAAGGGAATTTTTTTATTTTAAAAAAACTTGTTGAAGCACCTTCCAAAGATTGAATATTGGTTTTGGAAGGGCAATTTTTTAAATATACAAAGTTAGTAAATAATTTTAAGTTGTCTTTTGAAAATTCCATTAATGTCATAATGGAATCAAATGCACTAAAACTTAGCTTAAAAGGGGAATTTAGAATGAGATTTCGTTTCAAATTTCAATTATTTGAATACAAAAGAAGTCCATAAATCGAGATTAAAAATGTATTTTTTGGCTCAATATGTAACAATGATAGAAGAATGAAATGCAATTTCTATAGGTTTTTATTCAACATGTTGACGATCTTAATGAAATTATAAAATTAGCATATTGATGATTTTATGGCATGTCAATGCACTCAAACTTTGTAAAAAATTATAATGTGACACAAAATGTGAATCACCCTAACTTGCAACCACCTAATGGGCTTAATTTGATGCAACCTCCTAGTCACAAATGTTAGCTTTCATTATATTCCTTGTATCACACCAAGATTAAACTATTACCATGTAAACCCTCTCACTTAACCATACACAAATATCTAGACCTTACTTACCACTTTCCACACGATAGATTTAAATATAAGACATTTTTTACATTCCCTTCTTATCTACATAGAACTAAATTCAATGCATTCCTCCCTATTTGTGTCCAACCCTCCACCATCCCAACATTGTTTTCCATAATCATATCAGGCAAATTCACCATATCCATTCCAACCCATGAACCTTCACCAACATGCACATCCCATTCTCCAAACAATGAAAACAATTATCTGTATTTCTTGAATCACATTACCCTTCTCCTCCTTCCCCTTTTATACATGCCTTCCCTCCACTCCCCAATCTTTAAATCCCTAGATGACCCAAATATATACACATGTGACTTTGCCATTGAATACAACAATTCCTTGTGTGCAAGATATGGCATCTATTCTTCATCTTGGAACATCCATATATCATCCCACCTCCTAGGTTGACAAATATCCTTCAAGTTAAATTAATGGCCTTCCAACAAACAACCTTCTTCTCAATGACCAACCAACCCACATGTACATATTTACAAACAACCTTGTTACTGTTTATCTCCTTCATAATTACAAGTCCCTTTCACATCACCCAAACAAATACATACTACACGCAATCCTTTCAAATATAAACAACATGGCTACCCAATCCATCTCCTCAAAATGAGATTCTAAGCATGTATCTAAGGGAATGATAAGGGAATGAAATGGCTGAAATTTCACTTAAATTTGGATGTCCAAATTGTCCTCCAACTCAATGATAATCTCACACACAAATATCATTGGGCTTCCCATCCTATTAACAAAGTGGAATTTTTTTCTAAGATGTATTCAATGTCTACATACACCTTCCCCTTACTCACATGGATCAAATCATCCATGAGATCTCCCCATAACAACCCCAATCTACAAATAACTCCACAACTTTATCCTTGATTGAACATTGTCCAATTGTTTATGGATCCACCCATCAATCTCAATAATACATGTAACATAAGTATTTCATGTATAAAATTTCCAATACATGGGCAATTATTAAAAACATCTCTTATAAATCTACCTTTTTATCAGCCCCAACGTGGAAACTATGTGGACCTCCTAACACTCATATGGATACATGGCCGCATCTATTATCCTCTTGTTGAAATTGTATTCCCATTTGATATGTTTTTGCCATGCCCTGTTACACCCAAATATCTTCTTCCTAAATGGTCTCCCCACAAATTCCTTCCTCCTTAAACTCAGGACCTTTAATTTGCACCAAATTCATCAAAAATTCACATGTTGCTATGGCCAATTCCCAAAAGCTAATATTAGTTGAAAACTTGACAAACATAACCCTTTCTTATGCATTGTCCAATCATGTGGGTGGATAGATGACCCCCTCCTTTAATCTTCAATGTTGATCAAAAGAGGAATGCATTTGTACACATCCTATTTTTTACAAGCATAATTCCACATCTCCCATCCCACATAAAAAAATTACATGAGATATCTATAACTAAATTTGATCCAATCACTATTGATTATTTTTAATTGAATTAAATTCAAAATTTTGAACTTCACTCACAATGAAAAATCATTTATGTGGCAACTAAAATACTTTTCAACTAAAGCTCCAAAACAACTAATATACAACTACGCTATAACTATCCCATGGAAATATGGGGAATTAATAAATAAAATGTCATGTTAGAAAATAAAGGGGTTGCATTGTAATTGCAAGTTAGTTGCAAGATGGACACTTATACACACTATAAATATAATTATAATCAATCATGTTTGATTTTGTTGGCAAATTGCAATTTAGGAATGTGTGACAATTACATTTTAACCAGGGCAAATGTAACACCCAATCAATGAGTATTTTGCAACTAGTGAATGACATTAACATATATGATCATACCATGTATATGCATTTTTTCCACCCATTAGATATGACACTTTCAACTTGTTAGTAACTAGTTATCCACTATGATTCCCATTGATACAACTAGTTGTGCCACTAGGTTGCCATTGCATAAGTATTATTTTTCCACTATTTTCTAACTATTGTTCAATTGTTTCATTACTAGTTTTTCATTGCATTGCAACCCACAATATCTTGTTGTACAAACTTGTCAAACTATAAAATCCATTAAAGGTGAAAGTTTGTTTTTGGAATGAAATTAAAAGCAATGTGTATATTATAGTATAAATTCAATTAGGGTGTACATATGGATTTTCCTTTATATGCCTTGATGTCTTCTACCCTAAACATTTAATTGTTTCATTAACAAGGGTTGATTCCTTCAAGCTAATGATGCACATATGTTTATTATTAAAAAAAATCAAGATGAATTACAAAGGACGATTTTGTTCCTTCTAAAAAACTAAAATCTAGTAAACATATAAACCAAAATAACCAAATTAGCCAAGCCAACATGTCAACACATTAATCAAGTCAACGAAATCAACCATGTGATCATTATGAACAACTAGTATGCAATTATATTTGAACTTGGAATTAAAATTTTGAAATATGAAATTTGGGTAGCAAACCCCTATGCAAGTGACACATGGCAGTAAATAAAAAAATCTCCCCCTTTGCATTTGTGCCTATTGTCAAAAATATCAAAATGAACTAAAAAACGTGTATTTGTTTCTTAAAAAATTATGCATTTCTAATTCTTTTGGTGATACAATTATCATATCATGTGTTAGATAATTAAGATTGTTTGTTTGTTTAGTTTAAAGTAGAGCTAAAGGTTGTTACAAATATTTTTATTTATTTTAAAAACTTGGAGGTTGAAGGTTTGTGATTATTAGTTTTTGTTTATTTGCATTTTTTTAAAAATGATGTGAGAAAATCTTCCATTTTGTTTAGAAGTTGACATGTAAAGTGTAATTTATAGTGATGAAAATTTTGAGATGGGCGATTTTTTTTTTAATGAGATTCGTGTTGTGGCTTTTGTTTGTGTGTTTAAACATTTGGATTTTTGAGGTGAAAGGTGGAGTTTAAATAAAACTAGTTTGTTCAACCATACATGTTATTTGTTCATTTATGATGACTTTTGTTATATTTGTGTTATAGGGTTAAACTTTCCTAATGTTTGAATTTATCAAAATCAAAGTTGTGCATACAAGGTAAGATTTTTCAAAAGTAAAATGGTCATTTTTTTGGGAAAAATATTGTCTTGCTCGTAGAAGAACATTCACATGTAATGTTGTATAATTTGGTTAGGTTGCTAATAACTATGTCATTGAATGTGTTATTGTTTGTTGTTTAGTAACCCAAATTAATGCATGCAAACACACATATTCCAAAACAATAAAGGTGAAGTAATATACCAAATATGGTGAATTAAAACCTCAATATTCCAAGTATATGGTACATTTTATTTTGAAAACCATCATTGCATGCAAATGTAGTTGGTTGTAATTTAGTTCATATCAATGTTATGTTTGTTGCATTTCAATGCCAAATAAGTTTTGCTAATGGCATTGTAGTTGTAAACTAATTTCATTTGAGTTGAAAAGATGGGTCCATTTAAATATCTTTTGCATTATAGTGTTATGTATATGTTATTTATGTCATTTCACATGTGACATTAAATATCATAATATGACATAGTTCAAGCAGACAAGGTGGAATGAAACTATTATGGATCAAGCTCCATTTCAAAACTTTTGTTCTAAATAACTTGGGAAATATATTTAAATTTATAGTCAAATTATATTTCAATAAAAATGAACATTTCAAAAAATGTTTTTGTAGTACATTTTCTAACCTTAAATGTTAATCTATACAATTTTAGATCCATTTCATGTTTGTAAATAGTGATGAAATGTAATTGTACGTTATCTATCATAATTTGAACAATGATAATGTGTGTGCAAAGTTTACGCATTTGCATTGTAAGTTATAATTTAATTGTCCATTATTATTAAAATCAACTACCATACAACTACATTGAAACCCATAACTGAACATGGTTAGGTCAAGATAGTGTTGGTGTGCATGCCATTACAAATTGCCATATGAGGATATGAAATCATGGAAGTCCTCAAAGTCCTTCCATGTCAAATTGACATTTGTCATTGTTGTGTAAGTTGTTGGAATGAATCTTAATGTGTGGTTGATGTGCATAATTTGAAATTTGTGATTTTTTGGCCTTTCTATTCTAGAATGTGGAACAACAAATTGTTGGAACCAACGGAAGTAAAGGAATTTCTTAAGATTCTTATTGTAAAAAAATTCCATGAAATTAGTCTCTATTTCACCACCCTCCTCCAGCCCAATTTATGCAGCTTTGTTTCTATATCTAACCTTTTTTCCTTTACATGTTCTACTTCAATTTTTGAAACTTGATATTCTATCTTTCTTTTTTTTCAAATCTTCTTCTTGTTGATTGACATGCTTCATTTTCATTTTTGCAAATCGACCCCTCACATGTTTTATTCTCATATATGACCCTTCATGATCTACATGCTTTACCTTCATTTTTTAAAGTTGACCTTTTATTTGCTTTCCCTTCAAATCTATCTTTTGTTGATTTGTATGCTCTATTTTCATGTCTAAAATCTAACCTTTTATGCATGTGTTCTAATTTCAAATCTAAAATGTAAACTTATATTTTATTCTTCAACACAATTGCATTAAGAACTAGAAGCTTTAAAAAAGATTGCAACTCAATTCTTAAACTAGATAATAGGGAGGACATATTTGAAAACTAATAGAATTGGAAACGAGATCTAGAGATGAATGAGATAATGTTCAAATGAATTTTGCTAGAGAAGGAAACACTTGCTCAAATTTTGGCATAAACCCAAAGTGATCAAGCTATAGGGAAAACAAAGGTGGGATGATTTATGGTTGTTCATTTACTTGTTTGATTTTTATGATCCAAAGGCAATCATGTGCTGATATAGGGTTGCTTGTTACTCTTTTGATTTGTAAAATATAAAGACAATATTTAATAGTTGTTTAATTGACATTGGGGATGTTTGTGCATTCCAAGACTTGAAAGGGTTTGTGCTCATTAGTGGTCAATTGCATGCCTTTTAATGTGATAGTCCAACACCCACAACAAACATTTTCTTTGAGTATGCTACTAGATTTTTTTAAATAAATCCCCTCTGGAACACCCATAATTTCATGTGCTCATGAAGCCCCCTTAAATATGGTCCAAATCACCTTCATGTCCAAACATTGTGTTTTTCCTAGTTGATTTTCTAATATTATAATACTTTGAAATATACCTATAACCAAACATTAAAAGGACTAAGCTTTTATGTACCCTTGGACTTCAACTCAAATGGTTGCATTAGAATGTGAGAGTTGACAACCCATCAATAACCATACAAACACACACAAAAGATGTCAAGTTCATGTTTATTTTGCTTCACCTAACCCCATAAAAGATCACAAAAGTTACATTTTAATCATATGCTCAAAAAAACTCCAAACACATTTTTTTCAAATTGAGCATTTAATCGTAAGTGCGCATGTGAACAATCAAAGGTTTGGATGGGATTGTTGATTGGCCATACTATGAACAATAAACACATTTGATTATCAACCGATGTTCAAAGATGGACTTGCTTACCCTATATTAAATTACAATGTTTGTCAATTGATTCATCATGATAATTCTTGTGCCTTGTTTATATTATTGGGTGTGAACTAATTTGATGACCTAGCTAGTTAAAGTGAAAGCAAACATCAAGTTAATATCATAGGTAGGAATTAAATATACAGCCTTTTGGTATGGTGGGCTAAAGATAAATATTGAGGATAGGTACTATTAGATTTTATAGTTATCATGGAATATCTTTTTATTTTCCCAATCTTACATGCATAGTTTAACACTTGAAGATTAGAGGAGCAAAATAAACAAATTTTGCACACAAAGATTGATGGTCCCCACTCCCACATTTTTAAAAGAAAATAAGGTGGTTCACGACCAAGTTTTCCTTCTTCAATCATAAGAAATGGTGTAAAACATGGAGGACTACATGATATAATGATTTGGGAGTAATGAAAAACATTATCAAAATATTCAAATTACAAAAAAAAGTAAAATTATAAAATGCTAAAAAATTACAATTTTTTTTTTCAAATTCCATGTGGAGAGAAGATTCCATACAAGAGAGATCCCAAACTTGCCCTCCTCTTTTTTGGAATCCAAATGACACACCCCCCCCACCCGCCCTCCCCCCTCCCCCCTCCAAATTTTCCCTCCTATGGAATAGGTAAATATTTTATTCTTTTATTATCTCTTCCAACCTCCCTTTCTTTGGGGATGGGTGAACAATTCATGTCCCCTTCCTTCAACCTCTTTTTCCTTTCAAAAGGATGAACTAATTTTTCTAGTACTCTAACCCAATAGATAGCCTAGTATTTTTTTCCCCCAATTTCACGATGTTGTCAAATTAACAATCATCAATAAGAGAATTTAGCCAAATTTGGCTTTAGACCATATACAAATAGATTATATATATATATTATTTTATTTTATTCATTTTTTTATCTATTTATTTTTTTCCAACTAAAACCTATTGTAGAAATCTAGCAATTTTATTTATTTATATCATAATCTGGAAAATTAAAGCCAATTTTTCACAAAAACCTTTGTGAGTGAAAATCATTTTTTAGGTTGAAAAAATGCAAAAATTCACCCAAAACACACACACAAAGATTAGTAACCTTTTTTTTTTTTCCTTCCAAACACATTTTCCTATGGAAAGGGTGGACATTTCTCTTCTTTTTCTTTTCAATGTCCCTACCTCACTAAAATGATGATTTAAAAAAAAAAAATTGCAACCTTCCTCTCCTCTAGAATGGGTGGATAGGGAACCCATTCCTTTGGAATATGTGGAATTTATTTTTCTTCTCTTCCAACCGCCCTTTTTAAAATTGGGGGAAGAGGGAAAGCTATTTCATTTTTCTTGAAACTTCCCTCTCCTTTGAAATGGGATCCCAAACATCTTTCAAATTAAACTTATTGTGAAATTCAATGACTTGGTCTAAAGTCAAACTTTGCACTTTTCAAAAAGCAATTTTGATGTACAAGTGAATAATCCAAAAAGAACCTTCCAAAGTAAACACCCTAGATATAGCTTGACAAGCAATGGAAAATAAACTTAATAAATGTGATTCATGGGCAATAGAATATTATTTTGCATTCTTGAATTAAATTTAGCCACGTAATAGGTCATGATGCTACCCATGATGACAACTTGCTTACATACATGAGTGAGGAAAAACTCATTCATTTACAACAACACCACATTGAAGAGAATGTATTTATACTCTTGTGTCACAACATGAGGAAGGTTATGTTCTATATTTGGATGGTTGAATTGGGTAGAGTTGTGTGTTAATTCAAAAGTTTTCATGTGAGCTTGGTATAGTGACAAGGGTGTTTCTCATTACATCCTACTAATAAATTAGAGTATACAAGTTCTTGAGAACATTTCCTTGTTAGAAACAAACTTGTGAATATTATGTAAAAATTATGTTGGATTGTTGGAGTGACATGTATTACATTAAAATAGGAAAAGAAACATACTTGCAATTAACTGATTGAATTATTTGAGAGAAGCACTTGTACATGTTTCAATTTTAGATTTGTGTAGAATTTAGAGGAGTTCAAAATGATGTGTATACAAAGGAGAGATGTTGAACGAGTGCATGAATAGTAATGAACTTGGAACAAAGAAAATTGTTCACATATACATTATCTAAAGATCAATTTGAAAATGGAAAAAACTAATGAGAAGAGTTTAGTGGAGGTTTCTGGAGTGGTGTCTCCACTTGCATTACAGTTACAAGAAGCATGGTTACAAACACAAATGCCAAAGGCACAGAAGCAATCTTTGATTCCGCTCACAACAACTATCACCAACACTCCAGAAGAAATTTCAGTACGTGATTCAATTTCGCCCCTTCCAAAGGATTCTATGTTGAAGTCTTTAGCTACAATTTTTCCTGAAGTGGATGCAACAACCAAACAAGATCAACCTACAACTCCTTTTACACAAAAAGATGGTGATGTTTCAACACAACCCAAAGCAATAGCCAATAGAAATAGAGTTCATCCTATGAATTCCCTCATCAATGGTGTTAATCATGTTCAATCAATTAAACCTTCAAGTATTATGCAAGGCTCCAAACTTCCATTGGTCAAAGTCCCTCCATCTTTGACAAGTCAACCACCCCCTCATGTTCAATCTTCCAATGTGTCAACACTACCAACAAGCCTTCAAAAACTTGAACCAATTGGAGTTTCAAATGTTGATTCATTCAATGTTGTCGAAATTGTTGAGGAGAATCAACCTTTATTTTCATATTTGAATGGCTTGATGGATGAAAATTTGGAAGAGGTCATTGACAACGATCCCCAAATGATGGCAAGGGAGCTTGGTGTCCTCACAGGTGACCACCCATCATAAACTTCTTCATTTTTTTTAATATTCATCATATTGTTGGGGGTATATGATGAAACAAATAAATGGATTGTAAACAAGTGGGTGACAACATTATCAATGGTCTTGCAACAAATTCCTAGGTTTGACAATAAATGTGGAAAACATTGAATTTAATCATATCTAAATTTGTATTGTAGATGTAACCACTGTCACACATGAAGAAATAGGTTCATTTCCTAAATGGACTAATGCATGGGCCAATGATAGACAAAACCCATTGCAAGAAGACGATATTTCAACTTCAAACCATTTTATCCATGGCGATGATCCTGAAGTTGGTGGTATTATGACAACAAATGACAATATTGAGTTTCATGACATGCCAAAACTCAAATATGCAAACATTCCTAATTCACATAGGATTGAACAAATTTCGAATGAAGCTCACATGTCCGCAAATGAATTGAATGCCACCCTTTTACGGTGAGTGTGACAAGTGCAAATTTTCCACCTATTAAAAAAAACTCATTCAATGTGAAATATAGATAGTTGTTTGCAATTTATATGGTTGTTATTGTTATTTGAGATTTAAACTCCATATCTTGTAAAATAAGATAGAAACAATAGTCATTTAATATTTATAATCAATCAATATTTACAAGTTCAATATGAAAGACCCATGTGCTTATTCTAATACCTTAGTCATGCATTACTTCCTTCTTTTAGGTGTGCAAAGGCAGTTGAACAAAAAGATTTTAAACTTGGTGCTGAGTTGATTGGAGAACTTCGAAAACATACAACACCATATGGGAACGGGCCTCAACGCGTGGCTTATTACTTCATGGAAGCTTTGGTTAGAATTAAATGTTCCATACCACAATTTCAATGTTGTTTAGTCATAAGATGTGACGATAGTAACTAGATTATAAAAAAATTTAAAATTTTGATTTGATATTGTATGGTCCCTTGCAATGGAAAAAATTATGAATTATCATGAAAATATGTCCATTCAATTAATGTTGTATTTTGGATTGATGTTAGGTGGCAAAAATGTCAAGCACGGGTAGGGAACTCTACATGGCAATCACCAATAATCGTCCTTCTGCAGCTGAAATGTTGAATGCAATGCGAAGCTATATTGACAATGCTCCTTTCATGCAAGCAGTTCATTGTTTTGCCAACAACACATTAATGGAAGCCTTCAAGGGTGCTAGTCGTGTTCATGTTGTGGATTATGGTATCATGTATGGTATTCAATGGCCATCTTTTATGCACATGCTTGCCCAACGACCAGGGGGCCCACCTCAACTTCGCATTACTGGTATGATATTACATTATTGTTCATAAAACAATCATGGAAGTTTTTTAACAAGAAGTGCGTTTATATGTTTAAATTTTTTTGGATATAATAATGTTTGCATGATTTAACCATTTTCTTTGTGGATAATATAGTTGTATGAAAGCATTTAACAAATGACTATAATATGCATCCATAGTTGATGAATATGTTTTCAATGACAATATGTAGGTGCATGTTCAATTTTATTATAACAATTGACTTGAATGATTTTGATTGTTAATAAAGGGATTGATCGACCACAACCTGGATTCAAGCCCTTGGAAAGGATCCAAGAAACTGGCCACAGGCTTGCACGCTTAGCTAAAGAGGTCGGGGTACCTTTTGAGTTCCATGCCATTGCTGATAAATGGGAAACAATTACTCCTGCTCATCTGTTTTTGAGAAAAGATGAAATTTTGGGAGTAAATTGTGCGCTTAGGTTTCGTCACATGATGGATGAATCAATCATTGCTACAAGCCCTCGCACAATGCTTCTAAACAAAATTCGAAGCATGAATCCCAAGGTACATTATTTTGAACTTGATTATTTTTTTTACAACTTAAGTTGTACATTGATTGTATATTGAAATGGGATGGTTTTTTTTTTGGTTTGAATGATTACCCTAAACATGGATGTCAACATTAGTATTTGCATCAATGTTGTAATCGTCCCATAATTTCAACTTTTGGTTATTACCCATTTGAATTAGGTTTTTGTACAAGTGGTGATCAGTGCGGGGTACAACTTACCTTTATTCATACCGCGTTTCCAAGAAGCTCTACATCACAACTCGGTATCATTTGATGTCTTGGAAAAAGCAATGTATGCTGAACCAACTGAACGAATCATATTTGAAAAAGAGATATTGGGTCGCATAATCTTCAATGTTGTTGCTTGTGATGGCCTTGAAAGAGTGGAACGACCAGGAACTTATAGGGAATGGGACACTCGTGCTCGCCAAGCAGGCTTTACACACCTACCACGCAACCCAACAATTATTGCAAAATTGAGGGCAATATTCAACACTTTTCAAGAAGACTTTGGGATTGGGGAAGACGATGGTTGGTGTCTTGCAGGGTGGAAAGGCCACATCCTCTATGGGTTCACTGCTTGGGAACCTGCCATTGTCAATCCTCCATCATTAAAATAATTTTAGCTTCCCTAGATTTTGATCATATTCTACATTTCCAAACAAGTAAATGCTTAGATAGTATAAGAAATGTATGCAATTTTGTAGCTTCAAATAAAGTTTTGAACATGTTTTTGTGGTTATATTGAAAATACATTAATATAATCATTTTCTTCTTCATTTTCATCACATAAAGAAAGCTTTGGGTTTAGCATGGATGCTCCAAGACATTATAAAGTTAATTGTAATAAAAAAACAACGTATAAAACAATTGTGTTATAGGAGATGTTAAATTAACCAATCATGTGATAATGAATATCTAGTTCATTTGTGTAAGCTAAATACTTGAGTGATCTTATGCATACTTTGATTGTGTTATAGATTTGCAATGTCCCAAAATTACTTATTCAATTCTAATTATAAATTTTATGTATCGCTCAATGATTCAAACAATTGAAACTTGGATATATACACAATTTAAGAAAAATCTCAATGTTTGACTCCTTATCCCTATAGGTTTTGGTTCATATTGTGCTTATCACGTATCCTTTGTTACAATAAGGTTTTATATATAACATAATCTAACAATATTACAACTAAATAGATTAAAATAAAAGAAAAAGTTAGCTCTAAAAGCATTTTCAAGCATGCTTGTGTCATTATGGAATGCATATTCATTTGCAACCTTCCCCAAAAAAAAGGCATCATTTCATCGATACTTTCATAATATACAATAAAATTTCAAAGGAAATATTTTAAAATATGTATATGCATGTTTATCTTGATTTAGGTGATTTTGGTTGTCTTGAATGTTATGCACTTTCAAGCACAATAGATACAACATGATTTATGTTAACAATCAAACACTCACTTTGTAAAAAAAAAATGTTGCATGACCAACATGCTATGAAAGAACCAAACAATGCAACCTAGTCAACACAAAACAAACGAGAAGTGACCAATTTGCACAACATGGATGCCAATTCCATGATTGATGCATACCCAAATCTCTTTTCAATGTTCTTGTGGTTTGCCAATAAGATTGAAAAATAAATAAATAAAAATTTCATTTGTTCTTTACATATCTCATTTGCATCCATTTTTCTTCTTCTTTTGAACATCAACACAAAATTGCAATTTAAATTCACATGATTATTGTTCATTTTGCACAAATTAAACATTGGTTTATGATTTAAATGCATTATTTTTATGGGTAAAAAATTATTGTAAGCGTTAATTTTTTTAAGATTGCGGTGTTGTTTATCCAAATACATGAAAGGTTGTGGTGATAAATGACAAAAAATACATAAGAAAATACTCAAACCAAAATTATGCACCAAAACTTTCCATGCACACACATAGTGTTATAAGTATAACCTCATGGTGAGACCAAGTAGGCAACTTGGTCTCATGTCTAGTCATGGTTTCATACTTAGATTTTGGTCTAGAAACTCCAATTAAGTTAAGGATTTTGACAACCTCAAATTTGAACTAAATTCTATCTAGCTTCCATAGCCACTACATCTTAGTAACTTATTAATTGATGAAAATGTTGTTCCCATACATGCCTACAATCTTCACCATTTTAGTTAATACATGGGGTGACATGTTCTTAGAACTAACTTGACATTAGGAAACCTAGCAAAACTGAGAATACCTTTCATACATTGTATAATGTCAATCTTTATGCATTATAGCTTGAGAATGTGTGTTGGGCTCCTTTAAATGAATCATTCAAAAGTGTGGTTTAAAACATTATAATTTGCTTGATGGGCACATCATGGCTTCACAAGGATTTCTAACATCACCCCCAAAAAAATCATTTTGTCACATTCCTTCCTTCATGTATGTATTGTCAATGCCCATTTCTAAAATGCAAATTTTAGTTTTGTGCCATTATTGTCCCATGGCTTTGATTACACTCATATAATTGTTAATCCCCCCAACTCAATATCAAAGCAAAGCAAAGGCACTTGCACACAAATTGGAAGGGTGCATATCTCCAAGGAAGGGGTTCAAAGGTTCAAACCTAGGCAAAACCAATTTGATCCCCTCTTTTTTGTTCTGGTGCACTGTTTTCATCTTTACTTTTGATTTTTGTCCTTAGTTTTGCGCAATACTGGGGCCCATTACCCCCCAGCTTGGGTACTTTCTGGGGAACCATGTCTCCAGTTGTGGTCAGTGGCCCCCTTGTCTCGTTTGTTGTTTTACATACGCCAACAACACTTTTGGGCCATGCAACTTTAAGACCCCTCCTTTTCATGGTCCTCCATACCCCCTTATAGGACATCATTGGGGAAAAAAAGAATTAAAAAAAATTATAGGCCTTAGTGGTCCACCAAACTCTGAAATCATGCAGCCCATCAAAGGAGAACCCAGAAATTTGGGTTGAAGTGAGCCCAAGTCCAAAGGGACCACAAATCCCAAATTTGTGTATAGTGGTCCCAAGTGAGAAGGGACCACAAATCCCAAATTTGGGGTCTAGTAGTGGTCCCCAAGTGGGAAGGGACCACAAATCCCAAATTTAGGGTTTAGTGTTTTCGAGTAGTTCCAAATTGCTAATAAAGTAGTATGGGTTGTTGGTTGCCCATGTGTGGCACGTCTCTCATCACATCAAACTATTATTAAATTCAACCATGTGACAAAAGGGCAACCAATGCATGCATCCAATTGCCACACTTACCTTTGAATGGAGGACTAAACTAAAAAGCCCCAAAATGAGGTCATTCCCAAAAATAAGAGGCCTAGGTGAACCAAAGTCATTGCAAAGAAGCGTCATCCTACATAGGTGACTTGTACCTTGACAATAGGAGTGTCCATGTGCACCATACATAGGTGACTTGTACCTTGACAACAGAAGCGTCCATGTGCACCATACATGGGTGACTTGTACCTTGACAATAGAAGCGTCCATGTGCACCTTACATAGGTGACTTGTACCTTGACAATAGAGGTGTCCATGTGCACCCCATAAGTGACTTTTTCTTTTAGTGATGTCACCATTTGGGAGAGAGGTTGGTGGGATCATAGAAAAATGTGTTCTTTAGTACTTAGGTCAAGCGTACTTATTTGTACACTTATTTGGACTCATTTAGAGCATCCGACCGGGTGCTCTCATTTTATGACCCTGCAAAATATATTTCTCACATCCAAGTTTAGTTATTTAAATTTTTGCAACCCCATCCATAAAACTGAAACAGGGACTGCATATATGTGGGAACTACTAACAGCAAACCACCTCGACCAATCATTACGATCGATCGACGAGGTGGGAACTACTAACAGCAAACCACCTCGACCAATCATTATGATTAACGAGGTGAGAACTACTAAGAGCAAACCACCTCGACCAATGTAATAAATACTGATCACATACCGAGCACCACCGGTGGGGATGATCTTAGTCTCCAAGTCTCCATTACTGTTTCAATCTATTCCTCTGGTGTGCTACATTCCAAACCTAGATTTCCAGCAAAGGTTTAAGGT
>Ga0116228_10001824_pt1 | contig 17967 bp, 11 predicted proteins | sample S1TSphfallax_2_FD_89694 | JGI IMG/M metagenome (GOLD analysis project Ga0116228, IMG submission 89694) | Host-associated microbial communities from peat moss isolated from Minnesota, USA - S1T2_Fc - Sphagnum fallax MG | ecosystem: Host-associated > Plants > Peat moss > Unclassified | place... | reverse complement strand
TATTATTGGTTATTGTTGGTTATTCTATTGTTGGTTATTTATGGCTATTCTATTTATGATTATTGTTGGCTATTCTATTTATGGCTATTGTTGGCTATTTTATTCATGGCTATTGTTGGCTATTTTATTGCTGGATATTAATGATTATTAATTAATATTATATTAGTGGCTATTGGTGGCTATCATATTAACAGTTATTGGTGGATATTGGTGGCTATTTTATTAATGGTTATTGGTGATTATTTCGTTGTAAGCCATTGGTGGTTATTTGATTATAAATTATTGTTTGATATTCTATGTTATAATATCATAGGTTATTGGTAGTTATTATACTTAAGATAAAATAATTTATAATAACATAAAATAAAATGACCTTGAATAACTTAAAAGTATAACTTGACATAACATATATTAATTTAAAATAAAATAACCTAAGGTATAACTTATAGCTAGTTGAATAATTTAGTTTAGAATAACTTGAAAACTTATAATAAATTAATTAAGATACCTTAAGGTAAAATAACATATAATAATTTAAGGTACAATAATTTATAATAGTCTATAATAACATAAAATATAAGTTAGAATAAATAAAGTAGCTTAAAATAATATAGGGTATATCATAAAATAGTATAAAAGAATATATATAAAAAATAAAATAACACATATTTACTATAATAAAATTTAATAGTGAATTATGTTAACTAATAATGAAACATGATGTCTACATAGTGATATTATAGTGAAATAACTTTCATTAGGGTGAAATTAGTAAAATACAATAAAATTATTTCACTTTTAAGGTCCCATAGTGATTTAAGTTAGTAAATTGCACCCCATTTTGGTAGTAGTGATTTTATTATTTATAGGAAGATGGTAGGCAAGTTGATATACTTAGAAAAAATTGGATTGAATATCATCTTTTTAATTTCAATAATTAATCAAATCTTAGTCAACCCCAACTATTTCATTTTAATATGGCTAAATAGATCTAAACAAATATTTGAAAGTTACCACAAATCATGAAATTCTTTGTATGAAAGAGAGTAATATAAATCTCGAAGCTTTTGTGAATACTAATTTGGTGGTCGATACAAAATATAGATGGTGTATAAGTGGTTATACATTATAAAAAATTATGTCCTTTGCAACTAGGAAATCAATGACTAAATGTTTTAAACAATTACATCATTAATTATAGTCATCAAATATTATTTCAAATCCTATGTGAAAAAAATCGTAATCATATATTGGTGGTGCATTTGATTAATAAATGATGACGTGATAATAAGAAGAATGACATCAGTTTTTCATCGCAAGTTTTCATCCATATGACATCCATGATTGATGACAAAATGATGTGGATGTCCAAAATATCATATGAAAACATGACTAGGATTAAATAATTTAAAATATGACTAAAACATGACTATACAAATGACATGGACAAAATCATGTGTCGTTACATAGACAATGTGATCATACAATTATTTTACAATGTTCAAAAATGATTATTAGTAATTTAATATGAGTATAAATGAACATAATCAAGTACAACATGTAAGGAATCGATTTTGATTAATATTATACATATGGGTAATATAAGAATTTTTATTAAATTTTCTTAAATATTTTGGTATATAATCCATATTAAATATATTCAATGTGAAGAATTAGATATCACACATTTAAATAAATTTTAATGGAAAAATTATGATATATTATAAATAAGTTTTAATATTTTAATTTAAAAATAAAATACAAATGTAAGATGTGGAAAATACATAATTTATTTTTTACATAAAATCTTTATCATAAATTTAAATAAAGTTTTATATAAATATGTATAAATACGAATAAAATTTATAATATCAGAAAATTAGTTAATATTTTAATATTATAATTGATTTATGATCCATTTATAAATATTTTATGTGCATAAATTATATTGATTCATATGTTTAAATTAAAATTTATTAATAAAATTATGATATATTGGAAGCAAAATTGTATAACATAAATTCTTAAATCAAATGAAGTTTTAAGATATGAAAGATATATTTTATTTATTCATGTATTAGCCATAAGGTTTTTCTATTTATAAATCATGTGTTTGAATTTATTTTTTCCAAATAATGGTCTTTGAAATGTTATTCAATAACAAAATTCAAATAATTTTCTTTGGAACCAAATTAAATTTTTTTAAAAATGAATTGTGTACATTATTGAAGGAAATTTATGGAAAATTTCAATTTTTTCATTTGAACAAATTATCAATAAAATATGAATGATCAAATTTAATGTTTTGCGTTATGTTTAAATGAAGTATGGTCCAAATAGAATAAACACTATATTATTTACACAAGTGGGGTGGCTTGGTGGTAAAAAAGTCGAATTCCATCCTTGGGGTCCAAAGATCAAATTTCATAAATGACATTCGTTGTGGTCAACATTAGAATATCGATCAAAAATATTCCATACCTACCTCAATTACCTAATTTAAATGGTTGCCTAAGCAAACTTAAGAAGGTGGATCATGTGGTTTACTTAACCATGTAAATCAAGTTCTTAACTTAATTTAAATGGTGATATGTATCAACAATTGATAAGTTGAAAAATAATGAGATTACAAATAATTGAAATACATTTTTTTAATTAATTATATAATATATTATAAATATAATAAATAAAAAATGTTCTTCAAGTTTTTGAGTCAAATTTATATAATAATAATAAAATAATGACTAAATTATCATTAATGACTTCACATATGTCCTTTATGATTGATGAATTATATTTGTCACATTATTATGCCACATCATATTTTAAATGACTATTATTCTAAACAATTCGTCCGTAATGACTTTAAGGCTATTATTTATTTTCATCCTTCATGATTAGGATACTAGTTGTAAGCTTTGTCATATATTTGAAGATTTCTACTAGTGATATTGTCAAAATTGGAAATTCATTAATGTCATGGTGTGAGAAGAGACCATATTTGATGGCTTTATTTTTAATTGCAATATAACATAGTACACTAATGGAAGGTTTTTAGCAGGTCATTTTACTAAGGAAACTCTTAAGGGAAATTAAATATGCATAATTTTATCCAACAATGTGAGCAACATCAAAATGGATAAAAAATTAATCTTTCATGTTTGAAGCAAACACATCAAATGTCATCATTACCACATCATGCGTGAAAAACTAACATTAGAAGAAATTATCATAACAGATTGAAAATAATTAATATTATGCAAACATTTTGACAACAACATTAGTGAAAGCAAAATTTGAAGGTTTGCATTAATTCAATGAATAATTTCAAAATGATTCATTTCAACATCAAAAAATGTTGAAAAAAAATATCTTCAATTTACAATAATGTGCATGATATGTAAATTGGCAAACCTCATCTACCATAGTAATTAAACAATTTTGGCATGAATTAAATTAATTTTTCAATTTAATTCAAGTGCAGAGATTTAAGATTGGGATAGTCTAAATACACTACACTATTCCATAACCTTGAAGAGAATTTGTTTATTATTTTATATAAGCATTATTTGCCAAAAATTTCAACATTAAAAAACCAAATGCCAAAGTTAAGATTTAAATTCTTATTGATTATTCGATAGCTTGTTGCCAAAATTGTTGAGGTACCATGGTAGTATAGTTGTTTATAGTTAAATGACAACTTCCCCTTAATAAGATTGATGTAAAAAAGTATAAGGTAAGGAACAATGTTGGGGCTCTTCCTTGGTTTAAGGACCTAGTTGAGGGCGATAGCCCCAGTGGAAGGTCCTGAAATGGGGACGTTCTAAAGAGTGCATGGCAATCAATGCTGCGACCAATTCTGGATAACCAGTCAGCTCCAGCCAATTACGGGACATAATCAGCTTTAGAGGCCTAGGGAGATAATGGGGACTCCTTCTTACCATTTTTTTGGGGGTTTCACTGCTCATTTCCTTTCTTAATGTGGATGAAATGTACCTTTTCCATCCACATAATTGGAAGGTTATGGATGTAAAGTAAAGTAGAAACTCCCAATAGGCGGCAGTTGGATACAGAAAATTAAAACTCCAGTGTGGACATCCAATGAGAAAAAGACACGTCATCAATAGGGCCACCTAAAGCTGGTTATAGTGTCGTATTCAGCATTAGGTACTTTGTTAGGCTGTTTCCGAGGTTGGAGCGGTAGCCATCTGCTGGTTCCACTTTGAATTCTGCCAGTTCCACTTCCGATACAAATCACTAAGTGGGCAACACTTGCTGGTTCCGCCTTATAACTCTGCCAGTTCTACTCATCAAGAGTGGGGGAAGACACAAGTTGGTTCCACCTTCTAATACAGCCAGTTCCACTTATGATACAATTCAACCTGGGGAACATGTGCTAGCTAGATCCACATTTTTTGTTCTCCCAGTTCCACTTATCGTCGGAATCACCACTTACGGTCGGAACATTTGCTGGTTCCACGTCTATAATGTTCCACTTATGATCTGAATCAACTGGGCGGAACACTCAAGTGAGGTGAATGAGCTGCGAGGAAGGAAGGAACACGGATATGCTTTGGAACAGGCCCTGGTATAGAGCCTGTTACCACTTAGCGGAATTTCACGTTGGTCCCAACCGGGCTTGGCTTCTTCTTAAGTGGAACAGGCCCTAGGTATAGGTGTATAGATATTGTACGTGAGACAAGTCTGAAAAAGAATCCCTTCCGGGTCCGTATTTGTGACTGCCTACTTACGTACCCGGATACGTATTTCCTTCGTATAACTACGTATACCCTAAAAGTTCCCTGTGCCTGTTCTATACCCTAAAATTGCTTCCCTTTTCTTCCATCCAACCAAGCCTACCACACCACGACGACGACGACGCTGCCTCCCCCTGTTGTGGAGTGCGATGGTGTGAGAGCCTGCTTGCTGCTGGCTCCACTGCCCTCGCGCTTTGCCTTTTTCTTTCTTGCCCTCCAACTACCGCAGCTGCATCTCTGTCGATTTGTGCTCCGGTTCCACCCCTGTAGTCTACTGTTTTTGGCCGGCATTCATTAGTTTCGTGCAGGCGCAGGTGGGGGTGGGTAGCGATCCTCCTCCTCCTCGCATTCTCCGGGGGTTTTTGTCAAATAAAAATTGGGATTATGGGGGGAGCTGTGAGTTACGCTGCAGCGGCGGTCCTGCCCTCGCCGGCGGACGCGAAGGAGAAGACGGACAACAAGGTTGTGGATTCTGTTGACTGGCTCAACTTGCCTTGCCCCGTGAAGTATGAGGAGATTCAACGTGAAAATATCAGTAAGATCCGATTCCTCTCCCCCTCCTTTCCTCCCCTTCCTCTGGTGGCATGCAAGGGAGAGCGGCATGGCCTGATTTGAAGATGAGTGTTGTGGGTGCGTGCGCGCGCGCGTGTTTTTTTTCTTTTTTCTTTGGTAAGCTCCAGTTGCATGTGTGAGCTTAACCCTCGAATGAGATGGCGTTTCATGTCTGGCACATTGCCGAAAATGAGGGAACCTTTTATGACGAAGGGACCAATTTTCGGCAAGGAAGTGTACGTATTCCTTTTGTGTGCATTGATCGTAGCCGCAAGGTTACACATTTGTTCCTTAGGAGTTCGTGGAACTGAGCACACCAGAACATCCACGTCCTTGAAACATTTTTACAAGAATGCTGCTCACCTGCATGCACCCTCTCTAGTCTTTAAATCCAGGGTTTGCTGAAATTGTAGATTGTCTGAGACTACTTCTTCATGTGTGTATTAAGTGAAGTAAAACCTTTTGCTCGTCTGGTGTACACCTGTGCAGGAGTCATTCACTAGATTCCTCTCACAAGTTGGCCATCTGTGTGTCCTTGATACTGTATTATGTAGCCTACTAGGAATATTCCAAGCTTTCATCCCATGAAAAAGAATTTGGAATCGGATCTTGTGTTGACTGACATCATTGTTATAACTCGCCTTAAACCCTCAGAGAGTCTAGATTGAGTCAACACAATGTCCTTGAATGCACATGAATGTCCAGGTGTAGTATGAGGAGATTGAGCTTTTCCATGCCCAATTTCAGTGTGAAACTGGCTACTTTCCTTGGATCTCCACATTCAATGATGGATATTCTTTTTAGGGTTTAAGAATCAAATCACTTGTGAGTCAGCAGGTGGCAGTGAAGTCAAGTTCTTGTATGTCTTTTTCAAAACCCCTACTTTGAGAAGGGATTTTGTCCAGACATAAGAGCAGTGTGTTGGTTGTGTTGTAATGCAACTTGTGATCACAATCCACTAGATCTGCAGCTGATCAAACTAATGGAAATTAGGGTTTAGGATGCAGATGTAAAACTCATTTTGTACAGGCTGTTTTGTGCACAGATCAGTAAGAAATATTACAGTGTTTATTAAGTGGTTCTATCTTGTCTCTCAGAAAGTAGAGTATTGTTTCAGAGAAGAGTGCTGTTGACACAAATAGAAGGGCTGACAATTTTCTTGTGATGTGGGAAGTGTCTCTGAAACCAGAGCTTTTTGAAGGCCTGCGATTTGACTTCACCAAGCCTCTCAATCAAAGGTTTTCATTAAGCCACAGGTGTGGAGGTTCGCTTTTCCAATTATATATCTGTTGCCTTATTTTTTCTTGTATTGTATACATCTCTGTATCATAGTGCTTGGATGGAGGTGTCTTTTGCAACAAATATCAACAGATTACTTGCTGGCATGTTAGTGCATCAGTCATTGGGACAGTGGGATAGTTATTCTGCTGTACCCTGTTGTAAAGTAGTCATAGTGTGATCCAGGAGTTAAGTTGTTTCTGAATGTTTCACTGGATTTCATACAGTGTCACTCATGGGCTTAACAATCATGAAGTTGTGATTGTAGTAGAGCATTCTGTGGCTACAGGTATTTGTACTGAGTGTGTGTGTGAGTACATGAAGCAGGATAGTCCTTGATGCTTGGAGATTGTATCTGTGCAGTTTGTTCATGGGTTCTGTGGAGGTGCCATCTCAGGGAGCCCAAATCATCAAGGTTCCAGCTGCTCATTATGAGTTTGGAGCGAACCTTATAGACCAACGGGTTTATCTTCTATTCTTCTACTCTCCCTCCTGTTGTATATACTTGTCTTGTCTGGGCTCTCTGTTTATATCTTTCTCCTTTCATTCACAAGTGCAATTTATCGACCAGATTGACTTTGCCCATAGGATTCTTTGGTATGAAGGGTTTAGGGTGTGGTGACTGAAGTAAAGTAACATGGAACAGATGTTGCAAAAGAGATTGGTGGGTTAGGCTCAGTTTTTTCAAGCTCAATGTCTTGTGACTGTACTGATGGGATTCAGGCAGGTTCTGTTGTGACAGGTTGGCTATCTTAAGACAAATGCATCTTGAACATTTCATTGAATGTTTCAGGTCTGTTCCACTATGTGGTTTTCAATTATGGAAGATCTTAAGATCATGAGTGGGTGTGCAGATGACAATGCTCATTGGACGTATCTTGACAGATGGTCGTATGAGTGCCCGGATCAAGTATGATGTCACTGATCGTTTCTCCATCAAAGTGAATGCTCAAGTAGGTTTGCAAAGCCTGTAGGTTATATAACCAAGCACCCCTTTTATTCCCATGTTAATTGATTCCCTTGAGTTGTTTTTTGGGTTGCAGTTGCTATAAGTGATGACATGAAGTTAGTTTTACATTCATTGCTTATGTTGTGATGATGGTTTTTGGGAGACAGATTACAAATGAGCCTCACTTTTCACAAGGGATGTTCCATTTTGACTATAGGGTAGGTGATCTCTGTCCATTTTTCTTTCTTGCATGATCTTATTGGGGCATGTCAGTGACCGAAATTTGGTGTTCTTGATCCTTTTGTTTCATCGTCCTGTGGATGGAAAGTAGGTTGTACTGATAACTAGCTTGACTGAAGTCATCAAAGCCAGGAGCTGCCAGTTATCAACTTCAGAGGATTGCAATGTATTGTTGTGCCTGGAATTGCTAAGTCTGGGGATTGGATGTCTTGCTCTGGAACTTGAACAGGGGGGCGATTATCAGGCCCAGTTGCAATTGGGCAACAATGCTTTCTATGGGTTTAATTACATCCAGGTTCTTAGCCAGCAACCTTTCTTTCAACCTCCTGGGCTTTGCCTCAGCCACATAGATTGCTTTTGTATGTGGTACCAAATGTGCAAGAGAAGATTTTTCAACACTAGTTGTAGGAGATGCGCGTTACTATTGGGTCACTGGCACATGACAGGCTACTCAAGTTTGTCTGGTATTTTTTGTTAATTGATCTTAGAAGGTGGAGGCAAACTGCTGTTGAGAATAGGTTGACCAGTGGGAACAGTAACAAGGAGAATGTGGTGGGCAGTACAGAGTGTAACACCAACACTGGCTTTGGGAGGAGAAGTTTTCTGGCTGGGTCAGCAGCGGAAGTCAGGCATTGGTTTTGCTGGCCGATACAATACTGATAAAGCGGTGTGGATATGCCTCCTTCAAACCCTGCAATTCCTATGTCCTTGATCTTTCCCATTTCTTGCCAAAATGTATTTTACCTGTGCACACTTGCTCAATGGTTGTGGAATTTTCATGTCTATGTAAGAGACAAAGTTTGATCCTGATTGATCACTTCTGCAAAAATCCCTAGATCCAGTCATTTTTTTTCAGTGTCTGCATTCTGAATCATGCTGTATATGCAGATAGCAACAGCACAATTTGCAAGCACTGGCATTTTGTCTCTAACCTATGTGCAAAGGGTATCAGACAAGGTAACTTCTCTATTTCTTCATTGCTTGGTTGTTTCCTTGTGCCTGCATTCTGCAGCTTGTCTGGCTCAAAATGGTGATGAAGTTCTTTGAGTCTTTTGGATTGGTGTACATGCAAATAGTTTGTAGCTACTGAAAGTATTGACTCTGGAGAGCAAGACAGGAAGGGACATGGGTGGTTGGATTGCTTTGTTCTGGTGTCATGCCACTCACTGTGAGTCCCTCCGTCGTGATTGATGACTTTTGCACCAGGTATCATTGGCATCAGACTTTCTATACAATTGGAACTCCAAGGAGGCAACTACAACTGTTGGCTATGACTACCTCCTTCGCCAGGTAGGTCTGGAATGTAGTTATATGTCCATTCAATGGTGCTTCTCTTGAAGCTCTAGTTGGATATATGTTCAGGTCTACATTACTAGTTGAACTTCACTGATGTGCCTACTGATTAGCTTGGAAATGTGGTAGTCTATCTAGAGGGACCTTACTCCCAGAAGGTGGCACTACCCAAGTTTGAGTCCTATGATCTCTTCATCTAGCTTGAACTGGTTCTTTGTTAAGTAGGCCTGAGCTCAGGTCATATATGTATGCCCCTCCAGAGTTCTAGGGACAGATGCTGAACTTTGCATGAGAGATCGTCTCTAGTTCCACCACCAAAAATTTCCAGTGGCAATTTACAAGAGCTCTGGTATCTCCTTGTTAGAGAGTTAAAGAATGCATTGTTTGTTTTGCATTTGTGCAGTGCCGTTTAAGAGGTAGACTGGATACAAATGGTTGCGTGGCAGCTTTTCTGGAAGAGAGGCTCAACCTTGGAGTCAACTTTTTGCTGTCTGCAGAGGTACCTTACATGCTCATCCTCACTTTTACACTCTTGCTAGGGTAGATGTCTGGTCCCAGAAGTAGTACGTACATGAATTGCTAAGTGCTAGAGGGCGTCAATAGCAAAGTGCACTTGAGCTGTCTTTCACTTGAAATAATACCTGAGATACCTGAGTATAACAGAGTGAAATCTATATTCTTTGAGGAATTGATTGTTTCTGACATGCTGTTTCTGTTGTTACCTATATGAGTTGAGACTCTTCTTCCAATGAGGTGATGAACTTAGGAATCAACTTTTTGCAAGCATTCCAGTTTATTGATACAGAGTAATGGATGCAGAAAACCACATTTGCATGTAGACTTTACCCAGTATGTACAAATGCCATGACTTGGTCAAGGAAACAGCTCCATTTTATGGTCCTGGGACCTGGTGCAGGTGTTGTTGTAGTCTGGCTGCTTACCTTGTATACTTAGGTTCCTTCACTATATTGATTTGTTTTGTGATGACTTCTGAATCGCAAAAGGTCTTGGTCCATGCAGTGAAAGTTCAGAGGGGCCTTGCCTAGAGAGGTTTTCCATCTAATGTTGTAAGCTTTCTCCCAATTGTGTTCCTTTTTTAAGTCTTTGCTTCATTTTACTAAGTGTTAGTTTTTTCTGTTGACAGATTGATCATTGGAAGAAGGACTACAAGTTTGGATTTGGAATGACAGTGGGCGAGTAGCTGATACCAAACTGTCACCTGGGAAATGTGCCCACCTCTCCTTTCCTGTTCATATGGATAATGGAGATGAGATTAGTGCATTCAGTTTTGTCAGTCTAGCTCACAACATAAGGGATAGAGTAGACGGCAATTGTACTGGTGGGGTCTCCTGTTCTTGGATTACATCATTGCTTTGTTTAGTGATGTATGCAGGGGTTTGCCATGGCTCTCCATGATGATTGACTTGATTACTTCACATAGCTGTGGTTTGGGTTATAGGTGAATTTTGGGCCCCCAGAATTGTTGCACATGTTTGCTGCTGTAGGCTTGTCAATGCCATTCATGATGAAGGTGATGGTGTGATGATACTTTGTGAGTGACCCTCGCAAGATTATGACTGCACTAATTCCTGTTGTGTTTGTTTGGTTTGACTTTAACTGACACAACAGTAACTTGATAGTGTTATTCTGGAGTTTCCTCCAATCTCATCAATGTATCTGCTGCTATTGGCTATCAGAAGGTTGAGGAAAACCTTTGTGTGAACTTCTGCAAGTGGCTGTGAAAGTTTCCTGGAGACAGTGGTGATCTAGTGTGCCCACTCTTTGCCACCTCTCATACTGCATCTGGGGGAATTGTGTTGCTATCTTTTGGAACTTTGGATACATGTTTCAAATGTCATACCTGTGGTACAGAATTGCAGCTGCTCATTGACACAGCTGGTGATCAACATGGGCCTGCTACACAACCAGATTCCTTCTCTGATCTGGAATACTTATCCAACCCAAATTAGTTCGATCAGAATAGACGTCTTTAGAGGATTACTCTCAATTGGCATTTGAACTGTATACCATCCAGTCTAAGGTGTTTTGTGGTCTTTACATGTGAAGAATGACTTGGCAAAGTCTTATTGTTTACTAGAGGTCATTTGCCTTATGAATGGCCCCCACCTGCAATGGAATTTTTGACTGAGCAAGCAAGAGTATAATTGCCAGTTTCAATAATCATGCAGAGGTGAAAATATCTGGAGCTTGTGATTCATCAGCATCATCATCATCATCATCATCATCATCATACACATTTTAAACTCTAAAATAAAGAGGAGCTCATCATTCCAAGCATCATTGTTATCACATGAATGATAAACTCAAAAGATGCTTATTTGATCAGGCCCCTAATCTCATAAAAATCCCATGCTTCTCTGGATGCAAAATTATGCATACTCTGCTCATGGACGCTACTATAATGAAGAACCCCCAAATATCGAAGGTGCAGGAACGACTGAGTTGATATATGAAAACACAGGCAGTTAGCTACTCTCACAAACCCTGTCACAAGAGAAAATAAATGGCAACGAGTCACAAGTTCCACAAACCCAAAAACAAAATTAATGCATATTAAACTCCAGATCACTCCCAGAAGCAAAAGCATTTTCAACAGTTACTGTGTAAAAGTCTGTAGAATTCTGAATACTTTGAAAGCAATTTTCAGGAACATTCAATGTAGCCTGGTGATGAGTGGTTAGTTCGTGTTCAAAGACTTGCAGTGGAGATTCAGGTAAAGAGATTAAAAATCTACTAGAAATTTAGGGAAAGAAACTACTCTCAGTGTCACACAATTTCTTGTTTGCAGACATGGATCATGACACTGTCCCCGATGGCATTTGTCTTTCCTCAATTTCCCTGCTGACAAGCCAAAAATGTAGAAATTCAATACAGTTCCTGAGCCTAATATCCATTACTGGAGAATTTCATGATTGTGAGCCTGATCCTCAAGTCAATGCATTGAGAATGTGTGAAGTTGGGGGATTCTAATTCTGAGTGCTTGGGGAAGCTGGGGAGTGTTCAAACAAACCAGCTAGCTCTAGTTTTCAATATGTTTCAGAAAGGCAGCAATCGCTGATGGAGGTGAAAAAGACGAAAACAATTGTATCATACTTTGGTTTACAGAGATATGTATAGATATATAGGCAATATTGTTTTCTGTTTCCTTCCTTGGATCTAGACTCTTTGATTGTGAAAAAAACTGCTACAGCTCCTTCAACTTCCTTTGTTTGTAGCTTGGCTCCACAAATTTGCTCCTGTTGTTGCCATCAAATCCCAATTTCTGCATGTATTGAATAGTGTGAAGGACAATTCTGTTGCATCATGGTGTGTGTGATGGGAGGGACATGACAGTGTGTCGATGATCCATAAATGTTATGCACAATGAGCTCAAACAAGTCCTCATTCTGAAGGCCTTGGAGCTCTACTTTGGAAAACATCATGTTGTTGTTGCTCGTGTGATCACTAGTGGCAGCACTAGTCTTCAGTTTGATGGCTGCTGCTGCTGCTGCTGCAGTGGCTGCATCCGCTACAGCAGTGATTTCAGTCCCTGTCATCATGCCTGATCTGGAAGTTTTGAGCCATGTGCTGAATGACAAACTCACTCGCGACCTGATCACATCCTGTGTTTTGCACTCATGTTTCCTCATCCCAGCAGCTCGCAACAAAAACAAAGGAAGACAAGAGATGGTGAAGCTCCGGGATTGGGGTTCCATCACATCACTTCTTCGGCTGTTATGAGACATTGCAGCAGCCTCATGTTGGGATGTTCCTTTTAAACATTCCTTAGCAGATCTAGTGTTCCGTGATCCCACACTATGCTCATGCAGCCAAGATCCAAGTTGATAATTCCTAATCTGTTGGCCTGTGATCGTTGCTGTAGCATGCCCCTGCTGCTGCTGCTGCTGTTTTGATCCGCGTCTTTTAGTGCTTTTAAGATCTTTGTGCATGCGGCAACGCTTTCGGCCTCTAACCGGCAGCGCATTACATGGAAGACCAGTGTCCAGCAACGCTCCGCATCTCTCTATGGGGATGTCCAGCTTTGTGAACTCGCAGTTTTTGGCAGTCCTGCTTCCGAGTCCAGGAAGCAGATGTGCGCGAGATTTGAGCAACATCCAAAAATCTCCCGCTTTCATTCTTCTGCTGAAACATGGACTAGTACTCCAGCTGCTGCCTGCTGCTTCTAGCGGCGGATCCCGTGACTCCGTCGGTTTGCGTGCGGCAATGCTGACGCCTACTCTTCTGTTCACCCTGAACGGCTGCAGCCATGTTGATCTCGACTTTGTTCGAAAGCAATGACAAAGACTGCGAGTAACGCCCGCAGGCGACTGGCGTGCGACCAGAGTCTTTTCAATCACTTCTCGAGATCGGCGAGGTCCGTTTCCGCCTCTGTTCCAGGCGTAGTCGAAAACCTCCAGCAGCTCTGCAGTCGCCTTCTCCGCTGCTGCTTTATTCCCTGTCTGTACAGTACGAATTGCACATGGAGTATGCTCATGAGCAGCAAAAAAACATCCCAGCTGCTTCCATGTGTTAGAATCTCTCTGACAAGTCTAGTACTACGCACAATTCTCCAACTGCATTCGATGAGAATGAGAACAAGCGCGAGCTCATGGGTTCACGGTTTAGTCCCGAGCTAGGGAAATCATGACGTACTGAGACGAAGTTGGAGGGAGAAGCTCACCGCCGTCCACCGGAAAGCTATTGCGCAGCCAAGAGTAAAGACCTCTGAAAACAAGCGCGGGCCTCGCGAAGACTTGCGTACTCCATGTTCAGTTGATGATGACTTGTAGAAGTACTCCGAGTCTGTGGGGGCTGCTGCTATCCTTTCATGATGCACTAGCTGCTGTGCTGCACCGCGATTTTGCTGCAGCTCGCATTTCTTCCAGCTGCTGACACGGAATCCATCGTCCTTGATCACAAACAACCTTGTCGACCTGCAGACCATAAAACCCACAGCGCCGAGGATGCAGCCATCACGAGATCAGCTGTCACCAACTTAAACATTCAACAGAAGTATCAGAGCTCCTGTTAGAAGAGATTCCAAGACTTCGAAAGGCTTTTAAGCATAATCAGCGCCGATGATCAGCTTCCAAGATTGAGATAGTGAATCCGTGCCGGATGGTGAGTGAAGAGAGTTGCAAGGGAAGAAGATTTACCTTGAGCCTTCGAGGTGACCACCTGCTTCCCCGTATCGCTGAAGCCTTTGGCGTATGTGCTCCGCATTCCCTACATACACCACCATCACATTCTGCGGCCTTAGCTTCTTCTCCTTCTTCTTCAGACCAATCCTTTGCTCATTCATTGCCGTCCATTCCGGCATCGCGAGACCCAACTCATACACTCCCGGCCCCCAGTTACTCCCAGGCAGGTTGTGCGCTCGATACTTCTCTACATCTTCCTTCCCTGCCGCATGACCCTTCCAGTCTTCCGGACCCACCAAGATCTGCCACCTCAAGTACTCAAGCCAAACAGGTTAGGCGCTCCGCATCCTCGTAAGACTCTTCTTCCGACAACGATAAAATCAAATGTTTGAATCTAGCTATGCTGCGCGACAATTAAGCAACATCCAAATTCAGGTTCAGATTCTTCCGTGAAATCTGTTTCCCCGGCCCGTCGTGTTCAACAATGCTGGTCTACAACTGTAACTTCTCGAAGCTGTGTGAACACTTTGCTTAGGAAAATCCAGCCACCAGCAGAAGAGGATTTCTTGGGTAGAATCGAAGAAAGAAGCTATAGAGAGAGAGAGAGCTCTCGACATCACGTACCTTCCAGTCTGAGAAAAGCTTATCGTGCTTCACATATGCGCATTCCTCTCTCTTCCATCGTTGATCGGCCGCAGCCACCGGCCGACGAGTTTGCGGTCTCGCTACATGAGCTAACTCCTCTGGAATGACCAAACCCATTCAGCCAGCTCCCTCGGTGATCGATTCCCAGCAGCAGTAGTTTTGCAGCTCGACTTCCAAATCTTACGACTCACCCCGGCAGCTGATTGAACAAATAGCAGCTGCCATGTTTTGCAGTGTCAAGCACTTGCTAGTCTACTTGCGTGATGCAATTTCATATCGCGAAACTCGACATTGCCTCCAAAACTCCCACGTCATTCCAGTTCCTGCTGCTACTCTGATTTTATTTCCCCATTGAGCAGCAGGAGCTTCTAGCTAGCAATCTTGAGTCGTCCAGCAAAGGGAGCCTCGCGTGGGAACTCGGTAGCTTGCCTGCTTGCAATCGCGAGCTGCTGCAATCTCCATCTTTTCCCAATTTCCGCAGTCTTTCCTCATACATTGCCAACAAGCTGCTCGACACATAACCCAACACAGGAGGCTGAATCTGCTACACCTAAATCACCAATTCTTCAAAATTCGAGCAGGCTGAATCCGAGGCTCATAATTTTGCTCGAGACAAAACTACTAGGGATGCAACAGCAATAACTACAGCAAAACATCAAGAAGTCTTCTGCACCTGCTGCTCTGTATATATATATAATCGGAGCTACGCTGCTACATCTTGGAAACCATGCTCCTCGCGTCTTACAATAGTCTGGACCTATACAGCGCTGCCATGATGGTTTTCACAAGCTGCAGCTACTACTACTACTACTACTACTACAGTAGAGGTCAGGCCCAAAAACCCAAGCCAGCAGCAACTTCGTAAAGACCATTCTATATGATTCCAGTCAAAGCCCTAATCCACTCATGCTAGTACTCAAGCTCCATACTTTGTCTCAACATCCAAAACCCACTAACCTTCTTGCAGTAGCTAGCTAGAGGAATTTCCGAAGCCAAGAGAAACTTCGTGCACGAGTACGGACCTGCTGCAGATCTCTCTGTCTGTCTTCATCTAGTGTGGTACCGCAAAACTACTACTTGAATGCCATGCTCAAAGACTCGAACATATGACAATATTACTTCTTGTCTGCCGACAGATATATAAGGTTTGTGAGATTTGAGTGTGTCTCGTATTTGCTGGCCTCCTCCGCCGGCGGCCAAATTTCCTGCCATCTTCCAAGGCAAAACTTTTGACAGCTCAGTAGGTGTAATTAAGAAAGCTGGAGCTAGCAAGGTTGGCATTGCCGGATTGATCCTCTTCCTGACGGACGCAACGACTCCTCTACCTAATAGGTAATCAATCTTATAGCTGATGCATGCGCGCGCTAGTGTGACTCCTGGCAGCAGCAGCAAGGACTACGTATTTCTTCATATTTTTCTAGTGGAAACTTTTTTGGCTATGACTTTTGGACTGTCACAGAAACTTGGGCGGCTGCTATCAGAACCAACGCCATGCAATCTCTTTTTTTATTTTGTCTCAAACTTTTTGTTTTGTTTGTTTGAACCTCGACAACCACTTGCAACATGGCCATGACCCACAAGCCTCTGAGTGGGATTTGATTGCTGGAGGCAAAAGCTCTTCTGTCTGCACTCTGGATTCGGAATTGATTGCAGTGAATCAAGGGAAGCTCTCCTAGCTTCGTCAAGGACTAGATATCCTACCCTGCTGCTGCTGCTGCTGCCCCTTCCTTGCCTAGATTTCCAAAAAGTTGTTCTTTGGCCACCAGAATTGGTTCCTTCCTGATCACAAAATTTTTGTCACTACATATTAAAACGCAGTTTTTTGTCTGGCCATGCAAGTTACGAAACTTTTGTCTGGTAATGAAGTTTTTAGCTTCACATCAAGGGGGATGAGGACAAAGAACTGCCCCCTTAAATGTTGGCTTTACAGTATTGACATTAATACTACATCAAAGGACAGCCACCGTCACTGTAGAGGGCAAATCTTTGTGAGCAATACTAAATGTGAGATCTCTGTTCAAATTTATGTGAGCTTTTATACTAAATATGTGATCTCTGTTCAAATGTTTGTGAACGATTATTACTAATGTCATGTGATCTACTATGCTCCTGTCTCTTGATAGTTAATAGGGAGTTTAAAGCACCGGCTTAATTTTGTTTAAAACAAAATCTGGATGGCATGTTATGGAGCAGAATCTGTCCTCCACAAATGGTGAGGCATTTCCAAAAATGAAACACCCTCTCCAATGGGTATTTCATGTAGGGTAAAGCCCCAGGATTGGGGCTTTACTGAAATAAGGGACCTTGAAGTGAGAGCTGAGGGTGCTCCTGAATTTTGATAAAGCCCTCAGTTTGTGTGGGCTTTATCCAACTTAAAGATGAAACTTCTTCATGGCAGAAAACAGAAGGTCTCAGTCAAAAATGGAAGATCCCACTAGGAAATGGAAAATTTCACAGAAAGATGAAATTCCCTTTCGATTTTTTGGAGGGAAATTCCATTCAATAATCAACATCTGTTTAACACTATGTGTCCCCTCGAAGTGCTTTATGCTTTTGAAACAACTGGCCTCTATTTTTCATTTTTTTCCAATGGAAAAAAAATTGGAATTCTGGTTGTGCTTTCCGCACAGTATGCAGGGTAACACCCTCTAAGCAGGTGTTACCCTACATATTATATAAATTCTCGAAGTTTTTAACCTTGTGAAGATGGACCAGTTATGTACCAGATACCTACCTATTGAGCATGGCTTCAGGTTGTAGCATGCCATCTTCATAGTCAGGGTGCTCTATGTTGATGGACATGTTACAGCCTGTACTCACATGCCACCCCGACTGGAAGTTCTTTCCAAAAGGAAGAACCAGACAGCATCTGTTGCTACCCGATTGTTTAGAATTTTTTAGCTATGGACTTATCTATTTCATGAGGTGGATAAGAATAGCCAGGTTCCAATGCATAGCTGTCCTACTTCAACCCAATAAACGAATGCCATCTCATTGAAACTTCCTTGAATCTCCGTCATGGGGCAACTTTTGTCCAGTTGTGAGTGACAGATTGCATTGTCTCTATTTGAAACTGGCTTGGCCTTTCAGCATTTCATCATGCTTTCACAAT
>Ga0116228_10001823_pt1 | contig 17971 bp, 16 predicted proteins | sample S1TSphfallax_2_FD_89694 | JGI IMG/M metagenome (GOLD analysis project Ga0116228, IMG submission 89694) | Host-associated microbial communities from peat moss isolated from Minnesota, USA - S1T2_Fc - Sphagnum fallax MG | ecosystem: Host-associated > Plants > Peat moss > Unclassified | place... | reverse complement strand
CCTTGCACGTTGATGAAATCGAATATGCCGACGCCGAGCGAGGCGTTCAGTTGCGGGCTGATTTGCCAGGACGCGCCGCCTTGCAACGCGGCAAGGTAGGATTGCGTGGTGGTGAATTTCTGGTCGGAGTTGGTCGAGAAGTCGAACGCCGGGTTGAACAGCGGAAAGCCGCCGGCGTTTGCTATCAGCGTGACGCCGCCGCCGACCGGTTGCGCGAACTGCGCGGCGACACCATCAAAACCGATGGGCGCGTAGAACATCAGGTCGGAATCGATGAACGGGCTGTCCATGCGGCCGGCATAGAGATAAAGTTGCGAGAACGGATGCATCTTGATGTAGGCGCGGTCGAGCCAAATCGACGGCAAGGCGAAATCGCCGGTCGCCGCGGTGCCGTTGGCCAATCCGAACGTCTGGTTGGTGGATACCGGCCCGTCATCCTGGCCGGTGCCGACCATGATCGTGCCGGAAACCCAGTCGGCAATATCGGCCTCCAGGCCAAATCGCGCGCGCAGACGAAAGCGGTCGCGATTCTCGGTGGTGTTCAGGAACGGCGGCGGCGTGCCGGTGCCGTTGGCAAACGCATTCGCATCGAACGGACTGCCGTTGTTGATCGAATTGAAGTTCACGAATTGATTGTAGTTGTTCTTGTCGAACAGGTCGTCCTCGTAACGCACGCGCAGATCGCCGAACAGCTTGATCCGCTTGGTCCATTCCGGCAACGCATTCGGCGCCGCCCAGCCTTCTTCCTGCGCCTGGTCCAGCACTTGCGCGCGCACCTGGTCGGCGATCTGCTTGCGCACGAATTGCGGCACGTAGGTGACACGGATCTGACCCGCCGGGGCAGGCGGCGCCGCTTCCTCGGACTCCAGGGGTGCGATGGCGGGGGCGTGCTTGCGGCCGGATGTGGCCGGCGCGCCGCTTTCCTTCAGCAAATCCTTCGCCTGCCCGGGCGTCAGAATGCCCTTCTGGATCAGCAACTGAATGAGCTTGACCGTCTGCGCATCGGCATGCGCGGGGCGCGGCGCCACGGCCAGCGCACCCAAGATAGTTGCAAGCGCGGCGCCGTAGCGGCACCGGTGTAACATCGAAACCATAAATCCCCCAAAACGCGCCCCAATAAAGTTAGGAAGCAGTTCTTTTTTGAAAAAAAGAACCAAAGAACTTTTGATCAGCAAAAGTTTTTTGTTTCTTTTTTTAAAAGAGAAATACTTCCTTCCTTAATCTTGCCTTCCTACCCCGGCGCATGGGCGTGCAATTGCACCACCCAAGGCTGTCCCCCCGTCATGTCCGCCGGCACCTCGCTCAACGTAATACGCGATAGCGCGCGCAAAACCATGTCGCGCGTCTCGGCATCGCCTTCGAAATCCTCGAACCGCGCGTCCTGCACGTGTCCGGAATGATCCAGCACGAATACGACCCGGCCGCGATAGCGCGCGGTGCGCAGGCGTTCGTCGCCGCGCAGCGCTTCGCTCACCTGGCTTTGCACCAGGTTTTCCGCCCATGGGCCCTGGTCCGCGCCGCCGCTGCCGTCGCCGCAATCGCCGACGCAATCGCCGCCGCCGCCTTCGCCCGCCTTCAGGCCATAGGCATCGTTGCCGGCGCCGGCCGTGGCGGTGAGCGCCGCGGGCGGCGTCGGCGCCTTTGGTTGCGGTTTCGGGGTCACGATTTTCTGCACCTCCTTCTGTTCCTCCTTCGGCTTTTCTTCCTTGGGCGGCGGCGGCGGCGGAGGTGGCGGCGGTGGCGGCGGCAGGTTCACGGTGGTGATATGCTGCTCGATATGCGGACGCGGCGACGGTCCGGAATGGTGCAGCACGCTCATGATGCCGAACGCCCCGCCAGCGACAAACACCATCAGGCCGGCCGGCACGCCGATCCTTTGCCACGCCGGCTTGCGCACGAACTCCCGCTCGTCACCGAACATCGTCTCAGCTCCCGGCGATATGTTGCGAGGCGAGGCCTATCGATTTGAGGCCGATGCGGCCACACAGATCGAGCACTGTCATGATCTTTTCATACTGCACCTGGCGATCGCCCTTCAGCACGACGGGCAAATCGGGGGTCACCGCCATGGCGTCGCGCAGCTTGGTTTCAAGCTCGCCGATGCTGACCGGGATGGCGTCCATGAATATCTGGCCGCTATTGGATACCGAAATGACCTTGGTTTTCGGCACCGCTAGCGATTGGGTGGAGCTGCCGTGCGGCAGATCCACCTTCACCCCCTGCACGGAGGCCGTGGTCATGATGATGAAAATCACCAGCAGAACGTAGGCGAGATCCAGCATCGGCGTGATGTTGATATCGTCGTAGGGTTTGTCTTCCTGAACTTGCATGATCTACCCTTTGAGGAACCGGCCAAGGGGCATCACGCCGCTGGCTTGCGCGCTGCTCTGCATATTCATTCTGCCGCCGCCTTCACGTCGCGGTCGCGCGCGCGCACGAAATGCCCTTCGGCGATGCGCGTCACGATTTCGTCGACGAATACCGCCATGTCGGCGGTGGTTTCCTTGATACGGGTCTGGAAGTAATTGTAGCCGAACAACGATGGGATCGCGACTGCGAGCCCCGCCACCGTGGCCAGCAAGGCGGCCGCAATGCCGGGCGCGATGGAATTGACGTTGACGTCGCCCGAGGCCGCGATCGCGGCGAACGTAATCATCACGCCAACCACGGTGCCGAGCAGGCCGATGAACGGGCCGCCGGAAATGGCGATCGTCAGCAGCACCATCTGGTTGCTCAGCCGCTGTCCCTCGCGCACCATCTGCCCGTCCATGGCGGCACGAATGGCGGCCAGGCTTTGCGGCGCAATCGAGCCGTCCGGCAGGCAACGTCCGCCCTCCAGGCGTTCATTTACCTCGCGCCAACCCGTTTCGTAAACGTTATACAGGCTGGAATTGCGCAGCCGCCCGACTTTGTCCGCGGGCAGGTGCGGCAGGATGTCGTCGAGGTTGGCACGCATGGTGTCGCGCAGCAGGACGCGAAACCGCTTGTTGGCGCCGCGCGTGTTGGCGACCACGACGGCGCGGTTGGCCATGACAACCCAACTGATCAGCATCATGACCATCAGCACGCCGATGATAAACTCGGCGTCCGGTGTGATGGAATGCAGCAGGATGCCGATATAGCCGGTGCTGAAACCGCTGGTCTGCTCAGGGTTTTCGAACACCAGCAGATTGGCGTTGGGACCCTGGCTGTGCACGGCGATGGCGATGGCGCCGTCCGGGCGCACCACCTTGCTGATTTCGAGCTCGTCGAGTTCGCCGGTGTAATTCGCCGGCGCGGCTGCCGGTGGCGCTACGGGGGGCGCGCCCGGCGCTGCGGGCGCGACAGAAGGCGCAGCGGGGGCAGCGGGGGGGGCCGCCGTTGCGGCGGCGAGCAGACCCGGCCCATTGATCGCCGGCAACGCGCCGGCCGCTTCGCCGACCTTTGCGCCATCGACATAGACGCGCAAGAATTTGTCGGAGGCAGTGACGCTGAGGAGGTGCCAGGTATCGCCGTTGATGGCCGTTCCGGCCTGCGCTCGCACCGGCGCCCCTGAGAGGGGCGTTGCCTGCACGTAAGGAATGCCGCCGGCGAGGCCGATCTGAAAGTCCGCCACCCCGCCGGTGTCGCGCTGGTCGTACAGCACGCCGCTCTGGTTCAGCGGCGCGGGCTTGATCCAGAGTTGCCAGGTGAGCGGCTGCGCCTCGGTCAGATTCAGGGTCGCGCTGGGCGCAAGCTTGACGCCGGTGCTGCTGGCGGCGAATTTAGCGCCAAAGCCAATGATGCCGGCGTCATCGCGTGTCGCCGGCGTCAGCGCATTGTTGCCATAGCCGGTGGCGTCGTGCGGCAGGCCGCTATTCTCGCCGAAATGCCAAACCAACAATTGATCGGGATCGTAAGTGGCCTTGCTGTCGGCGGTGTCGGCCGCCTTGTCGTTGCCCCAATACATATAGAAATTGGTGGTGGTGCCGGGGGCGAGGTCGGGCACGTCCACCCAGATCAGCGCCACCTGATCGACCAGCCCGTCCCATTTTTCGATATGGTAGTGCAGCGGTGTCTTGTCGTCGCCGGAAACAAAACGGATATCGCTGCCATCCTGCTTGGCGCTGTCGAATTTGAAGTTGCCTTGCGTGAGGCGGATGAGAACCTGGGTACGGCCGATCGCCTCGCCCACATTGGCGCCCTTGGGGCCGGCGTCGGCATCGATCTTCACCCGGTATTGCCAGTCCGCGTTCCACCAGGCGGCCGACGCGGGGCCGGCGGCCAGGAAAATTATCGTGACGAAAACACCCGCCACCAGCAGCGCACGCCGCGCCCATGCGCGCAGCTTCATGCCAGCCATACGCTAAAACTCCCCAAAAACACGAAATAGCACGCGGTTGGTACCGGCCTTGGTATCGGGACCGCTCTCGACGGTCTGTGCATCTTGCACGGCGCCGTTGAGATAGCCCCACAAATTCACCCGCGTGCCGACGCCGACCGAGGCGAGGCCATAGGCAAAGTGCTGGCCCGGCGTGGGATCGCGCAAATTCACCAGGCCCGCATCGGTGAACAGGTGGAATCGCCAGGTGCGCACCGGGCCGCCGATGTATTTGCGGATGTCGGGGCTGCGCAGTTCGGTCTGCGCATAGGCGCCGTAATCGCCGAGCGCCTCGGCTTCCAGATAGCCGCGCACGGTATCGGCGCCGCCGATGCCGATCTGTTCGCTGGAGACGAGCGGTTCGTTGGTGATCTGGCCGGTGGCCGAGCCCCACAGCTGGATGTCATGCGGCAAATCCTGCTCGCGCGTCACGGTCAGCTTGGCGATGGAAAAGCCCGGATCGGCCTCGTAGCGCTTGTTGTCGAACGCGGCATCGTTGCTGCCAACGTGGCTCAGCCCGAGTTCGACACCGATATTGACGTCGGTGGTCGATGCCTTGCCGGACCAATTTGCCGCGTAGTTGGCGCTGAGCGGATAATAGGTGACCGGGGCCAGGGTCAGGGTGCTGTTGGTGAGGAAATTGTCCAGCTCGAAATAGCGTTTGTAGTCCCAGCCGACGCTGAACGAGTGGGTGAAACTGCCGCCGGCGCCGTTAGTGGTGGTGCCGAGCGGCACCAGCACGCGGAAACCGGCGGTGGTGCCGCGCCCGACCACGTCGGTGGTGCCGAGCGCCACGACGTTGCTGTTGGAATGCAGGTAGGAAAACAGGATCGACAGCTTGCTGTCCGGAATGTGGAACAGGTAGCTGGCGGATTCGACCTCGGAATCGGCCACATCCTCGGGGGCGACGGCATAGGTGATGGTGGCGGAATCGCCGCGCTGGAAGAAGTTGCCGTAGGTGAGCGAGGCGTCCAGACGCAGCGCATGGGTGTCGGCGTTGTAGCGGTTGTCGAGTTCCAGCGAGCCATGCACCGGCAACTTGTCGGCGACATCCAGGTCGACATCGACGGTGTCGGGCCGGCGGCCGGGCTTCAAAACGGGCTGCACAGTGCGGTCGGGCAACTGGTTCAGGCCGAGCAGGTCGGCTTGCAGGCTGTGAATGTTGGGAATCTTGCCGGGTGCCACAGAGGGCGCGCCGGCACGCACCGCGTCGGGGATGAAATAGCGGGCGTGGGTGACGCGCAGCCGATCCACCGGCCGCTCGACCACGCGGAGCAGAACGACCCCGCCTTGCCTGTCGGCCCAGCGGGCCGGGCTGACGGTGACGGTGACGAAACCCGCGTGGGTGTAGGCGTCCTGCAGGGCGCGGCGGGCGGCTTCCACGTCCTCGGCTGTTTTGCCGGGGCCGAGATAGGGATAGACGGTTTCCTCCACCTGCTCCTGCGGCAGCACGGTGCTGCCATCGACGCGGATTTCGTTCAGGTCGAAGCGTTCTGCTTCAGTCTTGGCCGGTTGCGCGGCGGCTGCGTTGGCGGCCGCATGGGCGGCGGACGTCGGGACGCAAAAGGACAGGCCGAACATGACACATGCGGCCGCGGCGGCGAACCGCCCGGAAGGATGAGGCGCGCAGGGTCGCACGATGAAGTTTGCCCGGATGCCGTTTTGGTATTCGCCGCATTCTAATGCCATTGTTCGGCGATCACCACCATAATTCACTCGTGACAGATATATGACAATTGACGCTCAACCACCAACAGTTAAATTTTTGCACTACATTGTCTAAAATGGCGGCGTCAATTGAACGATGTCTTCTTGTGGTTTCCTGAATGCCACACGGTAGAAACGAAATCACTTGAAAGCAAACTCTACCCGCATTCTACTGAAATATACTTCATGTGCGGCGTTATTATTAATCTGTCATCAAACTGTCGCGCAACTATAAGGCGACTGTCATAGCGGTGTCACAGGGCGTTGGTAAAGGAACCCCGCAACCGGCCGAATCCGGCCTGTTACGCAAGGGGATTCACCATGACTCGCACACACCTGCTGGGTGCCGCTTCCGCGGCTGCCCTGGCTTGCCTTTCGACGGCTTCGCACGCCGCTACCCAGGCGCCGATCACTGGCGGCGGCTCGACGCTGGCGCAATTCGACTACATCGCCGAAATCAGCGTTTTCAACGCCGTCAAGAAGAGCCTCGCGACGTTCAGCACGTATTGGGAAGCCGGGTCGGGTACCGGCCAGGAAGCTTTCATCTACGATGACCTGACCTGCGATATCGATAAGGTTACCGGCGCCAACGGTGGTGCTTGCGCCGGACCCGCCGGCGGGGCCGGCAATACGGTCGATTACGGCGCATCCGACGCGACGCTGAGCAGCACGCAGATCTCCACCTGGGCAACGTCGTCCTTCGGCCAGTCCGCCGCCGGCAACCTGATCCAGTTGCCGTCCATGGGCGTGGGCATTTCCATTCCGGTCAACAATCCGGCGATCACCGGCAACGGCGTGCTGGAAGTGTCCGACAACGATCTGTGCGGCATCTTTTCCGGCCTGCTGACCGATTTCAGCCAGATCACCGACAGCGGAACGACGCCCACGCCGGGGCCGTTCAACGTGGTGTACCGGACCGACAGCTCGGGCACAAGCTTCCTGCTGACCAGCCACCTCAGCGCGGTGTGCAACGCCAACAATTCCTCGCCGACGGTAACCTTCACCGCCACCACGACGTTCGCCACGCTATTCCCGAATAACGGCGCCGGCGTCATCAACACCAGTGCCTTCCCCAATGCCATCGGCGAAAAAGGCAGCAGCGGCGTGGCCGACGAACTGGCCGGCTGCAACGGCGCCGTGCCGGACGCCTTCGGCTATCTGTCGCCGGATTTCACCACCGTGGATCCGCAGTCGGACGCAACACTCGGCTGCGAGATCAACGGCAGCGAAAAGAGCCCCCTGGTCGTGGCGGGCGTATTTAACGGCAAGAAGTCGTACATCCCGACGGTTACGGAAATCAAGCTCGGACTGCTCCACCCAAAAGCCGGCACCGGCCAGAACCTTACGCCGCCGGCCAACGCCATTGAAGGCGCCAACCCGGCGCTGTGGGTGCCGGTTGAGCCGCTGGTGACCGAGGGCTACCCGATTGTGGGTTACACCACATTCGACTTCGCACAGTGCTACGCGAGCACCGCTGTCGCCAGCGCCATCGATACATTCCTGCTCGATCATTACAAGAAGGCGAGTTATAAGTCAATCGAAACGAACAATGGCTTCGTCGACCTGAAGGCATCGCACGCAAGCCAATTCTTCACGACGATCGCGGACAACATCCTGGCCAATAAGAAGGGCTGGAATACCGACATCGAAGATGCCACGGCTTGCTCGGGTCTCGCAGGGCGCTAAGGACGAAAAAGCCAGGGGGCCGTGGCTCCCTGGCGTTTATTGAGCCTATCGGCGCTTAAGAAGACAAAAAGGCTGAGGTCATAACCTCAGCCTTTCTGTTTATTCGAGGGCTTCCTTCACCTTCGTCACAATCGCATCGAACGCGGCTGCGTCGTCGTACGCGAGGGCGGCAAGCACCTTGCGATCGATTTCGATGCCGGCCTTGTTCAGCCCGGCAATGAAGCGGCTATAGGTGAGGCCATGCGCCCGCACCGCCGCGTTAATCCGCTGGATCCACAATCCGCGGAATTCGCGCTTCCTGACCCGGCGGTCGCGATACGCATACTGTAACGACTTCTCTAGCCGCTCGAGTGCGATGCGATAATTAGTCGAGCTGCGGCCGACAAAGCCCTTGCTCTGTTCCAGAACCTTCTTGTGCCGGGCATGTGTGGTGGTGCCCCGCTTGACGCGTGCCATGTGCTGATCCTCCTAAAGCGGGGTTACGAAAGCCCGTAGGGCGTCCATTGCTTCACCGTGCGGGCATCCATCTCGGTCAGCGTCTGGCTGCCCCGGTTGGTTCGCTTGGCCTTCTGCGAACGCGCCGACAAATTGTGACGCTTCTTGCCGGGGCCGGCGAGCACCTTGCCCGTCGCGGTGATCTTGAACCGCTTCTTGACGGAGGATTTGGTCTTGCATTTGGGCATTTGCGATCTCCTATGCTGGCGCGGCGCCAATAGCGCGCGTGTCGTGGCCGGGCATGCCCATTCCAGGCCCGGACGCACAGACAAGCCGCGGCGTATAGACGCCCACGGCACTCAACACAAGAAGGTAAGGAAGATTCTTCCTTTTTTGAAAAAAGAAGCAAAAACTTTTACTTTTTAAGCACTTACTGCTTTCGACATGCGCACTATCGCCAAATCCTCGCCGTTTGGCAGCGGCACCGACAGGCGATCCAAAACCACATAGCCCCAGCGCGCATACAGCGGAACGCCGGTCAGGGTGGCGCCCATCTCGAACCTGGTGAAGCCGGCGGCCGCAGCGGCGGCCTCGCAAGCATGCAGAATGGCGGTGCCGATGCCCTGCCTTGCGCAATCGGGCTCGATGAAAAAGGCGCGGATTTTCGCCGCGTCGACGCCCGGGACCAGGCCCGCATTGTCGCGCATCGGCACCGCGTCCGCCCCAAACAACGTCCGCCGATGGCTCCACCCCCCACATCCCACAATGCGCCCCTCCCGCACCGCGACAAGGTAAGTGCCATCCCTGATTAGCTGCCGGTCCAGCCCCAGCACAGTGCCAAGCGCCCCATCCATCTGCGCCCGCGTGTAATCGTCGGCCTGAAGGATGCGCACCGACCGCTCGATGAGGCCTTCGAGGACCGGGGCCTCATCGAGGGTGGCCGGGCGTATGGTGAGGTGCATGTGGCGCTGCTATATTATACGCTGTTAGCGTAGAGGGATACGGCGGCGCCGTTGGCGATGTCACGCGAGTGAACGTGTAATGAGCGACACGCCGGAGACCAGCCGTATACCGCAGATGGCGCCCGACAAAGCGGAGGAGATCGCCCGCGGCTTGAAGTGGCTCGCGCAAAGCTATGCCGAGGCCGGCATGGCGCGCGACGCCACACGTGCCGAGCGCGACAGCCAATGGTGGATGACCTACGCAATATCGCTCGCGCAGATACCACCGACCGATCGGCCTAGGTGAGGCACGAAGGAGCGGCAAGCCAATGACGCTGGAGCAAATCCGGAAGAGCAAACCGGAGGTGAACCGTGCCCTGGTCGCGGCAACCACGGACCATGATATCCGCCGTCACCAGATCGAGGACGGCGCGGATCCCGACGCGCCAGAGCGGGTGGGATGTCGGACGGTGGGCTGAAGAAGCCCACCCTACTCGTTGACGGGGCGCTTGCGGGAAACTACCGATGGGGCGTACTATCACTGCGCATCAATAATGATCTTAACGGCCGCGTCCCGCTTTTTTCTCATTTCGTTATATTGCTTTCCGCGCACTTGCAGTAAATCGTTCCAATACTTCGTTAACAGCTTCCGGGCTACAGATTGCTTATGATCTCCGCAACCAGGTGCACGGTGGATTCCGCGCTCCGCGGGCGAGCGGTTGCGACGGGCGACGGTGGGCTGAAACGCGCACCCTTGCTACTGCCATTTTGCGCTCAGGTAGGCGATGTCGGTAGCCAGTTCGGACGGCTTCAGAGCGCGCGAATAGACCAGTAGCTCGGCGATGTCGCCGGACCAGTATTCGCCGCCGTCGCCGGCCGCGTTGAGGCCCTGACGGCCGATCACCCAGGGCTCGTTCAGGGCGCGCGTGGACAAGCCGCCGGCCAGCTTGTATTGTTTTTTGGTATTGACCTCGACATAGGCTTTGGTCTTTGCCACGACGCCGGTCAGGATGAAGGCGTTCGTTGGCGTCTTGATGTCGCCCTGTCCGGTCTGGCCCTGGTTGGCACCGCCGATTGCGTCGGTGAAGCGGAAGCGGTCGGCCGGCTTGCCTTTGAAGGAGCCCCAGACGGTGCCGAGGAAGATCGAACTGGTTTCGGTGCTGGGATCCCAGTTCGACAAAATTTCGCGGTATGACCCGGTGCCCTGCGTGCTGGTGTCGGTCACCACGGCGATTATCGTGAACAGTTGCTTGGTAACGATTTCGCCGGTGATCGACATGACTTGATTGCCGGAAAACACCGCGACCGGGAGGCCGTTGAGGCCGCCTGCCTGCACCTCCGGCGCCTGGCCGGTCAGGGCCGTTGCGTCGTGGCCGTGGCCAGACTGGTCGGCCCAGCTCGATCCATCGGGGGCGAGCCCGGAATCGGCTTTCAACCACATATCGAGACCCGTCGTGACCGGTCCGGTTTGGGCGTCCGCGGCGGTGCAACAAAGGCTGAGCGAGGCGCATAGCAAGGCAGCCGGTTTCCAGGTTCGCAGCATGGTCAGTCCCCCCATTTGGTCCGTTGATGGAGACGCAATATAACCCCGGCGCGGCGGCGGCGCTACCAGCAAAACGAATAGCCGATGGGGGGCGGTGCTTGGAGCGCGATCGGTTCAAGTTGACTTGGTTGAACGGTCGATCGCGCTCAAGCTCGTTGTTTGAGAGCGTGAGCGACGCCGCCGGTTATTCAACCTCAAGCGATCACGCTCTAGCCAACGATTTTGTTGTGCCCATGGCTGAACCCTGGCCCGGTTGCGCTGGTTTTCGGGCGCCCGGGGAATGCGGAAGCCTACGCCAAAAATATCGGACCTGGGTATTTCGCCACCGTTGCGTCATCGGTGAGAAGGGTGATGCCTTCGACGGTGGCCTGCGCAATCAACAAACGATCGAACGGGTCGGTATGGATCGGTGGCAGCATATCAATGGCAACGGCATGCGCGCTGAAAATCGCCAACTCGTGGTAGCCGTTGTCGATCAGGCCACGGCGGAGGATGCGCGCATCAATCTGAAAGTCAGGACGATGTAGGCCGTGCTTGATGGCAATTTCCCACCGGCTAGCCACACTGAAATGCAGGTCGTTTTCCGGTGCCTCCATGAATGCAAGTGCACCGGCGGGAATGTGCTCGATGACTTCGGCGGCCCAGATCAGCAGATGCGTATCCAGAAGCAGTTTCACGCCTCGCTTTCGAATAACGCTTCGATCTCGGCGGCGCCCATCGTGTTGAAGTCCTCGGGAATTTTGGTCTGTCCCGCCATGAAACCGAACCGTTTGGTTGAACCCAGTGCCGGTCGCCGAAAGCAAGGCTTTTTGCTTCTTTTTTTCAAAAAGGAAGGCCTTCCTTCTTACTTCCCCTTCCCTTGTTCCTTAAGCTGATAAACCAACTCCAACGCCTGTTTCGGCGACAGATTTTCCGGCTCCACCGCGTCGAGCGTTTCGCAAACGGCACAGCTCACACCGGGCGGAGGCAGGCTGGCGAACAGCGGCAAATCCGCAATGACCGGCTCGCGGCCCTTTTCCAATGCGGCCAGCAATGCCCCAGCGCGGCGGACGACGGCTGCAGGGACGCCGGCGAGGCGGGCGACGTGGACGCCCCAGCTTCGGCCGGCGGCGCCGGGGGCGACTTCGTGCAGGAACACCACGTCGCCGCGCCATTCGCGGACGCGCATCATGTGGGGGGACAGGCGGGGGAGTGTGCCGGTGAGTTGGGCGAGCTCGTGGAAGTGGGTGGCGAAGATGGTGCGGCAGCGGAGTTGGCTGTGCAGGGCTTCGAGCACCGACCAGGCGATGGCGAGCCCGTCCAGCGTGGCGGTGCCGCGGCCGATTTCGTCCACGATGACCAGCGAGCGGGGGCCGGCCTGGTGCAGGATGGCGGCGGTTTCGGTCATTTCGACCATGAAGGTGGAACGGCCGCGGGCGAGTTCGTCAGCCGCGCCGACGCGGCTGAACAGGCGGTCGATGACGCCGATGCGCGCCGTGGCCGCGGGGGCCGGCAGGCCGGCCTGGGCGAGGATGGCGATGAGGGCGTTCTGGCGCAAATACGTGGACTTGCCGGCCATGTTGGGGCCGGTGAGCAGTAGAACGCGGCAGGCGGGGGAGAGATCGCAGTCGTTGGGGACGAAGGCGCTGGTTCCGGCTTGGGCCATTTCGACCACGGGATGGCGGCCGGCGGTGACGCAGAACGCATCGCCGTCTGCGACGGCGGGGCGGCACCAGGTGCCGCCTTCGGCGAGGCGGGCGCAGGATTGCAGCACGTCGAGCGTGGCGAGCGCCTCGGCAGCGGCGGCGAGTGGCTCGGCGGCTTCAAGCGTGGCTTCGATGAGATGGACAAAAATGGTCTTTTCGCGGGCGGTGGCGCGGTCGGCGGCTTCGTTGATGCGGCGATCGAGGTCGGAGAGGTCGGGGTGGGTGAAGCGGGCGCCGTTGGCCATCCCCTGGCGGAGGGTAAGTTCGGGGAAGGCGCGGAGGGACTCGACAGCGACGGCTTGGGCCTCGAGCACATAGCCGAGCTGGGCGTGGTGTTTGATTTTCAGGCTGGCGACACCGAAGCGCTGGCAGAAATCGAGCTGCAGGCCGGCGATGACGCGGCGGCTGTCGTCGCGCAGCCGGCGATGGGCGTCGAGTTCGGCGTCGAAGCCGGGGGCAATAACGCCGCCATCGTCCAGGCGCGGGGGGACGGTGTCGGGCAAGGCGCGGGCGAGCAGGGCCGCGAGGTCGGGCGCCGGGTGGAGCGCCGATGCCGTGGCCGCGAGCTGCTGCGGGAGGGGTGCGGGCAGGGCGGCCGCGGCTTCGGCGGCGGCGCTCTGGCCGAGGCGAATGGAAAGCAGATCGCGTGGGCCGCCGCGGCCGAGGGAGATGCGGGCCAGCGCGCGGGCGATGTCGGGGGCGCCGCGGAGCGCCAGGCGCAGGGCGGCGAGCGCGTCGGGTGCGGCGAGCAGGCAGGCCCAGCCGTCCTGGCGCGCGGCAATGGCGGCGACGTCGGTGAGCGGCGCGGTGAGCCAGGCGGCGAGCAGGCGCGCGCCGGGTGCGGTGAGCGTGCGGTTGACGCTGGCGATGAGGGTGAGGTCGGTGCCGCCCTCGCGGGTGCGCAATATTTCCAGGCTGGCGCGGGTCGCGGCGTCCATGTCGAGCTGGCTGGCGGCGCCGACCGGCATGGGGTGCGACAGGCGGGGGAGTTTGCCGGCCTGGGTGAGGCGAACGTAGTCCAGCGCCAGGGCGCCCGCGGCGGCCTCCGCGTCGGAGAAGGTGCCGAATGCGTCCAGGCTGGCGGCGCCGAACGCTTCGGACAGGCGGCGGCGGGCGGCCAGCGGCGGTGGGGCGGCCATGGCGGGGGCGCGCCGGGTCGCGAAATCACCGAGCGCGGTTGATTCCGGCGCAAGAATTTCCGCGGGGTCGAGGCGGCCTAGCAGCGCGGGCAGGCTGCGTGGAGGGACTGGTGCGGTTTCGAACAGGCCGGTTGAGACGTCGAGCCAGGCGGCGCCCATCGCATCGCCGGTTTCCGCCAAGGCCAGCAGGAGGTTGGGGCGGCCGGACTCGAGCAGGGTGTCCTCGGTCAGCGTACCGGGGGTGATCAGGCGCACCACTTCGCGCTTGAGCGGCGCCTTGCCCTGGCGGGCGCTGGCCGCCTCCATCTGCTCGGCGACGGCGACGCGGAAGCCGCGGCGGATCAGGCGGGCGAGGTAGAGGTCGGCGGTGGCGACGGGAACGCCGCACATCGGAATGGGCGCGCCGCCGTGCTCGCCGCGGTGGGTGAGCGCGATGTCCAGCGCGCCGCTGGCAGCCTCCGCGTCGGCGAAGAACATTTCGAAGAAGTCGCCCATGCGGAAGAACAGCAACGCGTCCGGGTGCTGGTCCTTGATGGCGAACCACTGCGCCATGGCGGGCGAGGCGCCGCTTGCGGAATATGCAGCACTCGCCACGGCACTATGCGCGATTTTGGAACGCAAGCAATGTCAGGAAAACCAGACGCTGCTCACCGCCGGCTTGGCCGAAAAATGCCAGCGCCTGGCGCGCCCGGGAAACCGCAAGGATCACATTGGAGGTGCGCCGCTTGGAGGTGCGCCGCAACTTTGCCGGGTCGTCGTCAGCTTCATGTCGGCCCGCCTGCAAGTCCACCACCGTAGAGCCAAACTCCCGCAGTGCTTCACCAAAGCCGCAAGGCACCAGCGGGGCCAAATCCGGACCTGGTTTGGAAAGCGTTGTGCAGACCTTGCTGATCCTGTGGTGATCCACGCTGCGGTAGACCAACGTATGGCGCGCAGTGCCGCGGTTGGCCTTGCCGACGAACTCGTCGGCAACAGCAACTACAATGCAATGGTACAGTGCGTAATAGGCGGAGGACAGCGCACGCCTGACATCCACCTGTCGGGGTGGCCCGGGCTGAAAGGGCTTCACCAGCCGTTCGGCCTGTTGCAGCACTTCCTCGGGGTCAAGAACCGCCATGCGTGGCCAGTTCCTCGTCCGTCGCGTACTCAATTGAGGCACGGCGGGTCTCACCGGCAGCATGCAGCCTGTCCTGCAACGCGGACAGCGCCCGGATGGCCTGCGCGCCCGTGACGGACGCCCGTAAGGTCGCCCGCAATACGACCAGCACGAGGAGCGTTTCCTCGCCATCCGTCCCGAACTCGGGCTCGCTGGTGACGTTGAGCACGGCGCCTGGCGGCAGATGCTCGGTGACGACCTCGTTGGCGATCCGGTTTATCTGCTCGGTGCTCAACATGATTTCAGTATAGGCTTCGACATCGGGGGAGGCCAGGGTATAGGCCGCAGTAAGGCCGGACGCCGCTTGCAGGCAGGCGCTGGGCGGGGCACGTCTTCAGACGCACCGTCGCGACGGTGCGCCGGCGTGTGAGGGGGCCAGGACGCATGAGTAGCGAACCGCAACCATCGGATCCACGATTTTACGAGCGGTCATACGCGCTCGACCGGCTGATCATGCTGTCGGATGGCGTGTTTGCCATCGCCATGACGCTGATGGCGCTCGATGTGCGGCCGGAGGGCGCGTGGCCGCACACGATTGCCGGCATGCTGGAGGCCGTCGCCGGGCCGTTTCAACTGTATTTCTGGAGCTTCATCGGCGTCGGCATATTCTGGACCACGCATCGGCGCCTGTTTGGACGCCTGACCCGGTCCGACGCCGTGGTGACCGGCATCAACCTGGTGCTCCTGGCGCAAATTACGCTTGTGCCGGTCGCGACACGGATGTTGGTTGAACTGAAGTCGGTTCCGGGTGTGTTATGGCTGTACCTGTGTCTGTTCGGGCTCATCGGACTCACCAACACCGCCCTGTGGCTCTACTCATGGCTGGCGGACATCATGTCGGCACCGCGCCCTGGCTCGATGGTGGTCGCCGTGGTGGCGCTCATGCTGCTGTTCATGCCCGTGGGCATGACGGCGCTGGGCGTGTTCTCGGGGCTGCCGGGCTATCACTGGCTGCCGGCGCTGATGCCTCTCGTTTTCGGAATTATCAGAGCGCTGCGTGTGCTCGCTGAACGGGCGGACGCCCGCGCCAGTAGAAAAAAGAAGGCCGGGGCTCTGCCCCTGGACCCTGCTAAGGACAAGTCCTTAGAACCTGTTACTTAAGGGAGGTCAGGGGTAGGGAGGGGCACCCGAGAACGTTCGGAACTACCGCCTGCCCCCTCCCTACCCCTGGCCTTTTTCCTAGGGAGGCGCAATTGGCCGATGGCGAAGCGACGTCTGCCCGCATTACGGCCGAGGAGGCGTTGGCGCTGCATGCCAGTGGGCGGCCGGGCAAGTTGGAGACGCGGATCAGCAAGCCGCTGACCACGGCGCGGGATTTGGCGCTGGCCTATTCGCCGGGGGTTGCCGAACCGTGCCTGCGCATCGCGGCCGATGCGTCGAAGGTGTACGACTACACCACCAAGGGCAACATGGTGGCGGTGGTTTCGAACGGCACGGCGGTGCTGGGGCTGGGCAATCTCGGGGCGCTGGCCAGCAAGCCGGTGATGGAGGGCAAGGTGGCTTTATTCAAGCGCTTTGCCGATGTGGATGGGATCGACCTCGAAATCAGCACCGAGGACGTCGACGAATTCGTCAATTGCGTGCGATTCCTGGGGCCGGGGTTTGGCGGCATTAATCTGGAGGATATCCGGGCGCCGGAGTGTTTTATCATCGAACAGCGATTACGCGAATTGATGGATATTCCGGTGTTTCATGACGACCAGCACGGTACCGCCATTGTGGCCGCCGCGGGGCTGATCAATGCGTGCCATTTGACCGGACGCGATTTCGCCGCAACGCGGATTGTGGTGAACGGCGCGGGGGCGGCGGCCATTGCGTGCGTGGAACTGATCAAGGCGATGGGAGCGCTTGGCGAGAACATTACGCTGTGCGACACAAAGGGCGTGGTGCATCGCGACCGCACCGACCTCAACCAGTGGAAATCGGCGCATGCCCGCGAAACCAAGGCGCGCACGCTGAGCGATGCGCTGGATGGCGCGGATGTGTTTTTCGGACTGTCGGTGAAGGGCGCGCTGAGCCAGGACATGGTGCGCGAAATGGGCCCGCGGCCGATCATTTTTGCCATGGCGAACCCGGACCCGGAAATTACCCCCGAGGAAGCCCGCGCGGTATGGCCGGATGCGATCGTCGCCACCGGGCGCAGTGACTATCCCAACCAGGTCAATAACGTGCTCGGCTTCCCCTACATCTTTCGCGGCGCGCTGGATGTGCGCGCCAGTACCATCAACGAGCCGATGAAGATTGCCGCGGCCGAGGCGCTGGCCGCCTTGGCGCGCGAGGATGTGCCGGACGAGGTGGCGACCGCGAGCGCGCGGGAGGTGCGCTTCGGGCCGGAATATATCATTCCGAATGCGTTCGACCCGCGGCTGATTTTCCGCATTCCGCCGGCGGTGGCAAAGGCCGCGATGGAGAGCGGCGTGGCGCGGCGTCCACTGGCGGATTTGCGCCGCTACACGCGCGAACTCTCCGGCCGGCTGGATACCACGGCGCACGCGCTCGATATGATTTTCGAGGATGTGCGGGCCAATCCCAAGCGCGTGGTGTTCGCCGAGGGCGAGGAGGAGAAGGTGCTGCGCGCCGCCATCGCCTTCCACAACGAAGGCTACGGCGACCCGATTCTGATTGCGCGCGAGGACCGCGTGCACGCCACGCTGCGCACATTGGGCATGTCGCTGCCGCACGGGATTACGATCTGCAACGCACGCCTCTCGGGGCATAATGAACGCTATACCGCGCTGCTATATGCACGCTTGCAGCGGCGTGGCTTGCTGGTGCGCGATGTGCAACGGCTGGTCAATCAGGACCGCAACATCTTTGCCGCCGCCATGCTCGCCGCCGGCGACGCGGACGCCCTGGTGACGGGCCTGACGCGCGCACGCAGCATCTGCCTGGACGCGGTGAACATGGCGATCGATCCGCTCCCCGGCCGTACCGCGTTCGGGCTGACGATGATGTTGGGGCAACGTGAAACGATTTTCATTGCCGACACACTCATGCATGAACGCCCCTCGCCCATTCTGCTGGCCGACATTGCCGAGGGCGCCGCGGCCTACGCAGAAAAACTCGGCCACCAGCCGCGCGTGGCGCTGCTGTCGCACAGCACATTCGGCCAGCCGCTGCACACCACGGTGCACGGCATCCGCGAGGCCGTTGCGATTCTGGCGGCGCGCGGGGTGGAATTCGAATTCGACGGCGATATGTCGCCGGACGTGGCGCTGGAACCCTCGATCCGGGCGCTATATCCATTTTGCCGGCTGACGGGCAACGCGAACGTTCTGATCATGCCGGGGCTACATTCCGCCCACATAACCTCCCGCCTGGCGCCGCGATTGGGCGGCGG
>Ga0116228_10001820_pt1 | contig 17974 bp, 21 predicted proteins | sample S1TSphfallax_2_FD_89694 | JGI IMG/M metagenome (GOLD analysis project Ga0116228, IMG submission 89694) | Host-associated microbial communities from peat moss isolated from Minnesota, USA - S1T2_Fc - Sphagnum fallax MG | ecosystem: Host-associated > Plants > Peat moss > Unclassified | place... | reverse complement strand
TCTGGGTTTTTGTTTGAGTGTGAAATTTTGTAGAATAGTGAAAAATAATAAAAATTTCTATTGAGTATATTATGTTTTTTTCTTTTTGGTGGAATTATTTTTAGCTTGATTTCAAATATATATATTGAAATATATTTTGCCATATTTTTCCATTCAAATTTTGGTTCAAAAGCAATTTTTATAACAATTTCAGGTCCACATTGCTATGCATTATTAGTGACAATCAACTTTTTTTTCTTCTTGTGTTTCATATAATTTCCAATAATTAACCATTGTTTTATTCAATGTCAAATTTAATTTAAATTAATATACCTTTCATGGACATCAAAAGACACGTGTTAATTTTTGTTTTTTCATATCCATGTCGATGGATAAGGAAAAATAGTGAGATAATTATAAAATGGAGGTAGTTATTAAGAAAGGTGACCATAAGATGTTTTCGAATTAGGGTTTAATTCAGTAAGTTTGTAGTGCACACCATGTTGTTTGCATTTTTTAGTGTGCACTTTGCATTTGCAAGTTGTATAAGTTGCTAGTGAATTGATGATATGTTCAAGTGTTTGAACCTTGAATTAAGTTTTTTAGTCTTAAACCATAAAACATTTTCAAATTAAGGTTTAGTTCATTGAATTTGCACCTTTGTTGTTGGCATTGTTTTGGATTCTACATTTGCTAATGTGCATTGTCAGCACTTGTTAATGTGCATTATTTGCACTTGTTGGTGTGCACTATTTGCACTTGCTTGTGTGCATTTGTTAGTTTTTACCATGGTTTTTCTAGAGTTGTTAAACAACTTTAAATTTAAATTTTCTTTGGTGCTCGAGTTCCAACATAAGAATCTTGTCTTCTCCATTCCTAATTCTTCTGATGTACTTGAATCTAGTAGCACATGTGAGCAAAGAAACATTCCTCATGACCTTGAATTGCACTTGTCTTCACCTCAAATCTTTGACACAGGCCATGCTAAAAATTGTAGTTATTGATCTTGATGATGAATTTACCTTTGTTCCCAAAACACATAAGAAGGTTGTGACTAATGTAAATTGCAAGTTTCAAAAGATTTGGGTCATAAAAGTGCCATGGGCAAAGCCCGCCGTGGGCAAAGCCCATTTTTAATGAAGTTGGGGTGGTTTTTACAATGGTATGTCATGTTTGTATGAGAATTCAAAGGAAAGAAAAAAAAATGGTTGCGATGTGGGATTTTATTGATAAAGTATGTAAAAGAAAGGGTTCATATGGTAATTGGATCATGGATCCAAAATGTGTGCATGTGGAAAATGAGATTTCTTATGCTCAACTTTCTACAACCACATAACTAAGTAAGGGTCAAGTAGTGGAGGATAAATGAAAGTTAGTTTGGTTTGCAATTATTTTTAGCTTGTTGAGTAAAGGTAAGCCAATAGTTGATTTTGAAGATTTCCATCCTTTGTATGAGTTTTTGAAATTTTTATCTCTCCCCAAAAAACATTGGTTTGATGGGGCTAATTGGGAGATTACAAAATACATATAAGCTGAAGTTTTGAAGTTTATTAAGTTGTCCAAAATTCCAAGTTTATTTTTCTTACTTATGATGAGGTTACAACCATGGATAATGCAAGTTGGGCAAATGTTTGTGGTTACATTGTGCAAGACTGGTGTCAAATATCATTATTGTTGAATATGTAACAAGTGTATTCTAGATCTAGGGCTGATAACTTGACTTTACTAATCATGAATTATTTGATGACACAAGGGGACTTGAAATAAGAGGACATTGCTTCAAGGTTGGTTTGTTTTGTTTTTAATGGGGTTAACACCTTTCAAGGCTTGAGATTTGGGGTGATAATCCATATATAGCAGTAGTATTTTCCATTTGTTGTTGGTGTGCATTGTATCGTTCATTAGACAAACCTTACAATATAAACCTTTGCAACTTACTTTTGGTTTTTCACACTGAAAATTTATTGCAATGCTTGTATGGTTATTTTAGTCATAGCCCCAAAGGCATTTAAATTTATTAAGTTGGTAGAGATAATGGAAACTAAAGGTAATAAAATTCTATGCAATATTAAAACTAGATGGATCTCTATGATTAATCGTATTAAACAAGTGTTGTCCAAAGACCACACGTCTTCATGAAAATGACATTAAATGTTGCTACAATAACTTTTGTTCAGTCTAATTTATCTTTGTTCATTTATGTGGAAACTTTGTTGGGGTTGAATACAATGATTCCATTGTTAAAGGCAATACATTCCTTGATTAAATTTTCACAAGTAAGGGATGTTTTTGCCTTTGATTTCATAGCAGTAGTGAAGATTTGTGATGGGGATGTGTAACACATGTTCTATGATAGTTAGTCTTCTTTTGAAGGTGATGTGTTCACTAATTTCAAAGCTTTGATCAATGCTACCCATGACAACATTATTTTGCATTGAATTATAGATCTGCACATAGACATTGATCATCTGGCTTTTGAATTTGTTGGCCACTCAACTTATTATAAAATTACAAGGTAGTTTCTTTGCCCAAGATCTTATGGATGCATTGGGATTTGTTTATTCACAATATTGGTTGTAACTAAAACTTGAAAAAAGGTTCAATATTCATTTGGCAATCATGAAAGTAGCCTTTTGTTAGCTTAAGAAGGTAGGACTTGATGAAGTATGGGTTCTAAGCTTGTTTTTTATTACCGTTCTTGACCTTCAAAGATCTTTATTTGTTCTCACCATGACAAAGAATGCTAAGTTGGCGATGCACAACCTTTTAATGTCAACCCAATAACCAAGTTGTGGAGAACCCTTATTTCCTTTCATATTTTTTGAAGTTAAAATCCCCAAATACATCAAGTTGATTGAACTTGCTATTGTGCAAGTTATTGATTATGTTGAGGATGAACGTTGTTTTTCTACATTGACCTTCATGAAGACTAAACCATAGAATAGATTAACCATGCATTTGGAGCTCGTAATTCACATGGGTACTACCAAATTTCCACTTTTAAAACCTTTCCTTTTGGTGCAACAATTCAAAATTGGAAGGACATCAAAATTCAATAAGGTGCCAAAAAAAGTTGAGGCTTGAGGCCAATCTACATCCAACCTCCTTGTTTGGGTCTTTTTTTGCACTCAAAATAAATGTCAACTAAGAATTTCTTTTTGCATGTTAGGATCCCAAAAAAATCCCCCACATACCAATTCTGATTACTCATCACACAAATATTCTTTAAAAAATATTTTAATAACACTCTCAAGGCATGTTCTAAGAATCTGTCATCATGTACTTGCTAAAAATCTCTTTTGGGATACTTGCAACCGCAAAAAGAAATGTTAGAAAAATTGGGGGGGAAACAATAAAAAAATCCATACCGATAGCCTATAAAGGAAAAGGAGTAGGTATACTCGTTACAAAAAAATTTGGGAAAATATTAGTTTAATTTTTTTTTTTTGTCTTTTTGTTTATAAATCATTAAAAAATACTTGCACTACTAGACTCTAGTAGTTGGTACAATGATATAGTAGTAGTAGTAGTAGTAATAATAATAATAATACTTTCTATTATTATTATTCTGGTACAGTAGTAGAAAGTTATAATAATAATATAATATACAAAATTGCACCAAGTGTGTGTACCTATTTGACAGTTGTTATGTGTGTTTCAATATACTTTTGTTCCGTACACCTTTGTACGGTTCCAGGGAAGCCTTTGGGAAGCAGAGGAGGTGGGGGAATCAGAGGAGTGTGGGGGGGATGGACTGGGAAAGAGAGAGAGAAAGAGAGGAGAGGAGAGTGTTTGTTGCTTTGTGTGAGGGACTCGAGAAGGATTTTTGAGCATCAGAAGAAGTGTGGGAGTCTTTTGAAGATTTGGGAAGAGGACTTGGGGGGCAAGAAAGAAAACGCAGCGACGGTAGCAAAGAAAAAAAAAAAAAAACATCTCTCTTTGGAGGTAAGATTGATATGAATTTCTTCTTGAAAAAAAAATACAAGAATTTGGGATCTTTTTTGTTTCTCTCTTGTGTTTTATTTGTGGTGGGTGGGTGTTGTAGCCTTCTTTTGATTTTGGGTTTTGTTGGTAGAATAGAATAGAATAGAAGAGAAGAGAAGAGAAGAGAAGAGAGAAGAGAAGAGAGAAGAAAGGAGGAGGAAGAGGAGGAGGAGGAGGAGGAGGAGGAGAGTTTTTGTGACCATTACCTGATGGGTTTTTTTTCTCCCCTTGGGTTTCATGTGAGTGTATCTGTGTTTTTTGTTTGTGGGTTTGTTTTGCTTTTGGGTTGAAGGCTCAGGAATTTGTGGTTTCTGGTTTTTAGGGTTTGCTAAGGGAGGCCATATGGGGTTCTGAAGGACCTGGATTATCATAGTAATTTTTTTCTCCTTTTTTTTGGGCCCTCTAAGATTTCTTTTTAAAGGTGAAGGAAGTTGTGTTTTCTGAAGTTAATTTCATGTACAAGATTGATGAGGGCTGCGAGTTTTTTTTTGTAACTGGAACAATCATTTTGACACAGTGTTATAAACTTGTGGTTTGCTTTTGGAAATCCTCTTCTTTTTTGCTGCTTGTGAGCTTCTGTCTTACAGTGGCTGTTTTGTTTCTTCGTTTCTCTACGATCACTTTTGATTTTTTTTTCCCTTTCCGCCTCCCCCTAAGAATCTAGATTTCTGGTGAGACAGTAGTGTAAAGGAGGCCTTTGCTTCACATTCTGCATGGAAAGTGATGTGGTGCAAAGTGGGTCAGTGTGGAAAGAAACTGATTATCATGTCTAAGTGGCCTTTTCAAGGTGCTCTGTTTCAAGTGTACAGATCCATTGGTGCTTCTGTTCAGTATGCCATGATTTCTTGGATATGTGAAAAATGAGAGATCGCTTTGCAGATCCACTCCTTGATTTTGTTGAGGTTTTGATGCATGTGTTTTATGAGTATGTGAAGAGTGGGTAGCAAGTTTCTGGTTGTCTTATTTTTGAGCATTTCCTCTGGGCGTGTGGTTTTGGAAGTGAGTTCTATGTTTGTGAATGGTTTTGTTATGGAAAACTCATGTTCAAAGCTCTAGGAGGACTAACTCTCTTGCTGCCACTTTCTGAAATCATGGAAAACAGTCAATAGATTTGGAGTGTCATATGTCGCATGCAATATTCAAGTCATGAAATATTTTGGGATTTTGATTGGACACTGGCTGCAATACTGTTGTTAAGTGCCTCAATAGAGTTGAGCTTCTTTGAAGATTTTGTCTTGAATTGGGGGCCTTTGTAACCTGTTGCCTTTGCTTTCTTACATATCCGATCCATTGACTTTCTGTCAGTGAATCAGTTAGAAATGTTATAGTGTCTGATGAGAATTTTTTTTCCCAGAGGTCCTGTCTAATGCACAGCTCAACAACAAACCTTCCACTGGCAACTTATATCGGCTTTGTTTTTCAATGTTCCTGACTGCTGCAGGGGTTGTTCTGTGTGCAGAATGTCACAATTGGAAATGCCAGGAGCCTCATCCCTCCTTGATCTCAGGATGCCGGAGGATGAGACTCGTCATAACTGCCTGAAAACTTTGGTACAGTCCTTGAACTGGACGTATGGAGTCATTTGGAAGCTCTCACCTGGCGATAGGTGAGCAACGGAGTTTTTCCTGACAATGTGTTGCAGTGTACTTGTATTCATTGTATTGAAGCATCGAGCTTTAAGAAGTGTGAGGTCATTGCCTCCTTGACATCCAATCAGTAGGAGTTAGCATTGGAGAGGCATGAGAAAATGTGTTTGTTTCTGACTGCTATGCTTGAATTCATTGTCTACAGGTTTGACCTGGAATGGGTTGATGGCTGGTTTGATCCTACAAGCTTCAAGTCCGGTCACACTCTCATGCCACAATTCTACTCCATCTTCAAGACATGTAATTTCAGGGATCCCAGTGCACATGGGTAAGAGTTAGATAATAACCTTGTAGACCTTGAATTGAAATGCAAGTCTCTATCTCTGAAAAGTGGTGTCAGCTACCACAATTGGGTTTAAGAAACACCCTAATCTACAGTGTATTTGTTGACATATGCCATTCTTATCAAAATGCTCAGAAGCTTAAAAATCTGAGCAATCCAGAAAAAATCTGTTTATGTTTGTGCTTGCAGATATTCTGCTTTGGCCTTGAGACAAGTTGCCTCTTTTTGGTGGACTAGCCAAATGGCAGAAGTTCCCACCGACAAGTGCAAAGCTCGATTTCTGCAGGTAACTTGCCAAGCCCATTCTTGCAGGATTTTTGGCAGACCTTCAACTACTTCTATTTGTAGCAATCTGTCTGCTTGCAACACTTTCTCCTTCGTCTAGTTTAAGTGCTCGAGGAGACAATGAACCAAGGAATGTAGATTGCAAAAAATTCTGTCTGAGAAACAACTGTCCTCTGACCTTTTAACGCACCTGTCTGTTGTGGTTACAGTGTATTCTGACCTTTTTTTTATTTGTGTGTGTTTTGTTTGAACTCTGGTGCAACCATTAGGAAGCACACATTCAGGTAAAACATCTTCTCTAGTGACTACTAATTTCTGCTCCTCTTACATTCTTTTACATCCAGTTTACAATTTGCTTGTACCTACACAGACCGACTCCTTCTCACTTGTAGTTTTGATGTCATCATGATAAATGTTGGAGAACCCAACCCCCTTCCTTACGGGAGGCATGCCAGGGTTTCTGACACCAGGGCCATCATGTCTGAAGTTGCTGAGCTCTTTTCCTGTGACCCTCTTCTGTTAGTGTGGTTTGTGGCAGTGCTGAACAAAATTTGCTGTTGACAATTTTCTCAAAGAGAAATGTTGGGAGAAATTCTCACATATTGCATTTTCTTTTGATGCAACAGACCATTGTTTGCATTCCAAGGCTTGGAGCAGATGGCATGTACTGTGCAGAACTCGCTACAACTGCTCTGGTAGGTGGATGCCCATCTTGTCCATGAGATCAGCTGAGCTCTTGTGTGTACCCCATTTGAATTTGAGCAAGTGGATCTCACCTGAGGAGCTTTGCCTCTACACCATTGAGGTTGCTTGTTATCTACACACAAGAAAAGAGAAGACCCAATTTGGCCTAGATCTATAATACAAGCGTGCCCATTTGAATGTGATTGGTTTGCAGGTAGCTTAGAAGAAATTTTTGTGCGCTGTTATCAGTCAAGAGTATTGATATAGTCTTCAGTGCTGTCACAGGTATCAAAAACAGATGCTCTGATGAATATCTTGCAAAGATATGTGTCAACATTAGTTACACCTCCCATGTTCAGTGCAATGGAGTCTCCATCAGCAAGCACTTTGAGCTCTATGGTGTCTCTGGGACACGAATACCCAAACAACCTATTTTCTTCTCCTGCTGTTGTGCCTCCCTTAAACTCAAGAACTTCAGCAGGTGCACAAATGATGGCACCTGGTTCATCTGGGTTTGTTCCTCCTCTCAATGCCAACAGGTATATTCCTGGTGATTTCAATGAGTCTCTTGGGAGCTCAGGCACAATTCTCAGGGAAGAGGAGCCCTACTTTCAATGGACCACACCAGGGAATCAATCCCTCTTCTTTGGCTATGGAAGTGGGTTGTTTGATGAGCCTGACACCGATGCGGATGTTGAGAAAACCATGTTCAATTCATTGGATAGTAGCAAGGGTGCATCAAAGTCTGCATCAAGCCTTGGTGTCATGAGTCCTTGCACATGGGATTCTGACACACTTGAACCTGAAGAGGTTGTGATACAGGCACCGGCAGTGCCAGATTTTCCTGTTGAGCATTCCATTGAGCATTCTAGGCGCATTAATTCTGTGTCTTTACCTGCTCAAAGTGCAGAGGATCTTCTTGTTCTTTTAGCTGGCCCTAAGCCACATGTGACCTCAGCTTCAAAGTGCACAATGACAGCAAGCCTTCCAACTGATGCACAATTTTCATCTTTCTCTCATCTCCTTGATACAGGCAGTGTGTATGACACTCCTGAAGCTCAGGTGAAGACAATGGACCAGGCAACTTCAAGCATTGATCCATTCTGCCTGAAACAATCAACACACATGAGCTTCCTACAAAACCTTTCAGGCCAGCTACCCCATGGCACCAAGCCACTCATGGATGTGTATGACAATGGACTTGCTCTGCCAGCATTGTGTTTTCGGCATAACATGAACTCTCCCTTTCAAAGAAGAGTTCGCTTCAAACTGTCAGAGCAAGGGAGAGATAGTCATCCAGAAAGACAATCTCTGTTACGGAAATGGACAGAGAAAATAGTCCCTATGATTGAAGAACATGCTCAACAACAGAAACTTGCAGAGCAAGAGTTAGCCAGGTTACACTCTACCCCAAGTTCTGGAGATAGTGCAAGGAGGTCAAATCCAGCTCAGGATGATGCTGCCCACATTCACAAGCTTGCAGAGCGATGCCGTCGTTCCAAGTTCAATGAGAAGATGCATACTCTATGCACCATTGTTCCCATTATCAAGAAGGTGTGTGCATAAATTGACATCTCAAAGTTCAAGGCCAATTTTCTGATTGTGTGCCTGTGAATAGAAACATCTTAGGATTGCATTGCTGACCTGTGGCACTGGGTTCATTTTGCAGAAGGACAGGGTCTCTGTACTCTCACACACTATAGATTATATACGCCAGCTGACAACGCAAGTAGCACACCTGGAAAAGGCTGATCATGCTCTTAAACAAAAAAAAGGCGCTGACTACCCCCATCCTCCAGCCCGTACCACATTAATCCAGGCTCAAGATGATTCAAGCCTTGATGCCAGCTCAAGCTCAGGCGGTCTCATAAAGGTTGCTGTTTGTCCAAATGATGATGGCTTAGTCATAAATGTGGAGGCCAGCAACAAGATAGAGACATTGATACGTATATTGTCATCCTCAAGAGAATTAGGGTTCGAGATCAGATCTTTCAACAGTATACGCATTGATGACCAAGTTCAGGTTACTGTGAATGTAGTGGTATGTCGCCTCTGTCTTTTGCCTTCCTTTTACCAACTCAACAGCTATATACTATGAGCTATGACCAACTCTTCCCATTGCTTCCAGAAATCTGACAGAAACTCAGGATGCAGATATTTGTACAATTAAGTTCTGAGCAGATTGCTAGATATTGGTTTACACCCCATTGTTGGGAGCTGATGAAGTAAGTGTGGAGTAATGGCAGCTATTCACTGCCCTGCATGATGGAGGTGATGGTCTGATACTTTTTGAGTGAAACACTCAAAGGTTATGACCCCACTCATTCCTTTTTTTTTTTCTCTTTTGGGTTTGGCTGGAACTGACACAACTGTAACCTACAACATGTTTTGTGGAGTTTTCTCTCCAATCTCATGGATATATGAGATTGCCATTCACCAGCTCAATGCATTTCACTTTAAGTGTTTCAGTTGATTGTTTGCTGAAACTCTGCCACTGCTTAGGGGACCTTGTTGAAACTCAAGTATTGGGTCAGGAGATTGTCATGATTTTATGAGGGAGATGTTTGACAGTAGACCTGCTACCGTCCATTATTGTCTCCCATGAACTGGAAATGACATGAGAATTAATGAGTTGGAAAATGGTTTGTCTCAGGCACAAGGTGCGCATGAAATGAGCAGCATGGATGTGCAGGAGGCGCTTCAGAGATTTCTGGTTGTATCTGATGGCAGCCTTCCTGTGTAGCCTCCTAGGTAGGCCACCTTCGGACATAGCAGTGTCATGAATATTCTTCGGGAGGGGCAATGTCTCCAGTTTTCTACATGGTTCCCCATGATTGTATATTTAATCCTTGCATGTTGCACTAGAACCCCTAAACATCAGAAGGAAGAAAAAGAGGAAAAAAAAAGAGAAAAGGGTTGTAATAAGTTAGTTACCCAAAGTGGCTTGAGCTGAAGTAGATCCTTAATGGATGCCAGAGTTGGAGCCAGAATTAGTGCATTACTTGCAGCCATGGCCGATGATGACTATGCAATCATCGTCTATTTGACTGATAGCTAAGTAGTTTTAAGTCCTTTTTGATGGTATGTTGGGCATGGTCTTGCATATGCTATAGAGGCCCTATTGTAAGGCAGGATACCAAGACTAACAACCAGTAAGAGGGGAAGTTATATGTCAAGTTTTCTGTACTAATACTCAGTACGCTTGTCCTGTAATTCATCAGCGTTTTTATGAAAAGTATTCCTTCGCTTCCCATGACAAATTTTCCTCACAAGCTTTTCCATGAGTACCACCCTAACAGAAGTAATTTAGAGATTATTCAAGGATGAGCATTGTAAAGTAACAAATAGGTGTGTGTCATGGATGTGAATGAGCTTTGATTCGTTTGCTTTTGTCAGTTTGCACTTGTTCATTAGTGTTTAGAAAGGTGAGGCTGTCATTCCTAATCTGATAAAATATCTATGCAATAATTAAACTACTTCAGGGCTCTCTCTTTTGATTTTTGGCTTGAATTGTGGTTTTGGATTTTGGGTTTGGATTGTGGTTTTTGATTGTTAGTTTCAATTCTGGTTATTGATTCTTGGTGGAAGAAGAGTCCTAGAAGACATTGAATTCCCACATTTCACATGGCTATCATTGTCAGGTATGGTTTGCAGGGCATGTAAAATGGTCTTGGGAAAGATCAGTGCCAAATTTAGTTTTCAAGGGTTATGTAAACCAGTGCACTAATCTTATGACCAAATCCAACAGATTTGCTGGGCAGTTTGCAAACAAATCCCTGACCTCATTTCAGGATATCAAACAATTCTGAGTACCATGTCAAGTTGCTTCAGTTTCTTCATTGATTGTCAAATTTCAGTATGTGGTTTGGTGTCAACACAAACCCAAGACTAATTTGACGGTTTGATAGTAATCTTAAGTGGCAATCAAACCTGTACAGAAGAGAGAGAACAAGAAACAAATCTTCACCTATGATAATGCAAGTTTGAGAAATTGACTGACTTAAGATCAGACTGAAACCAGTAGCTAGTCTGTAAAATGCAGGCAATGAAATAAATCTTCACCTGTAACACAAGAAAATGTTTCATTTACCTATCTACTTGATACCCTCCATTTTGTGAACAGTTGAGCTAAATGCAATAGTGGCAAAGCACATGATCTACAAATTACATTGGCAATAGGTCATCTCCAAGCTCTGGCCATTCATCCTCATCAACCCTTTCCTTTTTCTTTGTTATATGTTGTTCAGACGTCCTATGTGGTTGGGGGGAATGAGTAGAGATCAACCTTGGGTTCAAGATCCCTGATGTGGACAAAAAGCCTTGAGAGTTTGTTGACTGTTGAGAAAAATCACAAACCTGAGTATTGCGGTCATTTCCCGCATATGCTTGAGATTCCAGCAGCAGCTGGTGTGAAAATCCCTTATTTGGATCCAGTACCATCTGGTTTTGGTAGTGGCTGTCAAACATCTGTCCCCTTTCAACTTTCCGAAGTTGATTTTCATATGCATTGACCTCTTCCTGTCGGCCGAGGCTTGTGTACATATGAATCAGGTAGCGTAAGCACTCAATATTTTCTGGATGTTGGAGTAGGATTTCTTTGTACTTGGCTAATGCTAGAGGGTAGGCACCTGTTCGTCTATAACATGATGCTACCATCAGTTGCCACTTCACCTGCAAACCCGCATGGGTATATATAACCATGTTGAGGTCACTATTATAGTGTTCTACAGGAACAACCAATCATTCTAGTCATCAAATTATAAGTATGAGAAGCAACATGCCACATGGAGAAGCTTGAAGAGAACTGCTAGCAATTCAAGAGTTGCATGTTAGATAAAGTGAAATGGAGAGGCAGATCAAATAAAAAGCAATGTGACCAAAGTATCAATTCTTGCCTCATCAATATTGAAAGTTGAATTGCTTCATGAACATCATCGAGTGGAATACAACACATTTCTGATCAGGGAATAGAAATTATGTTACCTCACTTGGCTCAATCTTGGCAGCCAAATTGAAGAAGGGCATTGCCTTCTCATAGACCTCATTCTTTACATAGAAAGCTCCCAACCATGACGTGATATCCATGTTGGTTGGATACACACGATGGGACTCACTGTAATAGTGCAGAGCTTTAGGCTCATCGTCACACTTGGCATGGAGACTCCCCAGCATTGCCAATATACCAGCATCATGCATAACACGTGTGTTCACAATCTCTAGCCATTTGATGGCTTGCTTGATATTTCCCATTAGCATATTCAAATGTCCAATCTGGAAAGCAACACAAAAAGGGACCATCTCACAAACTAAGGAAGGGAGATTTACAGATTGTATCTGGAACTTTATTCTATGTTGAAATGAATATATACATTGATAAGATGACGGAGAGAACAACTAGCAAAAGTAATCAACATGGGTGATTAATTAGTTCAATCATTTCATGCTGTCAGGAGTCCCTGAAAAAGAGAATAACCTGAAAGGAAACCTCAATGTTGTTAGGTTGCAAACTGCTAATTTTCTTGAAGGTAGCTAGTGCCTCTCCAAGTTCACCTTGTCTCTTATGAGACAATGCAAGGTTGTAAATGGCTTCAATACAATCTGCTTCCACTTCTGTTGCCTCTCTGTACACTACTTTCGCTCCCTCAACATCTCCCTGTGCAAAATGGCCATATAGAGAAATGGATTTTTTCCACATGATACCAAGTCATTAATACCACAGAAATTGTTAAGATTGAAGGCAGTGACATCAAACTACTTTAAATGCACAACACTAATCTTTCACAAATTCCATGATAGTTTTGTTGGTGTACGGTATGATAGTGCTTAGAAGAATAAAGATAGTGTTTTGACAAATTTAAATAAGCATCACCACAATGTAAAATTGACTGAATGTGTTTTGAGAACTTTATGACTTAGGCTAGTGTTGATAATAATCCATGTAGGCTGTATACCTGGGTGTACAGACAGTTCCCTTGGTTCACAAGGGCATGTGCATTGTAGCGATTGGTTCTGACAGCAAGCTCTGCATATGTCCCAGCATTGTTGAGGTCTCCTTCCAGAAAGTAGAGGAATGACAAGTTGGTTGCAGCACGTGCTTTCAGATCCTTCTCCTTCTTCTCAAATTCCTTCAGTAACATGATTGCCTGTGAATGTTCTTTCATTTAGATCTGATTTCAGGAATGAGGAGGTCCAAGGATCATCAAATGTCAGAAGTCTTATTATCTAGCTCTAACATTTGTGAAGCATATACTGCACCCAAATGCATGCAAATTCTTCCTTGGCAACCTACTGCTATCAAGTTATAATCTCAAAGGAATTTTTGTTCATTGCCTGTTCTGACAGTGTTATAAATGTTACAACTACTATCCACATCTCTGTGAAGTTTCTACAAACAAGAACACTATTTTCTTCTGCTGCTCTTGAGTTTCTCCAAGCATTTCTAATCTCCGTGTTCCTTTCCTTGTCTGAATGAAGTACCTGGCCAAAGTCTTGTTTATGCAAATGTTGGATTGCCCTGTCCATTTCCATCTCATTGGCCAGAGCAACATATTGTTGGTCTTTCAGCAACTCCACAACCCAATCATAGCCTTCCATGCAGGTGCCTCCAAGCACAGGAGCTATGAGCCTTGCAGCAGTCAATATATATTTTTGGGCCTGGTTTTGCTTTCTTCTCAACTCTTCCCTTAGCTCATCATTCTTCACCCAAAGAAAATCCCAGTGCTGATAAATGATTTGTCTCTCTTATAAGGTCTCACTACAAGACAGCACCTGTAATATCCTGTCATGTTCTACTCCAATATATTCAACACTCAAATAAGAACTCAATATAGCAATAAGAGTGCTGCCTTTAGGGAGTGTGATCTCAATTCTGAATTCATGACAATAGCAATGTGAACAAACCCGAAGCATAGCAGTGTCCTCATTTTCATCATCAGAGTCAGCATCATAGTTCCTCACTAAGATCATCTTTGTGAAACAAGTCTTCATTTTCTCTGTGTGCCCTAATACATAGTAACAGATAATCAAGTTGTAGCAAGTTTGGTGGTCAATCTTGATCTCCATAATTGCCTCATATGATAAAACAGAATCCTGCTCACACTTCACCAGAGAAACTTGTCAAGATCACAATAGCACTTTTGCAGTCAAGTCAAATAGATTAAATCACTTGAATTGCATAGTCAGTCAAATTGATGTAGAAAATGGTCTGCAAGGGGTGAACTGCTATGAGTCAAGGTTCCCCACCTGATACTGACCAAGCCACATGAAGGCATTGCCAATATTACGAAGGATCCGGTACCGAGTTTCCTTGTAACTGTTAGGAGTCTGATCTAGAGCCATGTGGTACATCTTGATGGCCATTGTATATTTTTGTTGTCCATAGTAGATATTTCCCATGTTCACCCTGAGTCTTCCACCTTGGGTAAACTGCAAAACATTGCTGTCCTCATTGATTCCAGGCCTCATTGGACTTGTGTACAAATATTATGTCAAATCAACAAAGTTCAAGAACAGAAACCAAACATTTGAGAGTTCAATGACAAGGCTAACCTGCTTGTTTTTCACAATCTGAGAGTATGTACTCAATGCTTCAGAATGCAAGCCATTGGCCTGAAATTGGTAACCCAGGTTGAAACAAACTGCAAATGTGAGCTCCACATTCATTTGATCGCCCTGTGACCACAATACAAGTTTCTCACCACTTAAACCAATATGAAAATTTCTCTGAATCCACAAATTGATTTGTCAGGTCATGTACCATGAATCTGGGAATAATTTCCTCATACAAGTCAACTCCAAAATTAAACAGTCAAAAAGACTTTCTGGATTCTCTGAGCCAGGAAGTAAATGATGGTAATATAGTCAGTCACTTTAGACAGTTGGGAGAAAAGCCATCTTTGTGTTATTATGGGAACCAGGGTTTTTTTTTTGTGATGTAGCTGAAGTGGTGATCATCCATAAGATGATTTATCCAGATTTGGCTACAGACTAGATATGAAAGTAAAAAAAGGACCAAATCCTTCTATATTCTTGGCTACCAACTGGAACTCATCATAAAAATCTGCCAATCTGGAAACTATTGTTTTTGAAATCTGGCGAATTTCGGTCATTTTTTCCATGGAAATCCTTTGTATAGGTTGAAATCATATTTTTCAGGTTGAAATTTGGCAAGATTTTGCCCCCCAAAAAAATGCTGATGGCATGCTAGAAAAGATAAAAGTCAAATTAGAATAGGTGTATGATTTACTCTACCCCACAAATTGGAAAGAACAAATACAATACCAGGCCAGCCTGCTCTCGATGCTTGCACAAGAGCCTTTCTCGTTTCCCTGCTTCCTTGGATTTCTCCAGAGCTGTTTGATAGTCCCCCTGCTCATGCACCATCCATAATGTGCCAATGAATTGTGATCAACCACAAATTGGGTAAAGCAGAAAACTTGCTGAACTATGTAAAGACTGAACCTTCTACAACATGGTTGAATGTACTGCAGCCTTTTTCAGTTGTGATAGTCCAATAGCCTCTTTGAGGCAGAAAGGAATTACGAGCAATTCAAATTGTTGTTAAGAACAGATCAGCCAGAACACAGTAAGTACATAAACAATCAATAAAACTCACAGCAAGGCCTGCAGCAGCACTTGCTTCAAGCAGTTGGTTCACATGCCTCTCCATTTCACGACATTGGTACTCAGGGTTAGGTTCCTCTTTCTTTTGCTGGGCGGGTGTCAAAACTCTGGCCACCTGATTCAAGGGATCAAATCTTCCATCCTGTTTGTCAAACAATATCAACAAACAAACAGGAAAATAAGCCAGGTGTGGGATGAGTGCAATTATAACCTTGTGAGTGTCACTCACAAAGAATCATACCATTACCTTCATCATAAGTGGCAGTGAGTTGCTTCCATTACTCCCCACCGACTTCAGACGGCTGATGAAGTGGGTGCAGATGACTGTATAATAATCTGCTCAAAATTTTGGGCCAAATTTAATATACAAAATCTGCATGCTGAGTTTCTTTTGCATTTCTGGAAGCAATGGGATGGCTGACTCGTGATGTCAACTACTCCTGACAAGAGACATTACTACTACATGTTACAACCAGTATAAAAACAGTTTAACAATCTCCAACATTCAAATTCAAGATTGTTTTTTTGTCTAGGATTGAAGTAATCACCCTTGATGAGTACCCTGCAGCTCGGATAGCAGTCAGAGGCCTAGACATGTCAGTGTTTGTTGTTGATGCTACAGAGAGCACCCTTGTCCACCCTGTGCTAGGTGGCCTCCATGATGGTGCACTGGCAGTCTGTGGTGTTGCAGTTCTGTAGTAAAGGTCTGCTTTGTTACCCTAAACAAGGATGACATTTTAGCATGAGTTCTCTATCTCCATATGATCTTCTTTGTTTGATTTTGTGGAGAACACGTTCAAACAAATGTCACAGAACTTAGCCTTGAAAAATTGAGATAGACCTGATTTCCTGATGACAATGAATCTTGGCTACAAGCCCCATGACTGTAGTTTGCAAAAGCATCCACTTTGCTTCCAAAACTTTCCCCTGTCTGCATATGCAATGAAGAAAGCATTTTAAACAATTATAATTCAAATACATGATGGGTTTAGATACTGAAATTGTGTTTCGTAGCTTATAAGTTTATTTTGTGTATGAACCTATTGCTGATTCAGGAATCAAACATTCTTGATGTACCTCCCATGCTTAAGGAGCATGCTTGAAAAGAATCATACTTTCTTTGTTACACTTCAACATTAATTGTGGGGAGATAGCTTGAAAACCTGTGTTTGTGGATCTCCCAACACATTGAGTTGGTGCTCATAATCGTTGTAGCCTTCGTAGAGGTCGTCATAGGTTACAACAGAGGGATCTTGGACACCAGTTCGTGAATGAGAGGTGCTAGAGCTTGACATTGTTGCGTAATCCTCATGAAAATGACGAGATCACAATTATTGCAGACATCAACTTAGACTCCGAATCAGAATCTGAGGATCCGCAGGGTGTGTTTTTTGGTCCACAGATTGCTGTTTTCCATTCCTGTTTCTTGCAAGAGTGTTGTTGTTACACATAATTCAGACGCTACAAAACACTCTGGAGCTCAGCATCGTCCTTGCAATGGATTCTAGCATTGTGGCTGCAGGAGATTACTCAGTGCCGATACTCAACTGTTAGACAAAAGAATTCTTGTCAACAGATCTGATCCATGTCCAAATCATTGCAACCTCAAAACAGATTGGTTTGAACTCTGGAACAAACATAAACACTGAGTCTGTGGCAAGGAGCTTCACATCCCTAATTGGTACCAGATGTTTCAGAGTTCTTTATGCGAGGCATTTGACCTAATCAAGATCCGTCGAAAGCCAATTGTTACTTACTGCTTCCTTATTCAAGATAGAGATTGTCATTGCACAATTCAGTCTACAGTTTTTTGTTTTGAGTGAAGCATACATGAAAGAAAGACACGTAATGCTTTGCAATGCGTTGAAGAAAACAGACCAACCTAGAGAGAGGAGATAAAGAGAGACTGACAAAAAGAAGCCTATACAAAGACGGCCTTTCAGTACCTCCGCTGAAAGATTCACGCCGATCTTCACACATATTGAGAAACCCCCTGCAAATTTTTGGAGAGACAACACCAACAACAACAACAACAATCGTTGTTGGAGAAAGAAGAAAGAAAGAAGAACAGATATTGGACAGGAAGATCCGGCAGAGACGAATGCATCCGATGAATCGGCCGGCGTAGAAGACATGCCAACATTACCGCATTCTACAAAACAACACGGCAGAGGAGAAACAAAAGAGGAAGGGGGGGGGGAAGGCAAAAACACACGAAACAAAGCCCCAGCTCGTACCTTCAAGGAGTCAAAATCAGCACCAAAAATTTGCGGGTCGAAAATGTTGCAGAATCTTAATGCCGCCTTCTTCTTCATCGTCGTCGTCGTCGTCGTCTTCTTCTTCTTCTTCATCGGCCTCTTCTGCGAGAGGAGACGGACACAGACATGCACGACGATGGCAGCGCGGAAAAACAAAAGGGCCTACTGGACGTCAGATTATGATCTGCAGACTACGTCGTCATGGATGAAACATCCAAGAAGAAGCCGCTCAT